>Ga0066439_1000031_pt1 | contig 110255 bp, 95 predicted proteins | sample LakWasMet57_HOW8_2_FD_59527 | JGI IMG/M metagenome (GOLD analysis project Ga0066439, IMG submission 59527) | Freshwater sediment methanotrophic microbial communities from Lake Washington under simulated oxygen tension - Sediment Metagenome 57_HOW8 | ecosystem: Environmental > Aquatic >...
GAAGCAACCAGGCTCACACAACCTGTGCCGATCGCAGGAGACGCACGCGCCGCGTCGAAGGCGCACCCGCCCCGCCCGACCAGCACGACTACCTCGGCGCCTCCACCGAACAAGGCAACACATCACAGCTCTCGACGTACACGCCCGCCGGCCCACTGAGCACCGACGGCGTCCTCCGCCGCGGATCCACCAACACGCTCCGTGAATCGAGCGCGTTCACCTCGATCGCCAGATCCACACACTCGACCAACAGCAACGGCCCCTCGGTGCGCCACCACACCTGCTGCACCGGGCACGGCACCTCGGCCGCCGTCGACTCGAGCGTCACCGCGTTCACCACCGCGAACCGCCCGCCACCGAACAGCGCCACCAGCGCGCCGTCACCGCTCGCGACGAGCTGAACATTCCTCTGCATCGGCAACGCGCGCGTCGCCGAGACCGCCCCGTCTGCGCCGAGCGAGATCAACTGCCCCTCCGGCTCGAGCGCCAGCACCCCACGCGCGGTGCCCACCATCGCCGCCGGCGCAAACGTGCCCCTCGCGACGAACGCGCCGCCCTCGAGGCGGAACAGGCCGCGCGCGCCACCGTCGGGCTCGGCCGACGCGACCCACAGCGCACCCGTGCCGTCGTACGTCGCCATCGTCACGCCGCGCAGCTCGAACGCCGTCGCGACCGGCGGCGTGCCCGCGCACTCGACGAACTTCGACGGCGACCAGGCCGCGACCCGCGTCACGTCTCGGCTCACCGCGAAGCCCACGCGCTCCGGCACCGCTGCCAACAGACACGCGTTGAGCGTCCCGAAGGTGGGGTCGGTGGTCGGCGACGTCGCCAGGTACGGCAGGCTCGTCACCGACAAATACAAAATGCCGCCCAGCGCGACGGCCAGCGCCACCGTCAACGCCAGCGTCAACGCCTGCAGTCGTCGCGCCCGGGCGCGCCCCGGAGGCGTCACTTCTTCGCGCGCGCCTTCAGCTTCTTCGGCCGGCGGTCCTGCGCGGTGAGCAACGCCTCGAGGCGCTCGGGCAGCACGTCGAACTGCACCCCGATGCGGCTGTAGATGGACAGCTGCGGGTTGCCCGCTTCAGCCCACGCCACCGTGCCGCGAAACGCGACCTCGGTGGAGTCGACCAGGAAGAAGCCATGCACCTTCGAGCCGGGCAGGAAGACCTGCGGCAGCTCGGCCTGGAACCCGCCGCGGCTGACGTCAGCCGAGAGCGCGGGCAGGCGGCGACCGAGCGAGAGCGGGAGGCGAAGCGTGCGGCGGAGCGTGTGGCGGCGCGTCGTCATGCGCGACACCGTGTCACAGGGTCGTAGCGCGTCTACTTTTTGGCCAGAACGACGAAGCGCCCGGCACCACCAGGGCACCGGGCGCTCGCAGGACGGGGAAAGCCGGGGCTCAGTTCAGCTCGGGCTTGGGCGTGTCCTTGCCCGCCGCCAGCGCCTTCGGCTCGGCGATCATGTCCTTCGGCAGCTCCGCGGTCAGCGCCTTGAGGAAGGTGGCGATGGAGTCGACCTCTTCCTTCTTGAGCTGCTTGCCGAGCTGGTACTCGCCCATGAAGGAGATGGTCTCCTCGAGGGTCTTCTTGCTGCCGTCGTGGAGATACGGCCCGGTCTTCTCGACGTTGCGCAGGCTGGGCACCTTGAAGAAGAACTTGTCGGCGTCCTTCTTGGAGATCTTCGCCACGCCCTCGTCCTTCAGGCCCGGCACCGGCTTCACCAGGCCGAGCTTCTGGTACATGCCGCCGCCCAGCGCCTCGCCCATGTGGCACGCGGTGCAGCCCGTCGCGAGGTAGGTCTCGAGGCCCTTCTTCTCGGCGTCGGTCAGCGCCTTCTCGTCACCGCCGAGGAACTTGTCGAAGCGCGAGGGGGTGGCCAGCGTGCGCTCGAACGCGCCGATCGCCTTGGCGATGTTGTCGTAGGTGATGGGCTCCTTGTCGGCGGGGAAGGCCTTCTTGAACAGCGGCGCGTAGCCGGGGATCGACTTGATGGTCTTCTCGACCGTCGCCGCGTCGGGCATCGCCATCTCCACCGGGTTCAGCACCGGGCCCTTGGCCTGATCTTCCAGCGTCGCGGCGCGGCCGTCCCAGAACTGCACGAAGTGCGCGCCGGCGTTGAACACGGTGGGCGAGTTGCGATCGCCGCGCTGCTTCTTGTGCCCCGGCGACGTCGGCTCACCATCGACGCCGTACTTCGAGAGCACGTGGCAGGTGTTGCACGAGATCTCCTGGCTCTTCGACATGCGCTTCTCGAAGTACAGCTGCCGCCCGAGCGCGACCTTCTCCTTCGTGATCGGGTTGTCCTTCGAGTCGAACTGCTTCGAGATCGGCTTGAAGATCGCCTTCGACTTGTCGAGCAGCGACGGCTCGGCCGCCAGCGAGAGACCTGCCACCGTCATTGCTCCGAAGATCACTGCGCGCATCGTGGACCTCTTGGGGAAAGAGTTAGACGTCGTCTAGACGTGGAATCCATCTAGCAAGTGGGGCGAACCGCCGCCACAAGTTCGTGGCGGTACCGGAGGTATGGGCTCAGCCGAGGTCTTCGTCGAGATCGAAGTCAGGCACCTTGGCTTCGGCCTGCTTCATCTTGGTCTTCACGAAGGTGTCTTCCGCGGCGCTGCTGGGCGCGCGGGCGGGCTTCTGGCTCGGCTTCGCGGCGCGCCCCAACGCCGAGTCGGTGAGCGACATCGCGCGGATCTGCGCCTGCAGTCGCTCGGCGTCGAACACCGGCGGCGCCTCTTCGGGCGGAGGTTCGGGCTCCGGCGCGGGCGAGGCCGGCTTGAAGGCGGCGTGCGTCTGCGTCGAGGGGCGGAAGGCGGGCTGGGTGCCGGTGGTGGGCTTGAAGGCCGGCTGCGAGCCGGTGGCCGGCTTCACCGCGGGGTGGCTGCCGCTGCCAGGCTTGAACGCCGCGTGGGCGCCGGTCGCGGGCCGGGGCGGGGCGCTCGGCCGGAACGCGAGCTGCGCGCCGGTCATCGGCTTGAGCGCCGGGTCTTGCGGCTGCGGGCGATCGGGCGCGCCGGTGATCACCTGCGCCCGGCGGATCAGCGACGACGTCTCGCCGGTGGACATCTCGTCGAACGGGAACAGTTCCCCTTTGGGTTTGGGCGGCTCTTTGGGGTCGTTCGACATCGCGAGTTCGCAAGCTACTCCGGTCAGATCGAAACGGGCAGGTCCCCCGTTGAAGCGCGACCTCTCACCCCGGACCCACCCATGCGCGCCTCGATGTTGCTCCTGACCCTCTGCTGCTCGTTCTCCGCCTTCGCCCAGTACAACGCGCTCGCCGGGCACAACGCCCCCGCTGCCGAGGCGGTGCGCGTCGAGCAGCGCACGGCCTCCGGTGACGTGAAGGTGAAGACGGTGATCAAGGAGGCGCCGCGCGACGGCTACGGGAACGCCGCCGGCGCGCAGTACGACCTCGCCGTCGACGGCGCCTTCGAGGGCCAGACGGTCTTCGTCATCGACCTGTACCGGAACGACTTCAGCCGCGCGACCGAGGCCATCCGCAAGAAGGGCTTCAACGTGGTGCGCATGCAGAACGTGCCGCCGCTCGCGGAGTTCGAGGCCGGGCTCGCGAAGAGCAACCAGTTCTGGATCATCGCCAGCTGCGACGGCGCGGTGCACCTCTCGAAGGCCCACCAGCAGGCGGTGCGGCGGTTCTTCGAGGCGGGCCACGGCGTGTACCTGTGGGGCGACAATGATCCGTGCAACGCCGACGCCGACTCGCTCGCCACCACGCTCATCGACGCGCGGGTGACGGGCGACGTGTGGGGCGATCAGGTGGTGGGGCGCTCCGAGGGCGCGGGCAAAGCCGGCGTGGTGCGCGATCACCTGCTGAGCACCGGCGTCGAGAACATCTACGAGGGCATCACGGTGGCGACGGTGCAGCCCGCGGGCGCGATGACGCCGGTCATCTACGGCTCGGCCGGCAACCTGGTGACCGCGGCCTTCGAGGCGAAGGGGCGCCGGCTGATCGTCGACGGCGGCTTCACGCGGCTCTCGAACAAGTGGGACTCGGCGGGCACCGGCCGCTACGTGATGAACGCCGCGGCGTGGCTCGCGAACTACGAGCGCTTCGGCAACGAGGTCGTCGCGGCGGGCTTCAAGAAGAAGTGAGCCGGCGACGACGCCGCAACCAGGTGAGCGCCAGCGCGACGCCCAGCAGCGGCTCGACTGACGTACACGCGCAGCTGCTCGGCTTCGGGTTGATCACCACCGACACGTAGGCCTCTTCGCTCGCGGTGTTGCCGTCGAGCGCCACCACGGTGAAGGTGATCAGCTCGGACACCTTCACCTCGGGCGCCACGAAGCTGGTGGTCTCGGCCGTCGCGTTCTGCAGCGTCACCGTCGATTCGCCCTGCTGCTTCCACTGCCAGGTCAGCGGGTCGCCGTCGGGGTCGGCGCCGGTGACTCCGAGCGTGACGGTCTCTCCGGAGGTGGCGCTCTGGGGGCCGGTGGTGCCGACGAGCTCGGGCTTGCGGTTCACGTTGCGCACCGAGACGGTCATGTCGTCGGTGTCGCTGCCGCCGCGGCCGTCGTCGACCGTCACGCGGAACCCGAGCACGCCGCCCATCGGGCCCACCTCCGGCGCGACGAAGGTGTCGCCCTGCACCTGCACCGAGGGCCCGCTGGTCTGCATCCACGTGGTGGTGAGCGTGTCGCCATCGCGATCGCTCAGCGAGCCCGGCACGAGCATCACCTCGTCACGCTCAGCGACGTTGATGCTGCTGGTGCCCGACACCATCGGCGGGTGGTTGGTGCACTGGCCGCGGTGCGCGACGAGCTCGGTGAAGGGCGCGGTGATGAGGCCCGAGACCTCCACGTCGTCCACCGTCCACCCCGCGCCGGACCCGCTGACGTCGGCGCCGATGATCCACCGCAGCCACACCGTGCGGTTGGCGTACTGCGTGCCGAAGCTCGCGGTGACGACGTGCCGCACCTGGTTCGAGCCGCCGAACGCGGGCTGACCGGCGAGCGGGTTGGTGGTGCCCGCCTGCAGCGTCACCGGGTAGGTGGGCGAGAGCGCGCTGCCGGGCACCGGGGTGAAGGTGACGCCGTCGGTCGAGAGCTCGAGCCGCCCGCCGTCGAAGAAGGTCGTCGCGTTCTCGAAGCCGTACGCCTGGGACCAGCTGACGCTGAAGTCGGACGCTCCCACCGCGAGCGGCGGCGAGGTGAGGTGGCTGGTGCCCTGCGCGCGCGGGTCGGGGCCGAAGGCGAAGTGGGTCGCCGGCGCGCTCTGGCGAATGAACCACTGGTCTTCCCACGGGAAGTCGCCGTCACCTTCCAGCGCCCAGCCTTCCCCGCCGGCCTCGAAGGTCTCCTTCGTGGACGAGACGAGGTCGGCGTTGAGCCGCAGCGGCGCGCTGGCCTCGAAGAGGTGCTGCGGGAGCGCGAGGTCGGGGTCGCTCGCCTGCGCGGTGACGGTGAGGGTCTGCAGCCCGAGCACGCCGCGCGCGAGCGCGATGGGCGTGGTGAGGGTGACGGTGGTGAAGGGCTCGGTGGGCGGCACGGTGAGCGGCGCCGTCGAGAGCTGCACCGACCCGAGGCTCGGCGAAAGGCGCAGCGTGGTGCGCGACAGCCGCTTGCTGCCGATGTTCATCAGCGTGACGGTGAGCGTGCCGGTCTCGCCGGTGTCGAGCTGCCCGTCGGAGTCGCACTCGTCGTCGGTGTCGTCGACGTGCATCGACACCAGCCGGTAGTTGCCGCCCGCGCCGGTGAAGTCTTCGGCCAGCGGGGTGTTGGTGGTGGACCGGCGATCCGACGCCTGCGCGAGGACCCCGAGGCCGCGCTGCGCGAAGGCGTCGAGCACCAGCGGGAAGTCGACGGTGGGGCTCTCGGCCTGCACCACGGCGAGCAGCGCGTCGCGGGCCTCGATGAAGGTGGGGAGCGCGGGCGTCGCCTTGAGGCTGGCTACCAGGTAGCGGCCCATGGTGGTGCGCGCGAGCTCGACGGTCGCGCCGGGCTGGTTGAGCAGCTTCACCTGCGCGTCCCACCACATGCTGGCCCACACCTCACCGGCGTTGTGCACCTCGGCGTTGTTGGCGCCGCCGCCGAAGCCGCGCGGCGCGGTGGTGGGCAGCGGCACGTTGAGCCCGACATGCTTGAAGGTGAGCGGGTTCTTCGCGCGGTCGGTGGAGTACGGGTAGCGCCGCACGCCGAAGTAGTGCGCGGGCAGCACCGCGCCCACGTCGTCGCGGCCCGCGGTGGACCAGCCTCCGATGGCGTAGCTGCCCTGCCACTGCGCGTTGCCGGGCCGGCTCTGCTCGCCGTCGCGCAGCGAGAACCACAGCGCCATGAAGTCGCTCCAGCCTTCACCCATCGCGCGCGCGGGCGAGTTGAAGAGCCCTTCCGAGTCGGCCACCAGGCGGTTGGTGAGGAAGTGCGTGTACTCGTGCGCGACGACGGTGGTGTCGAGGGCCACGTCGCGCTGGGGCAGGGGCGGGGGGCGCACCAGGCGCGCGGTCGACGTCGCGCCGCTCGCGGTCAGCTCGAGCAGCCGCGTGCCGGCGTCGGGCTCGAGACAGGCGGCGACCACGGTGGGCTCGGTGAGGCCGAAGCAGCCGTCGACGGAGACGAGCAGCGCGGCCACTCCCGCGTCACGCGCGGCGTCGTAGCGGGTGGTGAGGGGGCAGCCGGTGCCGTCGACGACGACGACCGCGCCGGTGTACTGCGCGGGGGTGGGCCACGGGTCGCAGCCCGCGAAGCCGCCGTCCAGGTCTCGCACCGTGCGCACCGGGCCGGTGACGTCCCACGCGCGGGTGAGCGTCACCGCCGGCGGCGCGGGGGCGAAGAGGCCTCCGTCGGCGTAGGCGGTGGAGGTGACGGTGAGCGTGCTCGGGCGCGGCTCATCGAAGAGGAAGAGCTGCATGCGGCCCGGTGCGCCGTCGGCGGGGGTGCGCATGGTGGCGTTGTTGGCGCCGTCGTAGTCGTGCACCTCGACGTTGATCGCGTCGCCGCCGAGCCCGCCGCGCGTGAAGTTGTCGCGCTGCCCGTTGCCCGCCGCCTCGTCGAAGCCGAGATCGTAGAGGGCGTCGTGCAGCCAGTTGGTGACGAAGAAGGCCTGCGTCGCCGAGGCCGCGCGCTGGGTGCTGGCGGCGTCGGCGTTCTGGGTGAGGGCGTAGGTGAAGTTGAACGCGTTGGCGCCGCTGGGGGCGATGGTGAAGTCGCCGCCGTCGAGCCCATCGGGGGCGACGAGATCGGCGTAGGCGTGGATGTTGTTGCCCGAGAGCTCGATCGCGCCCGCGGGCAGCCACGGGTCGTTGGTCGAGAGGCCGCCGTGCTCGAGCGTGACGGCGATCGGCGCGAGCGCGGGCGGGTTGAAGGCGTCGGGCAGCGAGGTGGGGTGCGGGAGCGCGACGTCGCCCACCGGGCTGTCGAGCGGGCGGAAGGGCGCGCTCGGGTCGGCCCACACCGTGTACGTGTAGGCGGCGTGCGCTTCGAGGTTGACGCGCGAGAGCAGGCGGCCGTCGACGGCGCTGATCACCACCGCGAAGAGCCGACCCTTTGCCTCGAGCTCGAGGTGCCACGCCGGCAGCACGGCGTCGGTGTCGTCGAAGTACACGCGACGCGCGCGGGGCGGGGCGGTGAAGACGGAGCCGGTGTCGAACAGCGCCCACGCCCCCTCACGGGCTGCGCGCGGCTCGAAGGCCGACGGCTCGACGAAGCGCCCGGTGAGGTGCTGCGCGGCGGCGGCCAGCGCGCTCGGGGCGTCGAGTCGGAAGGCGCCGTGGGGGCGCGGGGCGGTGGCCAGCGAGCCGGTGAGCGCGACGAGCTCGTAGCGCTCGGTCATCACCACGTCGAGCTCGTCACGGAGCAGCGGCACGCCCTCGTGCGCGCGCGCGAAGCCGACGATGACGGCGCCCTTGCCGAGGTCGTGCACCTCGGACACCACCAGCCCGGCGACGAGCGCGCCCGAGAGCCGGTAGAGCGGAGCGTGCCGCAGCAGGTGCAGTCGCGCGGCCTCGGTGGCGGTGAGGCCCTGGTCGCGCGGCGTGCGGGCGCTGGGGAAACGCTCGGCCCACAGGAAGCTCGGCACCCCGCGGCGCGGCTCGACGGCCGTCACCCAGGCGTGCGCGAGGAGGTCGAGGGTCTCGGCGGTCCGCCCGTCGGTGAGGGCGAGCGACTTCGGGCTGTCGAGCCACGCGTCGAACTCAGCCGGAGCGTCTGCAGCGTGGAGGACGGCGACGACGACCAGCGACAGCAGCATGGAACGCTCCGGGTCGGCAGGGAGGCGCGGATGATGTCACGAAGTGCCGGGCCCGCACTCAGTTCAGCCACAGCAGATAGCGGAGCTTCCGCTCGGCGGATTCCTGCCCGCGATCGACCTCGGCCTTCATGCGCTGCAGCCGCTCGAGCAGCGGTGAGGGCGTCATCTTCGTCTTGTACGACGCGCCCAGGAATCGCCCGAGCGCCTCCGACACCGAGCCCGCGTCTCCGCGCTTGAGCTCGTTGAGCTTGCGATCGTTGAGCGTGAAGTCGCGCGGCTGGGTGAAGAAGGCGCCGACGTCGATGAAGCCACCGGGCGGCTGTTCCCACCGGCGCTTCCCCAGCTGCGCCAGCGCCTCGACGCGGAGCCCGTGCTGGCTGGTCATCAACCCGCGCACGTCGCCGAGCACCCCGGCCCACGTCTCGAAGAGCGCCTCGTCGACCGGCAGCGGCAGCGCGTGGTCTCGCTGCTTCGGGCTGGGCACCCACTCGCGCACGTCGTCGGTCTCCGCGAGGATCTGCGCGCGGCAGCGCTCGGCCTGCGTGAGCCCGGTGAGCACCAGTTGCTGCGCGGCGAGCATCTTCTTCCCGTCGCGGAGCTTGAGCACGATGGTCTCGGCGTTGCGCGACTGCCAGCTCACGTTGGGGTCGTAGGCGCTGACGACTAAGAGCGCGGCGCGCTGAAAGTGAATCATCGCGCGCAGCCACGACACGTCGGCGGCGTCGAAGCGGAAGGTAGGGCGGCGGCGCGGGTCGCCTTCGGGGTACGGCTCGCCGTCGCGATCCAGCTCCACCTCGAACAGCCGGCGATCGCGCTCATCGACCTCGCCGTTGCGGTTCCAGTCGACCTCCCAGCAGGCGAGGCAGAGGTCGAGCGAGAAGCCTTCGTCCTGCTGGGCGGTGGCGAGCAGCGCGTCGACGTCCTGCAGCCGGCCGTCGGCGCGGGTGAGCATGAAGTCGAGGAAGTCCTGGTTCACCAGGTCGCCGCGCACCATCGCCGAGGCGACGAAGCTGGCCATGATGGTGAGCCCGTCGCCGACCAGGTCGTGCAGCGCCTGGCGGTAGCGGGCCAGAGCCGCGACCGCGGCGGCGCGCGAGTTGGTCTTCTCCTTCTGCAGCGCCTGCTCGGCGAGCGTGCGGGCCTCGTCGAACTTCGCGGCCTGCAGCGCCACCACCGCGGGCTGCGCGTCTTGCTCGAGCTCGGCCCGGCGCGCGGCCGACAGCCCGGTACAGCCGGTGAACGCCGCGAGCAGCACCGCGCAGAGAGTCCGCATGCGGCGAACATAGAACGGGCCGCGCGGACGAGGTGCCCACGCGGCCCGGACTCTGCTCGAAGGCGCCCGGCCTCAGTCCTTCAGGCGGAGCTTCATCTGCGCGTCGCTCGACCAGTGGTTGGCGAACGCCTTCACGCAGGTCGAGAGGTAGCGGTCGTAGTTGTTCCACACCGTCTCGCCGTTGCTCATCAGCTTCGAGCCCCAGCCGCTGGCCATGATCTTCTCCTTGTTCAGGCGGAAGCGGCGCAGCCACTCGGCGGTGGTCTTGCCGTAGTCGACGCGGCGGGTGTTGAGCTGCACGATCTCCCACGACTGACCGGCGGCGGCGACGAGCTCCTCGAGGCGCGGGTTGAGGCCACCGGGGAAGATGACGTCGGCGGTGAACTTGAGGTCGGCGAGGTCTTCACGCTTGCGCGGCACGCGGTCGCGGAGAATCGCCTGGAAGCCGAAGCACGACCCCGGCTTCACCCACTGCGCAGTCTTGTTGAAGTACTCGCGGTAGATGGGGATCGCCAGGCCCTGCTGCTGCTGCGCGGGCGACACGAGGTGGTCGATCATCTCGATGCTGACCAGCGCGTCGTACTTCTCGGGCGGCGTGAAGTCCTTGTAGTCCGAGACCCACATCGTCACGCCCGGCAGCTTGCGGCGGGTGATCTCGTCGGCCTGCGCGCGCGAGAGCGTGATGCCGTGCGCCCGCTCGACCTTCCGCTCGAGCACCAGGTACTCGAGGTTCGCGCCCCAGCCGCAGCCGATGTCGAGCACCAGCGACTTCTCGTTCACCTCGGCGAAGTCGGCCAGCCAGCGGCTCTTGTTGCGCTGCGCCTGCTCGAGCGTGGTGTGGTTCTCGTCGAAGACGGCGCTGGTGTAGTGCATGCGCTCGTCCAGCCAGAGCCGGAAGAACTCGTTCGAGATGTCGTAGCCGATTTCAACTTCTTCTTGGGTCGAGGTCATGGTCGTTGGGGTCCGGGGGTTACCAGAACTTCAGGCGACGGCGTCGCCGTTCATTTCACGGGTGAGGCGCTCGAGCTCTTCCTTGAGCACGTTCGCGGTGTGGAGGAGCTGGCTCTCCTGGTGCAGCGAGGAGAGGAAGAAGCGCAGGCGGGCCTGATCTTCTTCGACGGCGGGGTACAGAATCGGCTGCACGTTGATGCCGCGCTTCTTGAGCGAGTCCGACAGCTGGAGGCACAGCACCGAGTTGCCGACGATGGCCGGCACCACGGCGGTGTCCTTGGTCATGCCGGTGTTGATGCCGCGCTCCTTGAGGAGCTTCACGAAGTAGGCGGCGTTGTCCTTCGCCTTCTTCGAGCGCTCGGGGTGCTTGAGCATCTGCTGGGTCGCCGCCAGCGCCGCGGCCGCGTTCGGAGGCGGGATGCCCACCGAGTACACGAAGCCCGGCGTGGTGTACTTGAGGTACTCGACCAGCGCCTTGCTGCCGGCGATGTAGCCGCCGCACGAGGCGAACGACTTGCTGAGCGTGCCCATCCACATGTCCACGTCGGCGCGGTTGACGTTGAAGTACTCACCGACGCCGCGGCCCGTCGGGCCCACCACGCCGGCCGAGTGCGCCTCGTCGACGAGCAGCAGCGCCTTGTGCTTCTTCTTCACCTCGATGAACTTCGGCAGCTCGGGGATGTCGCCGTCCATCGAGTAGGTGCCTTCGATGGCGATCAACACCCGGCGGTAGTGCGGCCGGAGGTTGGTGAGCATGCGATCGAGCGCTTCCCAGTCGTTGTGGGGGAAGGGCCGGCGCTTGGCGCCCGACAACTTCGCGCCCTGGATGATGGAGTCGTGCGCCAGCGCGTCGTGCACCACCAGGTCGCCCGCGCCCACCACGTGACCGATGACGGTGACGTTGGTGGCGTGGCCCGAGACGAGCACGATGGAGTCTTCGGTGCCGAAGAAGTCGGCGAGCGCCTTCTCGAGCTCGAGCGTCAGCGGCTTCTCACCCGACGCCACGCGGCTGGCCGACACCGAGGTGCCGTACTTCGCGATGGCGTCCTGCGCGGCCTTGCTCACCACCGGGTCGCCGGAGTTCCCCACGTAGTTGTACGAGGAGAAGTTGATCATCTGCTTGCCGTTGACGACCGTGGTGTCGCCACACAGCGCCTCGTGCACCGAGAAGTACGGGTTCTGCAGCCCGAACGCCTCGGCCATCGAGATGCGCTCCTTCAGGTCTTCGTACTCGGGGAACTTCTCGGGGTTCCACGACGACTCGTCGATGACCGCGGGCGCGGCGACGGGCGCCTCTTCAGCTTCCGCCACCACCGGCGCGGCCTCGGCGGCCACCGGCGTCTGCACGGCTTTGGTGTTGAACTGCGGGTCGCGCTTCTTGAACTCCGCGGTCATGCCCGTCACGTACGCGACGACCTGGCCCTTCTCGTTCTGCCAGACGAGCGTGCCGGAGAACGCGTCGTCGTTGGCCGCCTCGAAGGTCACCGTCACCTTCAGCGGCCCGAGCCCGAACGGCGCGAGCTGCACGAAGCGGCCGAGGCCCAGCGGGAAGCCGGCGCGCTGGTGCTTGACCCACGCCCAGTAGCCCGCGAGCTGGAACGACGCGTCGAGGATGAGCGGGTCCACCGTCCACTCGTTGCGCAGCGGCTCCTTGATCCAGTCGCTCGGGCGGCAGCCCTTCACCCAGCCCACCACGCCGTCGTCACCGAGCGCCTCGATGGCGGTGATGCCCTGCAGGCGCGGCCCGTGGAAGGTGAAGCCGGCGTAGAAGTCCTTGAGCGAGAGCGGGAGGTTCGGCGTCGGCGCGAAGGCCTTCACCGACGGCACCACCGCGGTGTCGGCGCCCAGCGTCACGGTGCCGGCGTACGACGTGGCGTTGCCCTGGCTCAGCGTCACGGCCAGCGCGTGGCTCTTGCCGGCGCGCACCTGCTGCTTCACCGTCGCCTCGAGCCAGATGGTGTCAGGCACCAACACCGCGCGCTGGAGCTTGAAGTCGGTCACCGCGAACGGCGTGAACTGACCGGGCGTGTGGCCACCGGCGCTCTCGACGGCCGCGGCGGCCACGTGGTCGAGCGCAGCGGCGAAGGGCAACACGCGCTGGCCGGCCATGGTGTGGTCGTTGAGGTAGACGTGGTTGAGCCGCGACACGGGGAAGCTCGCGGTGTGCACCACGGTGCGCTCGGGCACCGCGCGACCGATGAGCACCTCACCGACGCCGCCGTTCACCTCGGCGAGGAAGGCCGCGACGCCCTCGTCGTCACCGAGGAAGGTGACGCCCTCGGCCTTCAGCTCGGCCTTCTTGAACGCGGGGATCTTCTTCGCCATCTCCGAGTCTTCGAAGGGCGGGAAGTCGATGGCCACGGTGCGCAGGCCGGGGCGCTGCTCGCCCACCAGGCGCGCCATCATCTCGTTGGCCGCCGAGTAGTCGGTCTGCGCCGCGTTGCCGAAGCGCCCGGCCCACGAGCCGATGAGCACCAGCAGCGAGACCGCGTCGGTCTTCGTCGCGTCGAGCAGCGCCAGCGCGCCGCCCACCTTCGTCTCGAGCACCGAGTCGAGCTGGCCGACTTCCTTCTTCTCGACCAGCGCGTCGGCGAGCAACCCGGCGTTGTGCACCAGGGCGTCGATCTTCCCGTGCTGCGCGCGGATGGCGTCGATCGCCGTCTTCACGCTCGCGGCGTCGCGCACGTTCATCGGGTGGTAGCTGACCGCCTTCGCGCCGGCCGCCTTCACCTGCGCCACGGCCTTCGACAGCTCCTCGTTCATCGCCGAGCGGCCGGTGAGCGCGATGCTCAACCCGTGCGCCTTCGCGAGGCCCTTCGCGAACTTGAAGCCCAGGCCCTTCGCGCCGCCGGTGATGACCACCACCGAGCTGGCGTTCAGCGACGACGCCGCCTTCGCTGTGACCGGCTTGAGCGCCACCGCGTTGCGGCCGGCCTTGCCGAAGGCCACCTCGACGGTGCGATCGCCCGAGACGAGCTCATCGACCACGTGCTGCGCCACCACCTCGGCGCCCAGCGAGCCGTCGACGTCGATGGCCTTCACCACCGCGTCGGGCCACTCGGCCGACAGCGCCTTGGTGAAGCCGAGCGCGCCGACCTGGCCGAGCGCCTCGCGCGACACGCCGCCGAGGCCGAAGCCGCCGCCGAGCGCGCTGACGGTGACGAACACCTGCGCCTTCTCACCGCCGAGCTTCTTGGCGAGCCCCAGCGCGTAGCGCGACGCCGAGCGGTAGTCGGCCGCGTCGCTGACGAGGTTCACCACGCCGGCGAAGTCACCGGCGCTCGACACGTCACCGACGACCGCGGCCACGCCGTGCGCCTTGAGCTTCGCGACGATGGCGTCGGCCACGCCGCGCGAGTCCTTCGTCACCAGCACCGGCTTGTCGAACGAGGTCACCGTTTCGGACAGCGCGGCGAGCGGGGCGGGCACCACGGCCGGCGCGTAGCGCTCGACGGGGGTGACGGCCACCGGGGCCTCGACCTTCGCCGCGGGGCCCTTCTCGAGCGCGCCGACGATGTGGTCGATGATGGTGGCGCTGGTGGTGGTCTTGCTGAACAGCTCGCGCGGCAGGCCGCCCAGCACGGGGAACGCCTTGCCGATCGACTGGTCGAGCTCGACCAGCATCAACGAGTCGAAGCCCAGCTCGCCGACCAGGGTCTGCTCGAGCTTGAGGGTCTGCAGCGGGAAGGCGCTGATGCGCGACACGGCCTCGAGCACGCGGGCCTTCACCTCGGGCCGCACGTCGACCTTCGGCTCTTCCTTCTTCACCACCGGCGCGGGCGTGGGGGCCGCGGTCTGCGCGCCGACGACCTGGTCGGTGCCCTTCTTGCCGACGAGGTTCGAGAAGTCGGGCGGCTTGGCGATGACCGGGGTGGGCATCACCGACGACTGCATCGCGACCGCCGCGCCGCCGTTGGGCGTGGCCACCTGGAGCTGCTGCGTCACGGTGGTCAGCGCGGTGGCGTCACCACCGGCCATGGCCTGAATGGCCTGGGCCTGCGCCTTGACGATCTCGGCCTGGCTCTGGAGCAACGCCATCTGCTGCTGGAAAAGGGCGATCAAGTTGTCCATCGCGACGGGTCCCTTCTTGAGGCTCGGTGAAGACGGGGTGCTGGTGAAGACGGCGGCGCCGGCGCGCGACTCGTGAGGCTTCACGAGCGGCTGGCGCGGGGCGCGGGGCGTGCGCTCCATGGCCCAGTACTTCTGGGTCTCGAGCGGCGTGGGGGGCAGGGTGACGAGCGCGGCGCCGGCGAAGAGCGGCTGGGCGTTGACCGGCACGCCCCGGGCCCAGAGCTGACCGAGCGCGGTGAGGAACATCGCGCCCGCGTCGCCACCCTCGGTGGGCGCCAGCGCGTGGAACGAGGCGTGCGGGGCGACCCCGCGGGCGAACGACAGCAGCGCGCCGCCGGCCCCGACCTGCACGAAGTGGGTGACGCCCTCGTCGGCGCAGGTCTGCAGCGCGTCGACGAAGTTCACCGGCGAGGTGGCGTGCTGGAGCCAGATGTCCTTCGCCTCGGCGACCGAGCCGTACGCGCGGCCGGTGATGCACGAGACGACGGTCGACTTCGGGTCCTGCAGCGAGAGCGCGCCGACCACCTCGCGCATCTTCACGTCCATGCCCGCCATCAGCGGCGAGTGGAAGGCGTGGCTCACGTCGAGGCGCGTGCACTTGAGGCCCGCGGCAGAGAGCGCGGCGTGCGCGGCCTCGATGCCCGCGGTGGTGCCCGAGAGCACCACCTGCGTGGGGTGGTTGTGGTTGGCGACGACCACGTCCTTCAACGTGGCGGCGTGGCGCTCGACGACGGCGCGCTCGGCCATCACCGCCAGCATCGCGCCCGGGTCGGTCAACCCGAGCTCGTTCATCAACTGCCCGCGCTCGGCGACCAGCTTCACCGCGTCGGCGCCGGGGAACATGCCGGCCACCGAGGCGGCGGCAAACTCACCCAGCGAGTGACCGAGGGTGACGGCGGGCACCACGTTGCACTCGCGCAGCAGCTCACCCATCGCGATGCCCAGGGCGGCCATCGCCGGCTGGCAGATCTCGGTGCGGGTGAGGTTGGCCTGCGCGGCGGCGGGGTCGGTGCCCGCGGGCGGGTAGAGCGCGTTGAGCAGCGAGAAGCCGGCCTCGGCCTTCACCGCGGCGTCGTAGCGCTCGAGCCGCGACTTGAGCGAGGGGAAGCGCGCCACCAGGTCCTGCAGCAGGCCGACGCGCTGCGCGCCCTGACCGGCGAAGAGGAAGCCCAGCTTGCGCTGCTCGGCCGGCACCGGCGTGGTGGGCGTCAGCGCGCCCGAGGTGACCTCGGCCAGCTTCGCCAGCAACTCGTCGGCGGTGGTGGCGAGGAAGGCGACGCGGGTGTCGAAGCCCTGCCGCGAGGCCAGCGTGCGCGCCACGTCGGCGGGCGAGAGCGCGTGCACCCGCACCTGCTCGGCGAGCTCGGCGGCGTGGGTCTGCAGCAGCGCGTGGTTGGGGGCCGAGAGCAGGAACAACGACGGGCCCTGGGCGGCGGCGTCGGCGCGCAGCGCGGGCGCCTGCTCGAGCAGCACGTGCGCGTTGGTGCCACCGAAGCCGAACGACGAGACGGCGGCGCGGCGCAGCGGCACGTTCCACGGCTTCGCCTCACGGGCGACGTGGAAGGGCGAGTGGCCGAGGTCGAGCTTGGGGTTGAGCTCCTCGACGCCGGGCTGCGGGGGAATGACGCCGTGGTGCAGCATCAGGCAGGTCTTGATGAAGCCCGCGGCGCCGGCGGCCGACATGGTGTGGCCGATGTTGCCCTTGATGCTGCCGAGGTTGCAGAACGGGGCCTCGAGGGCCCGGCCCGCGCGCTCGTTGAAGAAGTGCTTGAGGGCGCCGACCTCGACCACGTCGCCGACGGTGGTGGCGGTGCCGTGGGTCTCGACGTAGCTGATGCTCTCGACGGGGAAGTCGACGTCGGCGTGGGCGCGCCACATCGCCTCGCGCTGGCCTTCGGGGCGGGGCGTCATCGGGCCTTCGCCGCGGCCGTCGTTGTTGCAGCCGCTGCCCTTGAGCACCGCGTACACCCGGTCGCCGTCGCGCACGGCGTCGTCGAGGCGCTTGAGCACCACCAGGCCCACGCCTTCGCCCATCACGAAGCCGTCGGCCTTCGCGTCAAAGGGCCGGCACGCGCCCGAGGGCGAGATGGCGCCGATGCGCGAGAAGCCGATGAGGTTGTCGGGGTTGAGGTTCAGGTACACGCCGCCGGCCAGCGCGACGTTGCACTGCCGGGCGCGCAGGTTGACCGTCGCCTCGTGAATGGCGACCAGCGCCGACGAGCACGCCGCGTCGATCGACAGCGCGGGGCCGTTGAGGTCGAAGGTCTGCGCGACCGAGCAGGCGATCATGTTCAGCAGCGAGCCGGCGATGGTGAAGGCGCGGGCGGGGGCGACGTCGGCGACCGACGCCTTGAGCGCCTCGGCTTCGGTCGCGTTGAGCGCGTCACCGAACTCGCCGTTGATCGACTGCTGCGCGCGGTGGCGCGCGGTCATCAGGTCTTTGTATTCGCTGACCGAGGCGCCGATGAAGACGCCGGTGCGCGACTTGTCGAAGGGCTTCTGGTCGTAGCCGGCGTCCTGCAGGGCCTGGCGGGTGGCCTCGATGACCAGGCGGTGCTGCGGGTCCATCACCTGCACGCGGCGCGGGGCGAGGCCGTAGTGGAGCGCGGCGAACTCGTCGACGCCATCGATGAACGCGCCCTTGCGCATGTACGTCTTGTCGACCGCGCGCACGTCGTTGGGGTCGAAGAAGGCGGAGTGCTTCCACCGGGTGTCGTCGATGTCTTCGAAGGCGACCTCGCCGGTCGAGACGAGGCGCCACAACGACGGCAGGTCCTTGGCGTGGGGAAAACGGCAGGCCATGCCGACGACGGCGATGGCTTCACGGTGCTCGTTCTTGGATGAACTCAACGAGGAACTCCCCACGGCAAGAGGGCTGCGCGAATCAGATCGTGACGTCGGTGCCGGCGGGCACGAGGCGCTTCACGACCTCGCCGAGGTCGCCGATGGTCTGCACCTTGGCGAGGTCCTCGTCGGGCATGCGGATGTTGAGCTTCTCTTCGAAGAAGCTGACCAGCTCCATGATCGCGACGGAGTCGAGACCGAGCTTGCTGATCACGGTGTCCTTGGTGAGCCCCTCGAGCTTCTTGCCATTCACTTCGAGGGCGGCCTGGGCGAACAGCTGCGAGACGTTGACGGTAGCCATGGTGTGGTGAGTCCTTGAGTTGCTGGTGAGGGGTTGAGTGATCAGCCGAGCAGGCGCGTGACGCGCTTCTGGGCGTAAGACGAGGCGAGCTTGAGCTTCTCCACCGCGTCGGTGACGGAGCGGATCTCGAGGGTGTGTTCGACCACCCGGCGGGCGCGGTGCTGCGCGCGGCCCACGAGCGACGAGGCGACGTGCTTGGCGACCACCAGCTTCTCGCCGTTGCCGCCGAGCGTGCGGTTGCCTTCCTTGCCGACGCTGCCGTCGAGGTACTGCAGGCGGGTCTTGGCGCGCTGGAGCTTGCCGCTGGAGGTCTTGGGCAACGAGCCGACGGGCGCGATGACCACGTCGACCGGCAGGAGCTGGAGGTTCTCGTTGATCTTCTGCTTCACGAGCTCCTTCAGCTCTTCGGGCTTCTGGGTGCGCGACTCGAGCACGATGACCAGCTCTTCGCTCTGGGGGCCGGGGCGCGAGAACGCGACGGTCGAGCCCTTCCGCACCTCGGGCAGCTCGTCGACGATCCACTCCATGCGCTGGGGGTCGTAGTTGCGGCCGTTGATGATGATGATGTCCTTCTTGCGGCCGGTGATGAAGACGTTGCCCTGCACCACGTAGCCAAAGTCGCCGGTCTTGAGCCAGCCGTTGCCGAAGGTGCGCTGGGTGGCCTCGGCGTCTTCGTAGTAGCCGCGAGCGATCGACGGCCCGCGCACCCACAGCTCGCCGATCTGCCGGTCCTTCAGGCGCTTGCCGGCGTCGTCGAACACGCCGACCTCGTGCCGGGGGAAGGCCTTGCCGCACGAGACGAACTCCTGCGCGCGACCGGTGCTCAGGTGCTCGACCGAGGTGGGCTCGGCGACGCGCTCCTGCTGGTAGGCGTCGGTGTCGATGATGTCGGTGGTCAGCTCTTCTTCGACGCCGATGAAGCTGATGGCCAGCGTCGCCTCGGCCATGCCGTAGCTGGGCAGCAGCGCCTGCGGCTTGAGCTTGGCGGGCGCGAAGGTCTCGACGAACGCGCGCATGGTGGCGGGGTTGATCGGCTCGGCGCCGCAGCCGAAGTGCCGCATCGACGACAGGTCGAGCGAGGCGATCTGCTCGGGCTTGGCGCGCTTGACCGCCAACGCGTACGCGAAGTTCGGCGCGAAGGTGATGGTGCCCTTCACCCGGTGAATGGTGCGCAGCCAGATGGTGGCGTTGCGCACGAAGGTGAGGGTGGGAATGAAGGTCACCGACACGCGGTGGAACATCGGGGCGATGACGAAGCCGATGAGCCCCATGTCGTGGTACAGCGGCAGCCACGACACGCCGTGATCGACGTCGGTGTCGGTCTGCAGGCCGTCGCGCATGATGGCCCAGGCGTTGGCGCGCAGGTTCCCGTGGGTGACCGCCACGCCCTTGGGGGTCGAGGTCGAGCCCGAGGTGAACTGCAGGAAGCACAGGTCGTCGTCGCCGACGTCGGCCTTCTCACCGCTCGCGCCCGCCGGCGCCGGACCGCGCAGCTCTTCGGTGGTGATGACGCCCTTGACGCTGGCGACCTTGCTCACGCCGCCCCAGATGACCGACTGCACCTTGGTGCTGGTCACCACGTAGGTCGGCTTCGCCTTGGTCATGATCGCGACCAGCGTGTCGACGTACGCGTCGAGCTTGCCCAGCGACAGCGGCGGGTAGAGCGGCACCGGCACGATGCCCGCCCACACCGCGGCGAGGAAGGTGGGCACGAAGTCTTCGCCTTCCGGCACCACCATCGCCACCCGGTCGCCCTTCTTCAGGCCGTACGAGCGGAAGTGGGCCGCGCGGCGCATGGCCTCTTCGCGGAGCTTCTCGAAGCTGTAGAAGTTCCCGTCGGTGTCCCGGTCGAGGAACGTGTAGCCCTTCGTGGTCAAACCCGCGCCGGCATCGATGGCGGCGACGAGGTTCGGGTAGTCGAAGATCTGCGGCATCGTGGAAACCCCGGTTGGAGAGCGCGGGCTGAATACGTGTGTGTTCCGAGGGTGGTCAAGCGAATGACCCTCGGGAAACAGGTCACTGGCACCCCTCCGACGCAGGTGGCGAGAGTCAAATGACGCAGGGTATTCATGGGCTTAACTCAGACTTGTCCCTGCGCAGGACGGGCTCGCAGACCTCGAATGCGAGCAATCTCTTGCTCGAAAATGAGGAGATCGGGCCTCTGGAGGGTCCGAAAGGGCGATCCAGCCCCAAACGGAGCGATTCCAAGCCCTCGTAACTCGGAAGCGTCGAAGTGAGCATAGAGTTGCTCGGTTTGACTGCGAAAACGGCGCTCCTCTACAAGGCGCACACGATGGCGACCCCTCGAACCCGCTCGGCCGCCCAGGTGCTGGTGCCCCGGTTCGCGGTGCGCGCGCCGGACGTGCAGGTGGAAGAGGTGGCCGGGGCCCGCGCGAAGGACGAGTTCATCCGCTTTCAGCTCGACCACTACGCCGGCGACGAGCACTTCGTCCCGCCCATCGTCGCCGAGCGGCGCGAGTTCCTCGACCCGAAGCAGAACCCCTTCTTCGCCGACGCGAAGGCCGCCTTCTTTCTCGCCCGACGCCACGGCAAGGTGGTGGGCCGCATCGCCGCCATCGTCGACGCCCGCTACAACCGCTTTCACGGCACCCACGACGGCTTCGTCGGCCTCTTCGAGTCGCAGAACGACCCCGGCCTCGCGTCGGCGCTCTTCGAGGCGGCGCTGGCCTGGCTCAAGCGCGAGGGCATGAAGCGCTGCATCGGGCCGGTCAGCCTCGCCTTCCATCACGAGGTGGGGCTCCAGGTGACGGGGCACGAGCGCTTCCCCGCGATGATGATGCCGTACAACCCCACGTTCTACGGCGTGCTCTTCGAGGCCAACGGCTTCACCAAGCTCAAGGACCTCTACAGCTACGAGGTGCAGGCCATCGAGGGCGTGCCCGAGAAGGTGCGCCGCCTCGCGGAACGGGTGAAGGCCAGCGGCCGGGTGACGGTGCGCCGCATCGACCTCGATCACCCCGAGGCCGACATCTCGAAGATGCAGGGCATCTTCCACACCATGCTCAAGCCGGGCTTCGGCTTCGCGCCGGTCAGCCACGCGGAGTTCATGAGCATCGTGAACCGGCTCCGCCCGCTGGTGCTGCTGCGGCCCGAGCTGTCGCTCTTCGCGGAGGTCGACGGCGAGGTGGTCGGCTTCTCCATCACCGTGCCCGACACCCACGTCGCGCAGCGCGAGGCCGGCGGGTACCTCTTCCCCTTCGGGCTGGCGAAGATGTTGTGGAAGGCGCGGAGCATCGTGCGCCTGCGCGGCCTGATGTTCGGCATCAAGGATGGCTGGCGTCGGCGCGGCATCGACGCGCTGCTGGCCTCAGAGACCTTCCGCCAGGCGGTCGCGCTCGGGTACCAGGGCGGCGAGCTGGGCTGGGCGATGGAAGACGACACCCTGGTCAACCGCATGCTGCAGGCGACCGGCGGCAAACACGTGAAGACCTTCCGGGTCTACGAACGCCCGCTCTGAGCTGTCCCGAATTGCCTCGATTCGAGGGGTTGGGGCGCAGGGGCACAGCCGATGCACAGCGGCAGCGCAGATTGTTCAGCGGCTCAGATCTCGCGCAAAACGTGCGAGCGCAGCACCCGAGAGGAAGAACGCATGCGCCGGTTCAAGTGGCTGATCGTGGCGGGGGTGGTGGTGGTGGCCGGGGTGGGCCTCCTCGCGGTGCCGAAGGTGAGCTTCATGCTGGGCGGCGCGATGGTGAACGTGGGCTACCGGTTCCAGGACCATCTCCACTCGTACGACTTCGAGCACCACGAAGACATCACCCCCGCGCAGGTGTGGGAGGAGTTCTCGCGGCAGAACGCGCTGGCCTCGAAGGTGCGCGAGCAGTTCCCGCGCTCGACCCGGCACCCGCTGGTGGCGCTGCTGGTGTGCATGGACGCGCGCATCGACACCAACGAGCTGACCGGCGACACCCGCCGCAACTACTACATCGTGCGCACCGCCGGCTCGGTGATGGGCGTGCCCGAAGAGGAGATGCTCGAGCTCGCGGTGAACAACGGCGTGAAGGTGCTGGTGCTGACGCGGCACTCCGACTGCGCTGCCGAGAAGGCCGCGAAGGACCCCGCGTCGCGCGAGAAGTACCCGGAGCTGGTGAAGAGCGTCGACGAGCGCGACGAGCGCATGAAGGAGTTCCTCGCGCGCCCGGCCATCGCCGCGAAGATCGCCTCGGGGGACCTGCTGATCAAGGAGTTGCTCATCGACACCTCGACCGAGCGACTCGAGGTGGCGAAGGCGGAGTGATCGTCAGGGAAGTGGCGCGTCGCAGCCGCTGACGCAAACGGTGCGGCACCAACGCAGCTCCAGCGGCGGTCCCTCACGGTCGAGCACCAGGAGCTGATCAGGTGGGAGCGCGCCTTGCGGTCTGCTGATCAGCCCCACCTCCACCGCGTCGGTGCGCTGGTGCACGAAGTGGGGAAAGACGAACCAGTCGGCGGCGCCGCGCGCGGGGATGATCAGCACGCGCTGCTGCTGGAGGTCGAGCTCTGGAGCGATGCAGCCTGGCTCGAAGGCCGCGAGGTAGTCGGCGGCGGTGTCCACGAGCATCGGTCGGGAGAGTGGACGCAGGCAGCGCGTCTCGTGGCTCACCAGCGGCAACTCGACGGAGCGGGTGCTGGGTGAACACGAGCCCTCGGTGACGAAGCGGGGGCCCTCGCCGGGGAGATCGTCTCGCGCGGGGGCGCCACCGCACGCCAGCAGCGCGGCGCACGTGAGCGCGACGACGCAACGTACGCCGCTCAGGAGTGCGGCTCTGAACGTCGCACGCACTGCGCGGCCGAACGCCAGAAGGGGGAGTGGGCGGTAGGCGGCGCGAGCCTTGTCGCGACGCTCGCTGTTCCTTAGCGCGACGGAGAAGCTGAGCGACTCCACGTCGCGCCCGAAGCTCCGCGCTCCCGGCTGCGGCGCGGCCACGGCCACGGCCACGGCCACGGCCACGGCCACTGCGCGGCGCACTGCTCGCTCCGGCGACTCCACGGCGCGCCCGAAGCTCCGCGCTCCCGGCTGCGGCGCCGCTACGGACACCGCGCGGCGCACCGCTCACTCCGGCAGACCCACGTCGCGACGCCCGCGTCTCCGCACGGCGCCACCGAGGTCACCGCGGCGCAGTCGGCGTCGACGGTGCACGTGCCCACCAGCGCGCAATGCCGTCCCTGCCCCGTCTCGCGGCAGACCTGGTTGAAGGGACAATCGCTGCGATCGACGCACGCGCTGCCCTCGTAGCGGCTGCACTCGCTGGTGTGCATCACCGTCGTGCCCGCGGCCTCCGCGAGACAGGCGTTGCCGTACGTCGCGAAGTTCTTCCCGCACACCGGCTCGAAGCCGTCCGCGCAGCTCGCGCACGCCGCGCAGACCGACGGCGCGGCGCAGCCCCTCGCGTCGAGGCCCCCGGGGAGCAGGCACTCGTTCGGCCCGCACGTCGGCTCGCTCACCGCCGGGCACTGCTCGCAGCAGCCCTGCTCACACACCTTCCCCGTGCCGCACTGTATCGATGACGCGCAGAAGGACGAGCCCGGGCAGCTGTCGCGACACGCGTCGTCGTTCGCGTCTCGGCGGCCGTCGCAGTCGTCGTCGCGGCCGTTGGCGCAGCGCTCGACGCCGCCGGGGTGTGTGCTCGGTGCGGCGTCGTCACAGTCGCCGATCGACCTCCCCGGGCACGTGCCGGTCAGCGCCGCCGCGTAGCCGTCACCATCGAGGTCGCGGCAGGGATCCAGGTCGCACCACCCCGATGGGCATGGGCAGGTCAGGCACTGCACGTCGTGGGTGCAGATCATGTTCGGCCCGCACTGCGCGTCGACGCGGCAGCCCGGCACGCAGGTCTGGAACCCGTCGGCGCACGCCTCGCACAGCAGCCCGTCTCCACAGTCGTCGTCGGTCAGGCACGCCGAGCTGCGCGTCACCCCGGCGTCGTCGAGGCTCGCCTGCTCGGTGGTTCGCGAACCGCCGTCGGCGCCGCAGCCGGCGAACACCAGACACATCAAGATTCCGGCAGAGGCACGCATCGCGCGCGACGGTGAGCAGCATCCATGCCGGGTGGGGTCCGAACGGAATCACGGGTCTCGCGCGCGGCGCGCCTCAAAAAGCTGAGGGGCAACTCTCCGAGAGGTCAGGTCGGCGACTGGCCTGCGCGAGATCGAGACTTACTGAAGAGGGCATGACCACCGCACTCGCCAACGTCTCCACGCACCGCGCGTCGAACTTCGCGAAGACCACGCTGCTGCTCGCGGCGATGAGCGCGCTCACCCTCGGCGTCGGGCAGCTCATCGGCGGGCTGCGCGGGCTGCTCTTCGCCGGCGCGCTCGTCGTTGTCATGAACTTCGTGTCGTTCTGGTTCAGCGACTCGCTCGCGCTGCTGATGAACCGCGCGCACCCGCTCGCGCCGGGCACGCTGCCGTGGCTCGAGCGCATGGTGGAAGACCTCGCGCGCAAGGCGCAGCTCCCGACGCCGAAGCTGTACTTCATCGAGTCGCCCACCCCGAACGCGTTCGCCACCGGCCGCTCGCCGTCGCGCGCGGCCGTCGCGGTGACCACCGGCCTGCTGCAGTTGATGTCGCGGCGCGAGCTCGAGGGCGTGCTGGCGCACGAGCTGTCTCACGTGAAGAACCGGGACACGTTGATCATGACCGTCGCCGGTACGCTGGCCGGGTTGATCAGCCACGCCGCGCAGGCGCTGTTCTGGTTCGGCGGGTCGATGATCTCCCGTGACGACGACGACGGCCCGGGCCCGCTCGCCACCCTGGGGCTGCTGATCGTCGCGCCGCTGACCGCCACGCTCCTGCAGCTGGCCATCAGCCGCTCGCGCGAGTTCGACGCTGACGCCGCCGCGGCCGAGCTGACCGGTGACCCCGAAGGGCTCGCTTCCGCCCTCGCGCGCCTCGAGCAGGGCAACCGGGCGATGCCGCTCGAGCACAGCCCCGCGACCGCGCACCTGTTCGTGGTCAACCCGCTGTCGGGCAAGGGCGTGATGGGCCTGTTCGCCACCCACCCGCCGATCGAAACGCGCATCGAGCGCCTGCTGCAGCTGCGCTGATCAGAGCTGCGGACCTTCGGGGTCCCAGCGCGGCGGCTGCCAGGCCCCGGCGGGCGCGTCGTAGAACTCGTCGACCTTCACCAGCAGCTTCTGGAAGGGCTCGCGATCGAAACGAATGCGCCCCAGCGATGGCAGCGCGCCGGGCGTGGCGGCCTCGACGGCGACCATGTTGGTGTGGCCCCGAATGGCGAGCTTGCCGGTGGTGAGGTTGTCGACGCGGTAGTGGAAGTCGACGGCCACGCGGCCCAGCTTGGTGAGCGCGCAGCGGATCGACAGGTGATCGTCGTACGACACGAAGCTGTCGTAGCGGTTGTTGAGCTGACGGATCGCCAGGTACCAGCCGCGCTTGTAGAGCTCGACGGCCGACACGCCGAAGCGGCGGAAGTACGACTCGCGCGCCATCTCGAACCACACGGCGGCGCAGCGGTGGTGCACGAAGCCGAGGCCGTCGGTCTCGGAGAAGGTGACCCGGTGCTCGACGTGTGAAGTGACGTCATCCCAACGCGACATGCGGCGCGCGTAGCACAGTGGCGCGGCGGCTTCCGGGTCTCTAGGGTGCTCCCTCGGCCGACTCAGGAGCAGTGATGCGACAGACGTACGCGGTGTTGGTGGTGCTGGTGGTGGCGGGGTGCCCTCCGGTGGAGACCCCGACGTCAGATGCTTCGGTGCCGGGGGCGACCGCCGAGGCCTTCTGTCGTTCGCTGGCTCAAGCGCGGTGCGAGTGGGAACGGCGCTGTGGAACGTTCTCGACCGAAGTGCCCTGTCTCGACTCGCCGGTGGACTGTGGGGAGTACTACCAACCCCTGCTCGACGCGGGCGTGATGCGCTTCAGTTCGTCGGCTGCCGCCGACTGTCTCTCCGAGTGGGCAGACGCCGGATGCGCCCTCGCCGCCGGGTCGTGGGGAGGTGGCTTCGGGCCCTCGGTGTGTCGCTCGGTGCTCGTGGGAACGTCGGGGTTTGGCGAGCGCTGTGGGCTGTGCGGGCCCGGCCTGACCTGCATGGTCAGCGGTGCGGACCTCTGCGGTTCGTGTGTCGTCGATCCCACGCTCACGCCGCGACTGCCTGGCACCGGTGAGCCGTGTGTGTCCCCCATCGTCGACGGCGCCGGCTGCGCGGGAGGTCTGGCGTGTCTCCCCGGTGACGGCGGCACGTTCTGCGAGCCGATGCTCGCGGCGGGTGCGAAGTGTGAGGGCAAGGTGTGCGCCCGGGGCCTCGCGTGCCAGAGCGCGGAAGGTGGCGCCACGTGCCAGCCGCTGCGTGAGCTCGGGCAGCCCTGCGAGTCTGGCCGCGCCTGCAAGTGGGGGCTGCTCTGTCGCGAGGGCGTGTGCGCGCCGCTCAAGGAGTTGGGTGAGCCCTGCGTTGAGTTCGGCGAGTGCCGCAGCTCGGTGTGCAGCTCGAACGTGTGTGCCCAGTTCGCGCGGGTGGGCGAGTCGTGCGAGACGGTGGGCTGCGAGTCGGGCTTGTTCTGTCGCCGGGCCGACTCGGTGTGTGCGCCACGCGCGGGGCTTGGCGCAGCGTGCTCGGATCCCGCCGGGTGTCTGGTCGGAATGCAGTGTGTCGAAGGAACGTGCCGCAGCTCAGCGCTCGAGTGCCGCTGAGCGCTCAGGCCCGGGGGAACCCGATGGTCTGCGAGAGCAACACCTCGGCGTCGTGACTGAGCCCGAGCGCTTCGGCGATGGCGTCGCGATCGATCCACGCGCGGAGCACCGTCGCCAGCCCCGCGCTCGCGCAGAAGAGGTACACGTTCTGGCTGATCGCCCCGGCGGCGACCGAGGCGTAGGTGTGGCGCTGCGAGACGGGCACCAGCACCTGGCGCGATTGGTTACCGACGTAGATGAGATCGATCGGCGCGTCGGTGACGAAGTCCTGGTAGCCGGTGACACCGCGCACGTCGCTGGCGGCCGCGAGGTGCAACGCGTGGGCGGTGGCGTCGTAGAGGTACGCGCCTGAGGTCATCGCCACGTAGAGATCGATCTCCTGCGCGTTGATGGCGGTCGGCGCGGTGCGATGGCCATCGGCGCGGTTGACGCCCCACGCCGCCCACAACAACGTCGAGAGCATCGTCAGGGGAATCGGCTCGGGTGAGAAGTCGCGGCTCGAGGCGCGCAGCGCGAGTGAGTCGAGGAGCGCGAGGCCTCCGTGCTTCTCGGGCGGCGGCAGCACGACGTTGACGCTGGTGTCACCGGTCGGAGGCTTCGGCCTCAGCTTGCCCATGGCGCCCAGGGCGCCCAGGGCGAGGCGGGTCAGGGTGCTCATGCCGCCGCGCTCGTGCATCGCGCGCACCAACCAGGGCGCGAGCGGGGCTGCTGATCAGCGCGCGCACGTTCTGCACACCCGGTCGAACGACCGCAGCAACTTCGTCACTCCCTCTCACCGCTCACTCTTCTCAATCGCCCGCTGCAAGCTGATCAGCTCATTCAGGTTCTCGCGAGGCAGCACCCCGACATACCGATCATTCTCGGTCACCATCACCAGCGGGTCCGAGCTCTCCTTCATCTGCGTCAGCACCGCCTCGAGCGTCATCTGCGAGTCGACGCCGTTGAACTCATGCCGCATCGCGTCCCGCACCTTCGCGTGCTCGCCGTGCTTCTCGATGCCAGCGAGCAGCTCCTTGAACCCGAGCACGCCGACCACGTCGCCGTCGCTCATCACCGGGAACTCGGGCTGAAAGGTGGTGCCGAACAACCGGCTCGCGTCGTGGAGCGTGCTGTCGGCGTCGAGGGTCGGCCCCACCACGGTCACGTCGCGCACGGTGAAGTCCTTGAGCGCGTAGCGCGTGCGCACCGACTTCACCTCGCGGCGGGCGTTCATCCAGATCCACACCGCGGTGAGCAGCAGAATCGGCGCCTCGAGCAGGCCGACCACGGCGAGGCCGATCGACAACACCTGCGCGATGCGCGAGGCGAGCTTCGTCGCGCGCACGTACGGCATGAAGGTGGCGAGGGTGGCCCGCAGCGCCCGGCCGCCGTCCATCGGGAAGATGGGCAGCAGGTTGTAGCCAGCGAGCACGAGGTTGAACCACATGAGCTGCGAGGCGAGGTTGGCGGTGGGGTCGCGGTACTCCTTCGGCAGCGAGACTTCGCCCCCGAGCGCCGCGAGGCCCAGACAGCCGGCGGCCAGCACGAGGCTCACCGCGGGGCCCGCGAGCACCACCGGCAGCTCCACGCGCGGCGACTCGGGCATCTTGACCACGCTCGAGAAGCCGCCCATCGGGGTCAGCGAGATCTCGCTCGTCTCGAGGCCCAGCTTCTTCGCGGTCAGCGCGTGCCCGAGCTCGTGCAGCACGATGCACAGCGCGATGCCGAGGCCAAAGAACAGCACCTGCAACAACACCTGCGTCGTCGCGCCGCGGCGTGAGAGCGCGATGACCAGCCACGCGAGGACGATCGCGAACGTGACGTGCATTTCGATCTGCACGCCCGCGATCCGCCCCAGCACCACGGACCACGAGTTGTTCGCCTGGGGACGAGGGGAGCTCACGGCCACCCTGTAACACCCGCCCCCCGAAACGGCGCGCGATCGGCTAATGACGGCTGCCCCATGAAGCGCCTCCTCACCCGCGAGCACGTCACGAAGGAGCACGCCGCTGGCCGCCGGCGTCTCTCCGCGCCGCGCAGCGAGGTGATCATCACCCCCGAGGCGTGGACCGCGGCGCACGAGCTCGGCGTCACGCTCGACCAATCTCCGGCGCCGCAGGCGGGGCAGCGCGCGGTCGACCCCTCGGGCATCACCGTGGTGCGGGGCGACACCGTGCAGCTCGCGCCGTTCGCCGGGGCGGGCCCGGGTCGCCACGTGGCCCTCGCCGACGTCATCACCGCACGTGACGGCGCGCCGATGACCGCGGGCTTCATGAGCTGGTCGCGCGACGACTCGTTCCCCTGGAAGCTCGACTACGAAGAGGTCGATCTCGTGCTCGAGGGCGTGCTCCACGTCGGCATCGACGGCCGGGTGGTCGAGGCGGCGGCGGGCGACGTCGTCTACCTCCCGAAGGGGAGCAGCATCACCTTCGGCACGCCTTCCCGCGTGAAGGTCTTCTACGTCACGTACCCCGCTGACTGGTCGTCTTCGGCGCCCGCTCGTCCCCAGAAGTGAAGCGTCCCGCGTTCCGACAGGTCTTCGGGCTCCAGCTCGCGCTGCTCGGCGCGCTCTATGTGGGCTGCGTGGTGGTCTTCGTGGTGATGGCCGAGGGCATCGCCGAGCGGTTCTCGGCGTTGGCGCGCGGGCCGTACCTGGGCACGGTGGTGCTCGCGCAGCTGAGCGTGTTGCCCGCGTATGGGCTGCTCGCGTTGTTGCTGGCAGTGCTGGCGCGGCCCTTCTTGCGGGAGCGGTACCTCGTCGCGCAGCTGGTGGTGGCCGACCTCGCGTTGATCATCACCGCGCTCGGGCCGGCGCTGCTGAGCGGGCCGGGCCTCTTCGACACGGTGGCGCGCAAGCTGCCGGCGGTGAACCTCTACGCGCTGCAGCGGCTGCACGTGCTGCACGCGCTGACGGTGGTGTTCGTCGGCCTGTGCGTGGTGGCGTTTCTGCATTTCGTGCAGCGCCCGCGCTTCCGGCTCGTCGCCGCGATGTCGGTGCTGGCGGTGGTCTTCGTCGCCTTCCGTCACCCGGCGCCGGTGCGCGCCGAGGCGGGCCCGCGCAAGAACGTGCTGATCATCGCCACTGACTCGTGGCGCTTCGATCGCGTGGGGGTGCACGGCGCGGCGCGGCCGGGGCTGACGCCGAACATCGACGCGTTCGCGAAGACGGCGGTCGATCTCCGCAACCACCACGTGGCGACGGCCAGCACGCTCGAGTCGTGGGTGACGTTCTTCACCGGGCTCTTCCCGCCGGTGCACGGCATCCGCAGCATGTACCCGAGCCGCGAGGAGGTCGCGGCCATCGACGCCCGCGCCGAGGTGCTCCCGCGCCTGCTCGCGGCGCGCGGCTACGAGACCATCGTCTCGTCGGACTGGGTGGGGAACTGCTTCGACCTGGTCGACCTCGGCTTCACCAAGCAGCGCGTGGGCTCGGTGCAGAACTTCGAGGCGCTGCTGCGCGAGGCGACGGTGCGGGCGCACCCGTTGGTGCTGCTCTTCTTCGGGCTGGTGCCGGGGCCGCTCGGTGACGCGCTGGTGCCGGGGCGCTCGTCGTTGGCCGCCGCCGCGCGTCCGGCTGCGTTGACCGAGCAGTTGTTCGACGACATCGACGCCAGCGTCGCGGCGCAGCGGCCGTTCTTCGGGTTGCTGTTCTTGAGCCCGACGCACCTCCCGTACAACGCGCGCTCGCCGTTCAACTCGATGTACGCCGAGCCGAACTACGACGGGCCGCACCGCTACCAGGTCGAGGTCAACGCGCACGAGCTGATCACCACCGGCTTCGCGCCCACGCTCGCGCCGGCCACGGTGCAGCACATCAAGGACCTCTACGACGGCGCGGTGAGCGACTTCGACGACACCGTGGGCCAGGTGCTGAAGGACCTCGATGCGCGCGGGCTCGCGGAGAACACCATCGTCATCGTCACCACCGATCACGGTGAAGACCTCTACGATCCCGGGTCCACCCTCGGGCACGGCACCAACTTCTTCGGCGGCGAGCAGAGCACCCGCATTCCCTTCTTCCTGCGCGCGCCGGGGTTGACGCCGGGCCGCATCGACGCGCTGACCCGCTCGGTGGACGTGGCGCCCACGTTGCTGTCGCTGCTCGACCTCGACGCGCCGAAGCAGATGCAGGGCGTGTCGCTGGTGCCGCTCCTCACGCGCGCGCTGACCGACCTCGGGCTGATCGCGTTCGCCGAGACCTGCTACCTCTTCTTCCCCAAGACGCAGGCGATGACCTCGCTGACCGCCGCCGAGCGCGCCGAGGTGGTGGAGCTGGCGGGCGCGGCCGACACGCTGGAGGTCGATCCTTCGTTCCGTCACAACCTGGTGCTCAAGCCGTCGCTGCGAGACGCGGTCATCTCGGCCAAGGACCGCATGGTGCGCACCGCGCGGTGGAAGTTGATCGAGATCCCCGGGAAGACGCGGCCGATCCACCGGCTGTACGACCTCGACGCCGACCCGAACCAGCAGCGCGATCTGAGCGGGCGGGGGCTCCCTGAAGAGGCCGAGCTGAGCGCCCTGCTCGAGCAGTACGAGCCGCGTCGATGAGCTGGTGGTTCGAGCCGTTGTTACTCAGCACCCGCCTCGCGCGCGCCGACGGTCGCCTCGTCGAGCCGCTCGAGCCGGTGCCCGTCGAGCGCGAGCTGCGCCTCGGTCGCCGCGGCAGCGAGGGCGTCGACTTCGAGTGGGAGCTCGGCCGCACGTTGATCATCACCCCCAGCGCGCAGGGGCTCCGCTTCAAGTGGGAGAACGCGCGCCGGGAGCTGGTGCTCGCCGCCGGTGAGGTGTGGACCGAAGACGGCGTGGGCGGCGCGTGCCTGCGGGTGCTGTCGGACGACCGCGGCTCGTGCGGGTGGCCCTCGGAGGTGCCCGCGCCCCTCGGCCCGTGGTCAGACGATCTGCTCTCGGTGCTCGGAGATTCGTTGCTCGACGCGGGCTGCGCGGTCGGCGCGCGGCTCAACGGGCGTGAGCCTTCGCAGGACAACCTCTGGTTGCCGCTGTTGCCGTTGCTGCCGCCTCCGGCGAGGCGCGTGCGCTGGCGGCGCGGGGTGGTCGACACCTTGTCGCTGCGCACGTCGATCGAGCTCGGCACGCAGTTCGAGGTCGAACTCCAGGCCGGAGCGGCGGAGGGGTACGTGCGACTGCCCACGCTCACCTGGCCGCTCGGCCGCTCGCTCGCCAGCCACGCGGTGTGCAAGCCGATGCGGAAGCTCGAGCTGTTCGGCACGTTCGAAGGTCGCAACGATCTCCTGCGTCTCGTCGCGGGCCTCGCGGCCGGTGGCGGGTTGCCGTGCCTCGAAGAGATCGTCTGCGAGCTCTCGTCGGAAGCGCCCGAAGCCCTCGAGCTGCGCGCCTTCGAGCGCGAGCTGAAGGGCCTGCCCGGAGTGGCGGCGGGCTTGCCGACCGTGCGGTCAGTGCAGGTCGTTCGCGTTCAGCCGCGGCGTTAGAGCCCGAGCTCGCGCCGCACGTCGGCGATGGGCTTGCCCCCGAAGCGCGCCTTCACCTGCGGCAGCGTGCTGAAGCTGCGGGTGAACATGCGGTCGATGTACAGGGTGCCCGCGAGGTGATCGACCTCGTGCTGAAGAATGCGCGCCGGCCAGCCCTTCACGCGCCACGTCTGCGGCTGACCTTTCTCATCGAGCCCGCTGACCTCGACCTCGCGCCAGCGCTCGACCAGCCCCGCGAAGCCCGCGACGGACAGGCAGCCCTCGAAGAACGTCACCTTCTCGTCGCCCACCGGCGTCAGCGTGGGGTTGATGAACACGCGCACCTGAACCGGCACGCGTTCCCGCTCGGCACGCTCGGCCGGGGTGAGCGCGGTCATCAGCTCCTCGCGGTCTTCGAGCACCAGCACGCGCCACGGCACGCCGATCTGCGGCGCCGCGAGCCCGACGCCCGGGGCCTTGCGCATGGTGTCGATCATCCGGCTGATCAGCGCCTGGAACTCGGGCGTGGCGATGCGCTCGACGGGCACGTCTTCGGCCTTCGCGCGCAGCACCGGCGCGCCGGTCTGCACGATGGGGTTCTCGTCCATGGCTCCTCCGGGAACGTTCTTCACGCAGCCCGACAGCACCAGCAGCACCACCAGCGCGTGCTTCACGTGAGCGCCTTCAAGGTGTCGTGGGCTTCGCGCGCGAGGTCTTCGACGATCTCCCCCATCGGCTTGACGGCGTGGATCAGCCCGACGCCCTGGCCTGCGCTCCAGATGTCCTTCCAGCGCTTGGCGCCCTCGGGCGAACGATCGGCCTCGAAGTTCTCCGGCACCGTGGCCTTCAGGAAGTTGGCGTGAATGCCCGACACCTTGTCCGTGTACACGACGTCTTCCGGGCCCGCGGTGACCACCATCTGCTTGTACGCGTCGCTCGCGCCGCACTCGGTGGACGCGATGAAGCGCGTGCCGAGGTAGCAGAGCTCGGCGCCGAGGCTCAGCGAGGCCACCACCTGCCGCCCGTCGCTGATGCAGCCCGCGGCGATGATCGGCACCTTGAGCTCTTCCTTGAGCCACGGCACCAGCACGAAGGGCGAGATGCGGCCGGCATGTCCACCGGCGCCCGCGCCGACGGCGATGATCGCGTCGACCCCTGCGCCGACCGCCTTCTTCCCGTGCTGCAGCGAGATGACGTCGTGGAACACCAGGCGCCCGTGCTCGTGTGCGCGCTTCACCACCTCGGTGGGGTTGCCGTAGCTGGTGACGATGACCGGCACGCCTTGATCGATGCAGGTCTGGAGATCGGCCTCGATGCGCTCGGGCGGCGTCAGCCCGATGGTGAGGTTGATGCCGATGGGCTTGTCGGTGCGCGCGCGAACCCAGGCCAGGTCTTCGCGGAACTTCTCCGGCGTGCGCGCGTTGAGCGACGGCATGCAGCCGAGGATCCCCGCCTCCGCGGCGGCGAGCAGCATCTCCTTGTTGGAGATGAGGAACATCGGCGCCGACACGAACGGGTACTTCAGGCCGAGCTTCTTCGACAGCGGGGTCTCGAGCTTCATGGGCCCGGCACCCTAGCGAAGGAACGTCCTAAGCTGCGGTCCGCATGTCGAAGGCCTTCACCAGCGAAGAGACGCCCGACGAGCCGGTGCTCGGGCGACCCGTCACCCGCGCCGCCCGCGGGCAGGAGCGGCCCATGACGCCCGAGGGCTACAAGGCGCTGGTGGCCGAGCAGCAGGCGCTGACCGCCGCGCGACCGCTCGAGAAGGACCCGCCGAAGCGCGCCTCGCTCGATCACCGCCTCGCGCTGGTCACCGCCACCCTCGAGAGCGTGCGGGTCGTCGAGCCCCCGCCCGTCGACGGCACGGTGCGCTTCGGCAGCGAGGTGACGCTCGAGTGGGAAGACGGCAAGACGCAGACGGTGCGGCTGGTGGGGCCCGACGAGGCCGACGGCAAAGACGGGCGCATCAGCATCGAGTCACCTCTCGCGCGCACGCTGCTCGAGCAACACGAGGGCGACGAGGTGGAGGTCATTCGCCCCCGGGGCATCGCCACCGCGACCCTCGTGTCCGTGCGCTGAACGGCGTACTCTGCGGCCCCGATGGCGACGAAGCGCACCCGGACCAAGTCGCAGCCTGAAGGCCTGCTCCCGCTGCTGACGCCGAAGCTCCCTCAGACGCTCGATCGCCGCAGCAACACCGGCGAGGCGATGGTGAAGCTGTTCGACCGCATCAAGCAGGGCGAGGGTGAGCGCCGCAGCTTCCGCGACCGTCGCGCCACCCCGCGCGTCAACGTGGGGCTCGCGCTCGAGGCTGACTCCGGTGACCAGACGATGCGCCTCGTCACCAACGATCTCTCGACCTTCGGCCTGTCGATCTCCGGAGGGGTGACGCCGAAGAAGGGCACGCGGCTGCAGCTCAAGCTCTTCCTGCCCGACGAGCCGACCGAGCCGTTGCTGCTCGACGCCGAGGTGCTCGGGCCGCTGGGCAAGGACGACGGGGTGCGCGTGCGGTTCATCAAGCCGGATCTCGAGGCCGTGCGGCGCATTCACAAGCTCGTGAAGTGAAGGCTTCGGGTAAGGTGCCCGGCACCTTCCATGTCTCTCGAGCGTCGTCAGGACTTGCGCGCCAACGTGGTCATCGCCGTCGAGGTGCGTGACACGCGTGGCTTCTCGCTGCACTCCACCCGCGACATCTCGCGCGGTGGCCTCTACTTCGATCGCGCCATCCCGCACCCCGTCGGCGCGCGCGTGCAGCTGTCCTTCACGCTGCCCGGGGAGATCAAGGCCATCCGCTGTGACGGCGAGGTGGTGAACGTGCCCGACAAGAAGGGCTACGGCATGGGCATTCGGTTCCTCGACATCGCGCCGGCCGACGCCGAGCGCCTCGAGGCCTTCGCGCGTGAACTGCTGGAGGGGCCGTGAGGGCGCTGCTGCTGTCGCTGAGCCTGCTGAGCGCGGGCTGCTATTCCACGCACGATCGCGGCGGCGTCGACTGGACCGATCGCGCGCGGCTCTACAAGGCGCCCGAGACCGAGCGGTGCAGCAAGTACAAGGCGGGTGGTGCGCCCGCCGCCAACTGCGCCGAGTCGAAGTACCTCGCTGAGATCTACGTGCGTCGGCTCGCGGCGGGCGACGAGGTCTGCCTCGAGGGCGGCTTCGGTGATCAGCCCACCGCCGCCTGTCTGGCGCGCGCCGCGGTGGTCGATACGGCGCGCAACCGGGTGTTGATCGAGATCCGCCAGGCGAAGCCCGAGTCGAAGTGGTTCAAGCACGAGCAGACGCAGTTCTGGTTCGAAGAGGGCGCGCTGGTCGACCTGTACGTCGCTGAACACGGCTACTGACCCGGCATTCCGACCGGGCAGGTGGAACTGCTTCCCCGGCTCGCGACATACTTCCCCGCATGGGCTTCTTCGATCCGCTGCTCGAGCAGGTGAAGGTCGTCCGCAAGCTGTCGCCGCGGCACTTGAAGAAACTGAGCAACGAGAAGTTGTCGGACCTCATCGACCAGGAAGCGGTGCGGGCGCGGGCGCGCGTCGAGGCGTTGCAGAAGATGTACCCCAGCGCGGGGCCGCGGGAGCTGAGCCAGCGGCTCATCGACTCGAAGAAGGGCATCGCGTCGGTGGTGGGCGGCGTGTCGGGCGTGTTCGGCGCGGTGACGGTGCCGCTCGATCTGGTGGGCATGGTGTACCTGCAGGTGTCGCTGCTCACCGAGGTGGCGACGGTCTTCAAGCTGCCGCTCAAGAGTGAGCGCGAGCGGCAGGAGTTGATCGATCTCCTCGGCTACGCCAACGGCATCGGGCCGGTGCAGCGCGCGAGCCCCCGCGTGCTGGGCAGCCTCGCGGCGATGTTGCTGGCGAAGGGCGGCCTCAAGTCGTTGTCGAAGGCGATGCCGCTGGTGGCCGCGCCGATCTCCGCGTACCTCAACAACCAGCACATTCAGCAGGTCGGCGACTCAGCGGTGCGGCACTACGACGGCTGGGTGCACGCGCACGAGAAGACGAAGAAGGCCTCGGGGCACTGAGGTGTTTCGCGGTCGCGTGGTGGGCTTCGCGACGATGCACGGCAAGGGCCCGCTGGTGGCGCCCGCGCTCGCGACGCTGGGCCTCGCGGTGCGCGTCATCGACTCCATCGACACCGACGTCTTCGGCACCTTCACCGGCTCGGTAGCGCGCGCGGGCAGCGCGCTCGATGCGGCGCGGGCCAAGGCGCTGGCGGCCCTCGACGCCGCCCCGACGTGCGACTTCGGCCTCGGGAGCGAGGGCAGCTTCGCGCCGCTGCACCCCTTCGCCGCGGTGAACGCCGAGGTGCTGGTGCTGCGCTCGCGTGACGGTGCGCTCGAGCTCCAGGCCGCGGCCAGCTCGCTCGACACCCCGTGGCGGCAGGCGACCGTGCGCTCGCTCGACGAGGCGCGCGCCTTCGCCGAGGCGGTGGGCTTCCCCGCGCAGGCGCTGGTGGTGGGCGGCGTGCGCGGCGTGCAGGCGTGGGGCGACGTCGAGGCCGCGCTGCGGGAACGCGGAGCCGTCGAACTCGGCGTCGACGCGCGGGCGCACCTGTGTCCGAAGCGGCAGGTGGTGATCTCCGCATGCGCCGTCGAGCTGGCGAAGCGGGCGCAGTCGGAGTGCCCGGCGTGCGCGTGGCCGGGGTTCGGCGTCACCGAGTCGATCGCCGGGTTGCCGTGCCGCGACTGTGGCGCGCCGACGCGAGGGGTCCGCGCGCGGGTGTCGCGGTGCCGGTGCGGGCTCGAGCAGGTGGTGGCGGTCGCGCACGAGGCCGACCCCGCGAGCTGTGACGCGTGCAACCCGTGATCAGATCGCGAGCGTGAGCTGCGGGGCGCGCTCGTGCAGCAGCTGGCGGAGATCGTCGAGCCACGCCGTCTCGTGAAGCGTCTGGCTGGTGACGGTGAGGTTCGCCCAGCCGAGCGCCGCGAGCCGGGTGCGTTGCCGCGCGTCGGCGTCGAAGGCCGCGCGTCGGGCGGTGTGCGTCGTCGAGGGCGATCTCGAGGGCCTCTCTGAGTGACCCCACGTTGAGATCGACGGTGTCGTGCCGAGGGGCCAGCGCGAGTCGAGCGAAGCCCAGACCCAGAACTCCCACGCACCCTCCAGGCCGCAGTTCACTCACTTGCAGTCCGGCGCCACACGGCTGCGCTGCTCATTCTTCTCTCGCTCCTCCGTCCCCACCGCGCCCCACGCCGCGTCGACCACGTCCCCGGCGTCGTGCTGCACGAGGAACTCCGCGGCCACGTGCCGCAGGTACACGTTCTCGCTGCTCAGCGCGGCCCGCTGCGCCGACCACAGCTGGTCCGCCCCGACGGCGCGCATCCGCTCCTCGTGCCAGCCGAACGACTCGACCACCGCGGCCTTCATCGCCTCGTACCCGGGGGTCGACTCCAGCCCGAACCCGAACGTCGACAGGGGCAGCAGACCGAGCCGCACCGGGTTACCGGTCAGCACCAACACCGCCTTCACCGACTTGCGCCCGTCCATCTTGAACAGGCAGCTCCGGATCACCGGCCACGCCTGAACCGACACCGTCTCCGGCGCGTCGAGCGGCGCGCGCGAGGCCACCAACCCCAACACCTTCGCCCGGGGCACGCCGCGTTCCCAGCGCACGGTGGGCTTCTCGGAGGTGACGAGGGGCACTTCGATCTCCAGCACCGCGGCGGCGTCACTGACGCTCTTGAAGAACGCCGAGGGCAGCGGGCCGGTGGGCGCGGCCACCCCGCCATCGACCCCACCGTCGACCGACAGCAACACCATCAGCGCGAGCGTCAACATGCGGGCGCGAACGTGACACACCGCGCCGACACCGTACAAACGACCTGCGCTTCCCCCGAAGGAAAGCGGGTACGCTCGCGCGCATGGTGAAGGAAAATACGTTCGTCGGTTCGCCTCCGCATGACGACGATGGCGATGACGTTCGCCCCGCGGCCGGTCCCCGGCCCTCGATGCCGGTGACGACCTCCATTCCACAGCGCCGCGGCACCGGACAGTTGTCGAACGGCTTCGGCAGCCCCGGTGGCAGCCGGCCTCCCTCGCCGGGCTCGGGCTCGACGGCGCAGGGCCAACGCCTTCCGCCGCGCGGGCCGCCGTCACAGCCTCCGCCGGGCGGTCGCCCCGGTGGTGGCGCCCCGCGCGCCGCGCCCAAGTTCTTCCCGCCGCAGCCGCGCTCGCTGCAGGAAGCCGGCATCTCGCAGACCATGGGCGAGGAGCTGGTGCTCAAGGCGCTGTTCTTCGCCGGCGAGCTCCGCGGCGCCGACATCAGCAACCGCATCAAGCTGCCGCAGTTGATCGTCGACGAGATCATCGAAGGGCTGCGCAAGCAGAAGTTCGTCGACCTCAAGGGCGGCGCGGGCCTGGGCGTCGGCAAGTCGTCGATGATCTACACGCTCACCACGTTCGCCACCGACGTGCTGCGGCAGATCCTCGATCGCAACCGCTACAACGGCCCGGCGCCGGTGCGGCTCGAAGACTGGTTCGAGGCGGTGGCGGCCCAGACGGTGCGCGGCATGCGCATCACCAAAGACCGCATGAAGGAGAAGTTCGGCACCAACCTCATCGTGAAGGACCAGGTGTTCGACGGCCTCGGGCCTGCGATGAACTCGGGCAAGGCCATCTTCTTCTACGGCCCCCCGGGCAACGGCAAGACGGCGCTCTGCCAGGCGCTGGTGCGTTGCTACGACGGCGACATCTGGGTGCCGCACGCGCTGCTGGTCGATGACTTCATCATCCGCGTGTACGACGCCAACCTGCACGAGGCGCTGCCGCAAGACGAGAACGCGCCGGCCAACGACGCGCGCTGGGTGCGGTGCAAGCGGCCGCTGGTGGTGGTCGGCGGTGAGCTCACGCTCGAGACGCTCGACCTCATCTACTCGCCCGACGTGAAGTTCTACGAGGCGCCATTTCAGCTCAAGGCGACCAACGGCATGTTGCTCATCGACGACTTCGGTCGTCAGCGCATCAGCCCGAAGGATCTCCTCAACCGGTGGATCGTGCCGCTCGAGAGCGAGATCGACTTCCTCACGCTGCACACCGGCAAGAAGCTGCAGACGCCGTTCGACGTCTTCGTGGCGTTCTCGACCAACCTCGACCCGGCCGACCTGGTCGACGACGCCTTCCTGCGCCGCGTTCGCTACAAGCTGGCGGTGCAGCCGCCCGACGAGCAGCAGTTCCACGACATCTGGGCGACGGTGTGCAACGCGAAGAAGGTCGCCTACGACGGTGACGCCATCGAGTGGCTGGTCAACGCGCACTACCGGCCGACCAACCGCCCGTTCGCCGCCTGCCAGCCGCGCGACCTGCTGGGCCAGGTGATCGACATCGCGCACTACCGCGGCGAAGCGCCGGCGCTGACGCCGGAGCTGCTCGACGCCGCGGCGAAGAACTACTTCGTGAAGTTCGCCAAGAAGTGACGGCGGCGCAGCAGCAGCGCCGCGAGCAGCACCGCCGACAACCCCGAGCCCGTGGCGCAGCCCTCGAAGGTGGCGTCGCGGTAGCGCCGGTAGCTGCACTTGCTGTTGAGGCACTGAAAGCCGTTGTCGCAGTCGGAGTCCGACAGGCAGGGGCTCGAGTTGGCCGACCCGTTGTCTTCCTCTTCCGACGCGCGCTCGGCGCCGGTGCCGCCCACTGACGCGTCGGGCAGGCCCGCATCGGGCAGGTCGGCCTGGGCCAGGGCCGACGCCGACAACAGGCAGAGGAAGAGCAACCCGCGCATGCCGGGTGAGAGGTAGCACGGCTCAGGGGCGGAGTTCTGGTGTAGATCTCCGGTGCCCATGGCGCCGCTCCCCGACGCGAAGCACCTGCTCGAGCTGCTCCAGCGCGCGGCCGACGAGCTCAAGGCGTCGCAGAAGGAGACCCAGGCCGCGAAGGCCGAAGCGCGGGCGCTGCAGGACCGGCTGGCCGCCGCCGAGCAGGACCTCACCGAGGAGCGCCGCCAGCGCGAGCGCCTCGACCAGCAGCTGCGAGACATCGGCACCACCACGCTGCCGCCCGGGGCGATGTCGCGCCTCGAGGTGCCCGCCAAGACGGTGCCCTTCGCCAAGTCGCCGGTGGTGCGCGACGAGAAGACGAGCGTCGGCGGCGACGACCCGGCGCTGCTCGGCGAGCGCATGCAGGGCCTGCAGGACGAGATCGCCACCCTCGAGACCGAGCGGCGCGAGCTGAAAGACAAGCTCAAGGCGGCCCACGAGCAGGTGCAGACGCTGGAAGCCGAGCTGGCGCAGCCCCGCGAGTCGCCCGACGCCACCCGCCGCCTGGGCGAGCTGGAGCACGAGCTGTCGAACGTGCGCCAGCAGCTCATCGTCGAGCAGGCGCGCGGGGCGGATCTCCTGACCCGGCTCCACGCGTGGGAAGCGCGCAGCCAGGAGCTCGAGCACTCGCTGGCCCAGAGCCGGCAGGCGGGCGACGAAGAGCACGGCCAGCTCGAGCAGCTCGCCGGGCAGTTGAGCCAGGTCGAGACCGAGCTCACCACCGAGCGCGCGCGCACCCAGGCGATGGAAGAGCAGCTCCGGTCGCTCGAGCAGGGCAGCAGCGACGAGCAGAAGCGCCTCTTCGAAGCGACCAGCCGCATCGCCCAGCTCGAGGTCGAGCTGTCGGGCCTCAAGAGCCGACGCGACGAGCTGAACGTCGAGATCGGCAAGGCCGAGAACGAGCGCAACGCCGCGCGCGCGCGGGCCACCGAGCTGGAGCACGCCGCCGAGCAGGTGCGCGAGCAGCTCACCGCCGCGCATCAGCAGGCGCTCGACGTCGAGCACCACAAGCGCAGCGAGCTCGAGCAGCAGCTCTCGCGCGAGAAAGACAAGCACCAGATCACCGCCCAGAAGCTGCTCGAGGCGCGCGGCAAGCAACGCGAGCTCGAAGAGCAGGTGCAGCAGCACACCGCGACGGTGGCGCAGCTGCGCGGCACGCTCGAGCGGCAGGCGGCCGAGCACCAGAAGGCCATCACCCTGCACGAGACCGACCGCGCGCAGACCGTCGCCGACCTCGAGAGCGCGCATGCAGCGTCAGTGCGCGGGCTGCAGGACCAGGTGGCCACGCTCACCCAGCAGCTCGAGCAGGCGACGACCGAGTGGCGCCACGTGGAGCGGCAGTACGAGCAGCTCCACCGCGAGATGCTGGTGATCCTCGATCAACGCGACGAGGCGCGGCGCGAGCTCGACGCCATCCGCCAGCGGCTGGGGCTGCGGTAACGGCTCAGCCGGCCGTGGCGCCGAGGCGCTCGAGCACGTCTTCGAGGTGCCGGTAGACCTGCACCTCGTGGTGAATCACCTGATCGATGATGCCCAGCTCGTCGATGACGAAGGTGGCGCGGCGATCGATGCGCAGCACCGGCCACACCACGCCGTACTTCTCGCTGATGACGCGCGACTCGTCGCCGATGAGGCGGAACTGCAGGCCCTCGGCCTCGGCGAACTTGCAGTTCTTCTCGCTCTTGTCGACCGACACGCCGATCAGCTCGGCACCGGCGGCGGTGATGCGCTCGTGGTTGTCGCGGAAGTTGCGCACCTCGAGGGTGCACGCCGGGGTGAAGGCGCGGGGAAAGAAGAAGAGCACCACCTTCTTCTTTCCGCGGAACTCCGAGAGCACCACCTTCTGCCCACGGCAGTCGATGGCCTCGAAGTCAGGCGCTGGATCTCCGCGCTCGAGCGTCAGCACCGGTGGTTCCCCGCTCAGGCCTTCGGCTCCGCGGCGGTTTTGGTTTCCATCGAGTCGGCGACCAGCTCGGCGACGTCGCGCACCTTGACCTGCTCACGCTGGGTGTCGGCGAGGCCGTCCTTGAGCATGGTGTGGCAGAACGGGCAGGCCACCGCGACGGTGCCTTCCGACGGGCCGCTGTAGTTGCCGACCTGGCCGGGGTGCGCCATGTCGGTCGCCGACGGGAAGGGCACGTGCGGGTCCTTCGCGTGCGCGAGGGTGAGGGCCACTTCGTTGGCGCGGTTGTGGTTGATGCGCGTGCCTTCGTGCTCTTCCATCCACATGCGGCCGCCGCCGGCGCCGCAGCAGAACGACTCACGCTTGCTGCGCTGCATCTCGACCACTTCCAGCCCGGGGATCGCCTTGAGCGCCTCGCGCGGCGCCTCGTACACGCCGTTGTGGCGGCCGAGGTAGCAGGGGTCGTGGAAGGTGAGCTTCTCGTTCATCACCTTGCTGAGCTTGATGCGCCGGGTCTGGATGAGCTCGTTGATCAGCTCGGTGTGCGAGATGACGCGGTAGTTGCCGCCGAACTCCGGGTACTCGTTCTTGATGGTGTTGAAGCAGTGCGGGCACTGCGTGACGATCGTCTTGATGCCCTTCGAGTTCCACGACTCGACGTTCATCTTGGCCATCGTCTGGTACAGGAACTCGTTGCCCGAGCGGCGCGCGAGCTCACCGTTGCAGGTCTCTTCCTTGCCGAGCGTCGCGAACTTGATGCCGCCTTCGGTGAGGATCTTCGCCACCGCGCGTGACACCTTCTTCATGCGGTCGTCGTACGAGCCCGCGCAGCCCACGTAGAAGAGGTACTCGTAGGTGCCGCCGTCGCCCCACTTGGGCAGCGGCAGATCGCCTTCCCACTCGTCGCGCTTGTCCTGGCTGATGCCCCACGGGTTGCCCTGACGCTCGACGCCTTCGAACACGCGCTGGATCTCGGGCGGGAAGTCGGCCTCGACCTGCACCTTGTAGCGGCGCATGTCGATGAGGCGCGGCACGTTCTCGATGAACACCGGGCAGGCCTGCTCGCACCAGCCGCAGGTGGTGCACGCCCACACGGTCTCCGGCTTGAGGATGCCGCCTTCCGAGGCGACCAGCGGAGGCATGGCGGTCATCGCGCCGTCGAGGCCCTTCCACTCGTACGAGGTGGTGCCGTCGTCGGCCTTCTTCACCTGCGCGGTGGGGAGCTGCGCCTCGTGGTCCCACAGGAAGTGCTTGATGCTCTGGTTGACCGCCTTGTGCGTCAGCGGCTTGCCGGTGATGTACGTGGGGCAGTGCGTCTGGCAGCGGCCGCACTCGGTGCAGGTGTTGACGTCGAGCGCCTGCTTCCACGAGAGCTGGGTGACGACCTTCGCGCCGTACTCTTCCTTCTCGAGGTTGGGCGTCGAGAGCTTCGCGCTGCTCGAGACCGTCGGCTTGTCGAGCGGCGCCAGCTTCTTCAGGAAGACGTTGGGCAGGCCGACGATGACGTGGAAGTGCTTCCCGTAGGGGAGAAAGTTCAGGAACACCACGACGATGAGGAGGTGCGTCCAGAAGCACAGCAGGCCGAGCTCGTGGAGCGTGTCGGTCGGCAGGCCGGCCAGCGCCTTGCCCACCAGCGAGGTGACCGGCTCGTAGCTCGACCAGGTGATGCCCTGCGCGCGGAAGTGCGAGGCGCCGAAGATGAACTCGGTCACCATCAGGCCGCCGATGAAGCCGAGAATGAGCAGCGCTTCACCCGACTGGGTGAGGCGCTTGGGCTTCACCACGATGCGCAGCCAGAAGAAGTAGGCGACGGCCAGCACCGACAGGCCGGCGATGAGGTCCTTGGCGAAGAGGTACGCCTTGTAGAGCGCCGCCAGCGCGGGCGTGTCGATCCAGAAGGGGCCGTTGAGGTCGGTGAGCAGGTGCACCGCGCTCTCCGAGTACGCCATGGCGAAGAGCATGAGCGTGCGCGCCTGCACGGTCATGAAGGCGGCGAAGATCATCACGTGCATCAGGCCGGGCACGAACTCCTCGCGGTCGACCATGCGCTTCTGGCCGAGGCCGAACTGGAGCAGCGCCTTGACGCGGTCGCCGACGCGGTCCATCCGGTTGCCGGGTTCGATCGCCAGCGCGCGGATCGCCCTGATGCGACCGAGCATGGTGACGAGGAAAAAGCTCAGGCCGCAGAACAGAAAGACGGTCACGAGGATCGGATTCATCGCGGCCTGACCTAGCAGGAATTCGCGGTGAATTCGGAGCTTTTGGCGCACCGCGCAACGGCGGTTCTTCAGGGGTGCATCATGACTCGTGTTGGGCCAGCCAGCGGGCGGTCACGAAGTCCATCGACTGGATGTGGGCGACGAACCAGGCGGTGACGTCGCGCGAGAGGTAGGTGCGCAGGGCGTCGGTGTCTCCGGTGGCGCGCCAGGCGGCCAGCTTCGCGTCGAGCTCGGCGAGCACGCGGGTGTGCTCGCCGTGGTGCACGGGGTAGGGCGGGAAGCCGGTGCGCTGCATGGCGTCGTCTTCGCGCGCGAAGTGCTCGCGGGTGTGGCGGGCCAGCGCGTCGAGGGCGGCGTCGGCCGTGGCGCGGTCACCACTCAGCGCGTCGATCGCCAGGTTGAGGAGGTGGGCCTCTTCACGGTGGTCGGCGTTCTGGAAGGCGGTCGCGACCTGAGGGATGGCGTCGAGGTCGATGGTGGGCATGGGCGGAGTCAACCAGCGATGACCTCGAGATGTCCCGGTCCGCGCGCGCGCGGTCGGTGGTGCACGACGATCTGCACGTTGCTGCCGAGGGCGGTCAGGAACCGCATCAGGCGCTCCGTCGAGAAGCCCGAGAGCCGGCCTCGGAGCAGCGCCGACACCTTCGGCTGATCGATGCCGAGGATCGCCGCGGCCGCTGCCTGCGTCAGCCCCTTACTGGCGATGATCTCGGCGATCCGGGACGTCAGCTCGGCCTTTGCCAGGGCCTCCTCGGGGGACGCGACGTCGAGGTCCTTGAACACGTTTCCACTGCTCAGCTTCACGTCAGGCTTCGTCTTCATCGGCTACCTCATCGTTGGCTTCGTTGGCGACTTGCCAAAACTGGCATGTGGCCGCCAGAGGGCCTCAGCCCAGCGGCATCGTCAGCGCGCTCGCCATTCCCTGCAGCACCCGCGATTCGCTGATCATCCGGCTCGCCGAGATCGACAGTCCCAGCGCGCGCGCCCGCTCGAGCACCAGCCCGGGCAGCGGCGGTCGGCACCAGCACGTCGGCGGCCCACCTTCGTGCGGACACACCGCGATCTCCACCCCGTCGGGCGCCGTGAGCCCACCTTCGCGCCAGCCGACGAGTACGCGGAGCCACGTGGGGTGCGCGGCCATCGCCTCGGCGGCGCGCGGGAGCCACTGCCCGTCCACCCACTGATCCAGCCCGAGAAACAGCGCCGGCTTCCCCGCAGGCCAGGGGCGGCGGACGAACGGCACGCGCTCCACGGCCGCGAAGCCCTCGTCGTCGCCGATCGGCTCGAGCATGCGCACCGTCGAGGCCAGCCCTCGCGGCGGCAGCGTGTCGGGCGTCTTTCCTCTCTTCATCTCGTCCGCCGACAGCAAGCGTCCGTGTACGTCGAGCATGCGGGTGACGACGTTGATCTGCGCCTGCTCCACTTCGATGTCGTGCCACACGCCGCGCACCGCGACGCCGTGCCGGCGCGCCACGGCAATCGCTCCATTCCGCTGCGCGCGCGTGACATAGGTGTTGTCGAGCACCACGCGCCGCACGCCCGCCTGCAGCAGCGTCGACAGCTTCGCGTGGAGCTGCTCGAGCGAACCACCGACCTCGTCCCGGTTGAGCCGCTGGTAGCCCTGCGCGACCGCCGCCGAGACCGCGCTCGTCTTGCCCGCGCCCTGCAGACCCATCAGCAACAGCACCTCCGCCTCGCCGGGCGGTCGCACCGGAGGCGAGGGCTCGACCACCGGCGCCCCCGCACGCGGAATCGCCACGCTCGACCGCACCGTCTCGGGCCGCCGACAGCCCGGCAGCACCACCACGTTCGGAGACAGCGACACCAGCGACGCGAGCGCCCACTGGTACGGCGTGCAGCCGGCCTCTTTCGCGCGCTCGACGAGCCACGGCTGGCGCTCGAGCTGCTGGTACTTCTTCGGCCCGCCGAGCGGTGAGTGACACAGCACCGTCACCCCGCGCCGCAGCGCCCCTTCCACCACGCCGCCGCGCAGCGCGGTGTCATCGAGCAGGCTCACGCCGAGCTGCACCGCCGCGAGCTCGGTCAGCGCCAGCGCCTCGTCGAGCTGCGCGCGGTTCACGTTCGACAGGCCGATGGCCTTCACCAGGCCGTCCTCACGCAGCTCCATCAGCGCGCGCACCGAGGTGGCCAACGGCGTCTTCGGATCGACCACGTGCAGCAGGTAGAGGTCCACCTCGCGGCCCAGCGCCTGCCGGCTCGCCTCGCACTGCGCGCGCAGCGTCGAGGCCCGCCCGTCGGGGATCCACTTCAGCCCCGCGCGCCGCATGCCGCCCTTGGTGACGACGCGGGCCGTCGCGCCGCGCGGGTGCTCCGAGAGGAACCGGCCGAGCCACCGCTCGTTGTGGCCGTACTCCGTCTCGTCGTGCCCGTAGGCGTGCGCGGTGTCGAACACCGTCACGCCCGCATCGAGGGCGGCGTGCACCGTGGCGCGCGCCCGCCCTTCATCTCGCTGCAGGTCGGTCGAGAGCCGCATGCAGCCCAGCCCGACCTGCAGGTCCGTCTCCTTCAGCCACGTCACCCGCGTCAGTCTGCCTTCTCGATGACCTCGACCACCATCTGCCGGTTGGCGCGCACCACACCCTTGACCAGGTAGAAGGCCTTCGGCGGCCCGGAGCTGTAGCTCGGCGCGTCGTTGAGCTGGCGCTCGTGCCGGGTGCCCCGCTTCACGTACATGCGCATCGGCAGCCCGCCGGAGTCGGTGCCCTCGGGGCCGGTGACGGTGAAGGCCTGGTACTCCTCCTTCTTCACGTCCTCGAGCTGGTACTGGTTGTCGGGGTCACGAATCACCACCTTCAGCGCGACCCGCTTGCCGTCGAGCGCGTTCCACTTGCCCGCGTCCTTCGCCACGTCCCACGAGCTGTCGGCGTAGTCGAAGCTCGGCTCGGTGCGCGTGACGCCGGTGAAGCTGACCGGCAAGTTCTTCGCCCGCGCGCCCGACGTCACCTTCGGGTTCTTCGGGAAGAGCAGCAGCGCCTTCTGCCAGTCGTACGCGGGGGCGAAGCCGCTGCCCGCCACGCTGCCCGTGGCGATGACCGGTTGCCCCATGAGCTCTCGCAGCTGGTTCCAGTCGTCCATCTTCACCTTGCCGGGCACCGGCGCGACGCGGTTCAGGTACACGTCGAACCACTTCTGATCGAGCGGCACGCCCGACGACGCGAGCACGTTGCCCGACAGCTTCTTGAACTTCAGGTCGGCGAGGTTGGCCCACTCGCGATCGTCCACCGACACCCAGTCGCCCACGCGCTGCACGTTCGACCACAGGTTCTTCGAGAACGTGTTGTTGGTGAGCTCGACGTCTTTCGCCTCGGCGGCCATACGAATGGCGTCGTTGTCGGCGAACTCGAAGAGGTTGTTGTCGACGATGCTCTGGGTCTGCCCCTCGAGCGCCAGCAGGTAGCCGTTCGAGCCGCGGCCCTGCCCGAACCGAATGGGATCCCATGAGAAGAGGAAGGTGTTGCCGCGGATCACCGTCACCCCGCCGAAGCCGCGCTCGACCTTCACCGTGCGGTACACGTGGTTGATGAAGATGTTGTTCTCGATGGTCTGGCCGCCCGCCACGCGCAGCGCGCCTTCGTCACCGTTGAGGAACACGTTGTTGCGGATGACGCAGCCGGGCTTCGCGACCCAGAGGTGTTCCTTCTTGTCGGGGCTGTCGGAGTAGTTGAGGTCTCCGCTCGGCTGGTAGAGGTTGTTGAACTTCTTGTCGAAGACGAAGCCGTCGACGATCGCCCCGGTGTGATCGTTGGCGCCTTCCACCGTGTAGCCGTCGCGGGTGCCCTTGAAGTCGGCCGGCGTGAGCAGGCGGGTGGGGTGCTTCCACGGGTTGCGCTCGGTGAAGTCCTTGTCGTAGCCGCCGAGGAACGAGACGTACGGCACGGAGATCTTCCACTTCCCGATCTTCAGCTTGCCGAAGTACTCGCCTTCCGCGACGTGCACGAAGTCGCCGGCCTCGACCTTCTCGAGCGCCTGCCACGGGTCCTTGAAGGGCTTGTCCTTGCTGCCGTCGCCGCCGCTGGCGCCCGCGCGCACGAACCAGTCGCGACCGGTGGGCCGCGCGCCGCCGACACTGGCCGCTTCCTGCGCCTCGAGGCTCTCGATGAAGAAGCCCGTCTTCGGCAGCCCCTTGAGTGCGAAGGCCACGCCGCGCGCGGAGTACAGCTTCGGAGGCGCGCCGCTGCCGTTGTACTGCCCGTCGTTGTCTTCCACGAAGCGCTGCGTCGCCGAGCCCTTCTTGTAGAACCCGAGCAAACGCTCATGTTCTCCGCCCGCGGTGTAGAGCACCACGCCGGCGTGCTCGTCGGGCTTGTACGGCGACGGAATGCTGCTGACGTTCGCGCCGGTGGTGCCGATGGCGACGGTGATCTCCAGCGCCTGCCCGTCGACCGCCGCCGCGTTCTTCACCCAGCTCGACAGCTCGCTCTTCGCGTAGCTGCGCGCCGGGCCCGCGTCACCACCGCCGCTGAACTTCACCTCGAGCTTCTGCACCCGCGCGCCCGCCTTGAGCGCGACCTTCGGCGTCATCAGCTTGATCGCCTTGTCGAGGTCGTACGCCGGGCAGATGCCGCTGGCGTTCTCGCCGCCGGTGCCGATCAACGGGAGCCCGAGGAGCTGACGCGCCTGGTTCCACTCGTTCATGTCGACCTTGCCCGGCTGCGACGCGGTGCGCTTGCTGAAGCGATCGAGCCACTTCGGGTCGAGGTCGAACTTCGGGTTCTTCACCTCGTTGTCGGCCACGCTCTTGAACCCGACCTCGTCGAGCGAGTCCATGTTCTCGTCGTCGATGGAGATCTCCTCGGCGCCGCGCAGCACCTTGAGGTTCGAGAAGAGGTTCATCGAGAACACGTTGCCGGTGAGCGTCACCTTGCTCGCGTCGGTGGTGAGGTAGATGGCGTTGTTGTCGCTGTTGGCGAGGACGTTGTTGGCGATGATCGCCGGCGCCTTGATGGCCATCGCCGCGCCCTGGTACCGCCCGGTGCCCGCCTGCTTGGGGTCTTGCGAGAAGGCGATGGTGTTGTTCTTCACCGTCGCCGCGCCGGTCTCGTTCGAGCTCTGGTTGATCACCAGCCCCCAGCCGTACGCGTTGAGGATGAGGTTGTTCTCGACGGTCGAGCCCTGCACCAGCGCCATGCCGTTCTGGCCGGGGTTGACCACCACGCAGTTACGAATGGTCACCGCGCGGTTGAAGTACATCGCGTCGGTCGCGGTGCCCGAGGGGTCGCGGCCGGTCTGCGCGTCGGAGTCGTACTTGTTCTGGTCGCGCATATCGATGACCAGCCCGTCGATGACCACGTTGCGCGCGGTGGAGCGCAGCCGCTCGTCCTTCGGCCAGTTCTTCGAGCTCTTGTCCCACTCGAGCCGGGTGAGGTTCTTCCACGGGTCGCGCGTCTTGAACTCGGCGTCGTAGCCGCCCAGCACCTGCACGCCGTCGAAGGGAATGGCCCACGTGCCGACGCGATTGCGCCCGTAGTAGGTGCCGCCGGCCACGTGAATGACGTCGTTGGCCTCGCACTTGTCGAGCGCCTGCCACGGGTCGGCGAAGGGCTTGCTCTGCGTGCCATCGCCGCCGCTCGCCCCGTCGCGAACGAACCAGTCGCGCGCCAACGCCGCGCTGCTGCACAACGCCAGGACCAGGGACCCCAGTCGCACTGCCTTCATGTGTGAACCCCCGCTTCGGTGAACCGCGAACGCGCTTCATGCCACGGGTGCACGTCGACTCGTATGTTCTCGAACGAAAATGAGGCAATTCGCCGCTATCGCCTCGAGGGCCAACTGCCTAGAAGCCGCCCTTCATATGAGTCCCAAAGAGGACGCCCTGCAGCTCGGCAAGTCGCTCGATTTTCTCCGCAGCATCTGGGCGCTCGACCACGCGCTCCACGCCCGCAGCAAAGCGATGGCGAAGAAGACCGGCCTCACCGGCCCGCAACGGCTCGCGCTGCGCATCATCGGCTCGTTCCCCAACATCAGCTCCGGCGAGCTGTCGCGCGTGCTGCACGTGCACCCCTCGACGTTGACCGGCGTGCTGCAGCGCCTCGAGACGCAGGGCTTCATCATGCGCACGCGCGATCAGGCCGACGGCCGCCGCGCGCTCTTCGCCCTCACCCGCACCGGCGAGAAGCACGCCGGGCCGGCCGAGTTCTCGGTCGAGGGCGCGGTGAAGAAGCTGCTCAAGAAGGCCCCCGCGGCGGAGGTCGACGCCGCCCAGCGCCTCATCCTCCAGCTCGCCGACGAGCTGCTCGAGGGCACCGTGGCTGGGGAACAACGCCCCGAATAACTCTTGGTCTGACTTAGGTTTCCTGCATAGTTTGCCCGGGTGTCCCAAAACGCCCCTGTTCGTCGGACCCGCCGCATTGGCCGTGGGCTGACGCCGCCCGTCGTCTCGTGGTCGACGCCCCTGGTCGCTGACTGGCGCGAGATGGCCCGTGGTTTCGGGCGCTCGTTCACCGACATTCACCAGCAGAAGAGCCTGCCGCAGGACGTGGCGGCCGGGCTCACGGTGGCGGCGGTCGCGCTGCCGCTCAACCTCGCGCTGGCCGTGGCCAGTGGGTTGCCGCCGTCGGCCGGGCTCGTGGCCGGCGCCATCGGCGGCCTCATCGCCGGCTTCATCGGAGGCGCGCCGCTGCAGGTCACCGGCCCCGCCGCAGCGCTGGCGTCGATCGTCGCGGCCATCGCGCTCGGCTTCGGCCCGGCGGGCGTGGCGCTGGCGGCGGTGATGGTCGGCGTCTTCCAGTTGGTGCTGGCCTTCACGCGCGCCGGCCACCTGATGAAGCACGTGCCCGAGAGCGTGCTGGCGGGCTTCACCACCGGCGTGGGGCTCAAGCTGCTCGACCAGCAACTGCCCGAGCTGCTCGGCTTCGACTACCGCGTCTCGGAGCTGGCGATGATGCTCCACCGGCCTGACTGGCTGCACGAGGTCGAGTGGCTGGCGGTGGTGTCGGGGCTCTTCGTGGCGCTGCTGGTGGTGGGCACCGCGCGCTTCAAGCGTTTCCCCGCGGCCATCGTCGGCGTGGGGCTCATCACCTTCGTCGCCAACTACGTGGGGTGGGACGTCACGCGCGTGGGCGAGGTGCCCAGCTCGTTCCCTCCGCTGCAGTTCCCCGCCATCGACTCGGCGCGCTTCGGCGAGCTGCTGGTGGCGGTGCTGCCGCTGGCCTTCCTCGCCGCGGCCGAGTCGCTGCTCGCCGCGCGGGCGGTCGATCGCATGTTGGGCAAAGACGCGGTGCGCCCGCATCACCCCAGCCTCGAGCTCTTCGGCCAGGGCCTCGCGAACGTGGTGGTGGGCCTCTTCTCGGGCATGCCGGTGACGGGCGTGGTGGTGCGCTCGGGCGTCAACGTGCAGAGCGGCGCGCGCACCAAGGTGGCCACCGTGCTGCACGCGCTCTTCCTCGGCGCGGCGGTGTTGTTGATGGGCCCGCTCATCGCCCGGGTGCCGCTGGCGGCGCTCGCGGGGTTGTTGTGCGTCATCGGCGTGCGCCTGGTGGACGTGGCGACGCTGGTGCACCTCTTCAAGGAGTCGAAGCTCGAGACGCTGGCCTTCGTCGTCACCTGTCTCGGCACCGTGACCGGCCACCTCATGCCGGGGCTGCTCGCCGGGTTGTTCATTCACGGCGTGCACTGGTTCTTCTTCGAGCGCCACCTCGTCGACCCGGCGAAGGACCCGAAGCCCGCGTTGCCTCCGGGCGTGCGCGCGGTGCTGGGCCGCGAGCGGGCGCACGCGCGGCACCCCACCACCGACTCCACCGGCAGCGCCGCGGAGTGGATGGGCCACGTCCGCAGCCGGCCGCTGATTCCCCCCACCGCCTTCGTGCACCCGCAGGCGAGCGTCATCGGGCAGGTGGTGCTGGGCGACAACGTGCACATCGCCGCCGGCAGCTCGGTGCGCGCCGACGAGGGCACGCCGTTCTTCATCGGGGCCAACTCCAACATTCAAGACGGCGTCGTCATTCACGCGCTCAAGCAGCGGCACGTGCTGGTCGCCGGCGAGAAGTGGGCGATCTACGTCGGCCGCAACGTGTCGATGGCGCACGACGCGCTGGTGCACGGGCCCAGCTACGTCGGCGACGACACCTTCATCGGCTTCAAGGCGGTGGTGCACGACAGCGTGCTGGGCAGCGGCTGTTCGGTGGGCATCGGCGCCATCGTGGTGGGCGTGCAGGTGCCCGACGGCCGCCACGTGCCCGCCGGCGCGGTGGTGGACACCCAGGCCAGGGCCGACGCACTGCCGCTCGCCACCGACGCGCACCGCCACTTCAACGAAGACGTGGTCGACGTGAACCGGGGCCTCGCCGCCGCGTACCGCCGCCTCGTCGTCGCCGGGCACCCGCCGCCGCCCCTGCAGTCGGCGTCCGACGAGCCCGCCCCGTGGGACGAGCGCTGGGCTCGGCCTTCACACGATCGCTTCTGAAGCAACGAGGTCTCTCATGTTCGTCACCGGCATCCTCATCGGCGTCGCAGTGTTCCTCGTGTGGAAGGCGCGCGATTCGTACTTCCGCGTCGAGGAAGGGCAGGTCGCGGTCGTCACCCGCTTCGGCGCCGCGCGGCACGGTCCCGACGGTCAGTTGTGGCTCGCGGGCCCCGGCCTGCACTTCAAGTGGTCCTTCGAAGAGGTGCGCGTCGTCTCGCTGCGCGAGCAGCTGCTGACGCTGGGGGGCGAGGCGGCCGAGCAGGTGATGCTCAGCGACGGCACCGTCATTCGCCTGCAGTCGATGCTGCGCTACGCCCCGCGCCGCGACGGCATCGCGAAGTACCTCTTCGGCCTGCACCACCGGAAGGAGCACGTGGCCGGGCTCTTCTCGAGCCTGCTGCGCAACGAGATCGCCAACGTGAAGGCGGCGAAGGGGGAAGATCTCGGCGGCGCCTTCGCCCTGGTGCGGCGCGATCGCGGCCTGGTGAACCAGCGCATCGCCGACTTCGCGCGCAAGGAACTGGGTGACCGCTACGGCATCGACTTCCAGGCCGTCGACGTCACCGACATCCACCCGCCTGACGAGCTGGCCGACGCGCTCAACGCGGTGATGAGCGCGCGCGCCGAGGCCGACGCCACCCGCTTCCGCGCCGAGAGCGAGTGCGCGCAGAAGGTGCTGGCCGCCGAGCAGGGCGTGAAGATCGCCGCCGCGAAGGGCGCCGCGGTCGAGCAGGAGATCGACGAGCTGGGCAAGCACCTGGGGTCGCTCCAGAAGGCGGGCGTGCTCGAGGCGTACGTGGCGCGCCGCAGGGCCGAGGTGCTGGCCGACGCGCGCACGCTCTTCGTGAAGGACGGAGGTGCCGCGTGACGGCGCAAGACTGGTTGAGCGTGTTCGGTGGCGCAGCGGCGGGCGCGGTGGGCGCGACGTTGCTGGCGCTCGGCGCGCGCGGCTTCGGGGTGGCGGTGGAAGACGAGCACGTCGCGCTGGTGACGAGCTTCGGCAAGCTGGTGGCGAAGCTCGACAAGCCGGGCCTGCACGTGTTGCCGACGAAGTGGCTGCCGTGGGTGTCGGTGGAGCACGTGTCGCTGGCTCGCGACTTCCGCGTCATTCACGACCTGCACGTCAACGACGCGCGGGGCACGACGGTGGTGGCCGACCTGTGGGTCGAGCTGCGCGTCATCGACCCCGAGAAGGCGCTCTTCGCTGTCGAAGACTGGGACCAGGCTACGCAGAACCTGGTGGTGCACGCGGCGATGTCGATCCTCGGGAGCCGCGACTTCCAGCAGATCCTCGACGACCGCAGCGAGCTCGGCGCGCAGCTGCAGCGCGACGTGTCGGCGGAGACCGAGCGCTGGGGCGTGAAGGTGGAGCAGGTCTTCGTGCGCCACGTGGCGCTGACGCCGGAGGTGTCGCGGCAGGTGTTCGGCACCGTCGCTGCGCGGCTCGAGCAGGCGCGCGCGGTGGTGACCGAGCAGGGCCGCCTCGACGCGGCGCAGCTCGAGGCCGACACCTCGAAGCAGATCGCCGCGCTGGTGGCCGAGGCGCGGGCTCAGTACCCGCTGGCGGTGGGGCGCGCGCTGGCGCGGCTCAAGGCCTCGCCGCCCGTCTTCGCGGCCTACAACGCGCTGTACGAGCTGGCGCAGCTGCGCGGTCCGCGCACGGTGGCCTTCCGCGGCTTCGACGGGAAGGACGTGCGCGCTCTCGACGCGGCGATGCTGCCCGAGCCCGCAGGCACCAACGTCACCCGGTGACGGTCAGGGCACGGGCAGGCGGAGGAAGACCGTGTCGTGCGCGGGGAAGACGTTGGACCCCATCTGCAGCACCCCGTCGGCGGCCTCCCACGCGCGCAGGCCGTCGTTGTCGCTGAGCGTGAGCACCACCTCGGCGCCGGTGCTCTGCGCGCCCCACGGGAGCTGCAGGCAGCCGCCCCGGGGCCGCACCACCCGCGGCGCGCCCCACGTGCTGCCCTCGTCGGTGCTGAGCGAGAGCGCGGCCTGAAAGCAGTCGGGCTTCGGGCGGAGCAGCTCGATGGCGCCCAGCACCCCGGGCCGCGCGCGGAAGAAGGGCGTCCGGAAGACGCTGCGGGCATCGAAGCCGCCCAGCACCGAGAAGCCGGTCTGGCCCGCGGTGCGACGCAGCACGGTGGTGGCCGTCGACGAGCGCCCCACGCCCCACACCGTCGCGCCCTCGGCGAAGAGCGTGTCGAACGCGATGTCGCCCGGGGGCACGAGGAGCTCGACGTCTTCCTCGACGACGCCGGCGCGCGTCCACCGCGCGAGGCGCACGGTGTTGGGGGCGATGCGCTCGAGCCACGCGGCGCCCACCTGCGCGCTGAACAGCTTGCCGCTCGACCGCAGCTTCTTCGCGGGAGCCAACGCGGCCGCCAGTTGTTGCGGCGCGAAGCCGGCCACGTCGAGGTCGAAGCGCCACAGCTCGGACTCGCCCGACAGCGGGTGGCACACCACGAAGACGGCGCCGTCGGCGAGCGCCACGTCAGCGGGCGCGTTGGTCGCCTGCTGGGTGAAGGCCGAGGTGAAGGTCTGACCTCCGTCGGTCGACGAGAGCACGTGGAGCACGCTCCCGGCCCAGCCCAGCGCCCAGGTCTTGCCACCGCGCTCGACGACGGCGGGCCACAGCGACACGCCAGTGGGCAGCGTCACCGGCGCGAAGGGCAGGCCCGGCGCCGCCGAGCGGAGGAACTGGCGCGGGGTAAGGAAGGTGGGCTCCCACGGGTTGTAGGCGCTGCCGATGGGCTGGGTGAGCAGCGAGGCGTTCTGCTGGCGCAGCACCACGAAGCGCGCGCCGCTCGCGGTGACGGACTGGCCGATGGGCAGCCACGGATCGTCCGCCCCGGCCAGTCGCCGCCCTTCGGTCTCGTCACCGTCGGGCGTCGCGCGCCGCGGCACGTCGACGACGCCGTAGCGGAGGTCGGTGCCTTTGCTCACCGTCTGGTGCAGCCGCGTCGGGGTCCCAGCGACGCCTTGCGTGAGCCACAGGCGGCGCTCGGAGCTGAAGGTGCGCTCACTGTTGCTCCCCACGAACCACCGCGGCGAGGGGTCATCGAAGAAGCGGCCGCGCATCAGCACGCCGGGGTGCTCGTTGCCGAACCACACGCGACCGGCCGTCTCGATGCGGTACGGCTCCGCGTCGCCCACGATGCCGTCGGGCCAGAAGCTGTCAGGCACGTCGAGCAGCGGGCCGCCCGGCCAGCGCCGCGCTTCGGCCACGTCGGTCTTCACCCACGCACCGGCCTCGAGGCTGAAGCGCACGCTGCGAAACTCGGGCAGCCCCGAGAGGTAGACGTCGGGCGGCAGGCCCTCGCGCGCCGAGAGGAAGAGCGTCGCGGCCTCGTCCTGACCGAACTTGTACACGTGGTACGAGTTGCAGGTCTGCATCGGCAGGGTCTGCGCTTCGCCGACGTCCTGTACGCGCACCGCGTCGTCGGTCAGCTCGGCCAGTCGCACGCGCACCGTGCACACCGAGGGGCCGCTGCTGAGCTCTCCCTCGAGGTGCACCCATGCCGCCCACACGCCGCCGCCGGTGCGGGGCGTGAGGTCCAGCAGCGCGGTGGTGACGTCGTGCTCCTCGGAGAAGCGCCGCGCCTCGTCGCGCACCGGCAGGTCCCGGTAGCGCACCGGGCCGCTGGCGTCGAAGTCGGCCACCACCACGCTCGAGCTGAGGCGGCCTCCGACGTCGCGGTACAGCACGTAGCGGCGGCCCCGCTCGTCGAGCACCAGCCGGGGCGAGCGCACCGCGTCGCCGCTCCGCCCGATGCGCACCGTCTCGAAGCCGGTGCCGGTCCACTGGCCGACCAGCGCGGGCAGCCAGCGCATCGACTGCGCGGCGATGTTGCCGAACAGCACGCCCACCGTCACCGGCCAGCCCTGCGCGTCGACGTGGAGCTGCCGGAACAGCGGCGGCTGCAGGTGCCGCGCGCCGCCCTCGTTCGAGTCGATGCGCGCGCTGAAGACCGGGTGCAGGCCTTCGGGCGGCGGCCCCACGCCCGCGTCGGTGACGGTGACCACCACCGCTTCGCGCAGCGGCTCACCGGTGGTGCGGGCGGTGCTCGCGGTCACGGTGGCGGTGCCCGGCGCGACACCCACCACCCGCGTGCCCTCGATGCGCGCCACCGTCGGGTCGCTGCTCTCGAGGGTGAGGGGCGCGTCGATGGCCCAGGCGATGCGGCTGTCGGCGAGATCTCCGCGGGTGGTGCCCCACGGGAGCGTGGCGATGGCGCGGCGCTCGGTGACGGCGAGCGACAGGGTGGGGCCGCTCAACAGCACGAGTTGCTCCGTCGGCGGGCTGACCTCCAGCACCAGCCCCTCGAGCTGGGTCAGCGGGCAGCTCGCGTCGGCGCAGGTGCGGTACTCGACGCCGATGGTGATGCGCTTGAGCTCGAGCGCGGTGGCGCGGTACCGGTGGCGGCCCGGCTCGAGCACCGTGTGCTCGATGGTCACCGTCGGCGTGGTGGGGTTGTTCGCGTCGACGCGCGGTGTGCCCAGCAGGTCGAGGTACCCCGGCTCGACCAGCGCCCCCGACTCGTCGCGGAAGGTGGCTTCCCACTCGAAGGGCACCGAGGCGGTGACCTGCTCGGTGCGTGACTCGAAGCCGGTGGCGGTCAGCGTTGCGGTCGGCCCGGCGGGACTGCAGGCACTCAGCAGAGCGACGATGAGAATGGGGCGCATGGCCCCGATGCTAGCGGAGTGGCCTCGTCAGCCCACGGCTCAACTGAGGGCGACCAGCGCCTGCACCGCGCTGTCGGAGTGCAGTTTCTCGGTCTTTCCGTCGGGCCGGCGCACGCTGATGTCGACGCCGTCGCTGAAGAGGATCGACCCGTCGCTCGAGAGGTCCCACGTGGCGACGCCCTTGAGCAGCTCTTCGTCTTTTCCGTCGACGCGGCGGCACAGCACCCAGTCGTTCGGCGCGCGCACGGCCTTCAGCTCGTCGGCCTGGGCCTGGCTGAGTGCGCCCTGCCGCGCCTGCGCCATGTTCCCCCACAGCATCATCCGGCGGATGTCGGCTTCGCGGCTGCGGGCGTTGCCGCCTCCGAGCAGCGGCTTGCCGGTGTACATCATCGAGAAGAAGTTGAACCAGCCGAACACCGCCATCACCACGCGCACCGGCAGCAGCAGGATGCCCAGCAACCACTGACCCAGCGAAGGCCCGGCGTCGGCCGCGCGCCACGGACGCCGCACGAAGTACAGCGCGCCCTTCGCGTCGACGCGCGGCTGGCAGAGGTCGAAGTCGGGCAGCTCGGCGAGCGTCTTCAGCTCACCGCTCTTCACGTCGAGCGACTGCACCGACGACGGGCCCAGGCCCGCGAAGAGCCCGTCGGGCGAGCGGCCCACACCGGCCGACTCGAACACCACGGTGCTCGGCTGGCCCGGCACCCAACGCGGGTGGCGCTCGACGGTGTCGCCTTCGGTGAGCACGTTGACGCCTTCGCCATCGAGGCCGACGAGGGCCACGTGGCTGGTGCCGGCCTTGAGGTTGCTCACCGTCGCCGCGCACACCGCGGCCTGCGGGTGGCGGGTGAGGTCGCGCAGGCCGCCGACGTTGCCGTGGAAGAGGCGCTTCTCGTCTTTGCCGTCGCGGGTGGTCTCGAAGACGCCGGCTACTTCGCTGAGCTCGAGGCTGTAGAGCAGCGAGTTGCCCGGCGCGGCGCTGACGCCGGTCATGAAGGCGGGCACCTCGTGCGCCAGGTCGGCCGCGTCGCGTTGGCCCATGCCCATGAAGAGCGCCCCGGAGTTCTGGGTCTTCCACGCGTTGCGCTGCACGGAGTCGGCGGCCTTGCGGCGCGCGTTCTCGGCGAACTCGCTGCGCAGGGTGTCCACCCCGCGCTCGGTCTTCACGTGGAGCTGATTCCTCGCCAGCCAGGCAAAGTGCATGCGCCCTTCAAGCACGGCTACCGAACCGACGCATTCCCCCTCTCCTCCGAGGAGGAGAGGGTTGGGGTGAGGAGGCGAACGTGGCTGAGCAGGGAGTCGCACGGCGCCGGTCGCGCTGCAGAGGTGGTCACCCGGCGCTGCGGAAGCGGTTGTGCCTTCTCGCGCTTCGACTGCGCGTCACCGCCGCCGCCCTGCGCGTCACCGCCGCCGCCCTGCGCGTCATCGCCGCTGCCCTGCGCGTCATCGCCGCTGCCCTGCGCGTCATCGCCGCTGCACTGCGCTTCCCTGCCAGCGCACTGCGCGTCCCCGCCAGTGCACGACGCGTCACCACCGCCCCACTGCGCGTCAGCCGGTCTTCGCTTCCCGTTCAGCGCGCGCATCGTTCCGGGACGAGAACAACGACTTCAGCGGCCCCCGCACCTTCAGCGTCGGCACCACCAGCCCCTCGTCGTGCGCCGCGCTCAACGCCAACTGCAGCGCGCGCAGCTCGCGGAGCAACCGGCCTTCCACCCGGTTCGTCGCGGGCTCGTCACCGTGCGACCGGCCTGCACTTCCCGCCTGCAGCGCCGCGTCCTTGAGCGCGTCCGCCGTCTCTTGCACCAACCCGAGCAACCCTTCATCGAGCCCGAGCTCGTCTGCGAGCAGTCTCAACCGTCCCTCACCGCGCCACGTACCGAGCAGTCCACCCAGCGCCACGAGGCTCCGGTGCACCTCGTCCACACTGCGGCTGCCCTTGTTCGCGATCGCCAGCGCAGCGGCGCGTGCCTCGTTGCCTCCCACCAGCAGCACCAGACGGCTCATCAGCCGCGCCCGCACCTGCCGGGCTCGCGCGAGCTGCGCATCGCGGGCCCGTCGCGCTTCGGCGATCTCGTCCGTCACCCGACCCGCGAGCGCGTCCTCGAGCTGCACCGTCAGCGAGGCCACCCACGCGAGCCGCTGGCGTGAGTACGGCACGTCGGACGCCCCGTCCGTGCTCAAGGCTCTGCTGGCGATGAGCAGCCAGTCGTTCGCCTGCGCGACGACGTCGGTGGCTTTCGTGCGCCGCCCCCACGCGTCGCACTGCGCGTCGGTCCACAGCGAGGTGTAGGCCTCCTGCATCAGCGCGGTGACCTTCGGGAGCTGCTTCAGCAGCCGCCGCGCTGCGCTCACTGCCTTCTCTTTGCGAGCCATGAGGTGGAGCCGAGCACAGTGCGGGGCGTGATGGGGGGGCTTGGACCGCCCCTCACCCCGGCCCTCTCCCCGCTCGCGGGGCGAGGGTGGTTAGTGGGCGAGGGCGATGAGCTGCCAGTACGGCGGTGCGTACCCGTGCGTGCGCTCGAACTCCGCCGCGCGCGCGTCGAGGCGGGTGCGCAGCTCCTCGTGACGGCGCGTGTACGCGAGGCTGCGCAGCGCGGCTTCGGGCGACATGCCCTCCGGTACCGGGCCCGGCCGGCCGAACACCAGGCTCACCGCGCTGTACGCCTTCGCCACCCGCACCAGCGGCAGCCGCCAGCGCTCGAACTCCAGCCGCTCGCCGCGCTCGGCGCCTTCCAGCATCACGTCGGTGACGGCGTTGTCGCGATGGTCTTTGGTGAGCGTCTCGCCGTCGAACCACTCCGCGACCACCGCGAGCTGCGGGTCGTACTCGAGGTCCGACGGCTCGAGCGTCGCGAAGTTCCGCACGCCCAGGCTCCACAGCCACGCGCGCGTGCCCGGAGCCGAGATGTGCCCGTGCCCCGGCCACAGCTTCACGCCCTGAGCCTCGTACGCCGCGAAGGCGAGCTCCGAGCAGAACAGCTTCGTGTGCTCGGTGGAGTTCATCTCGAGGTCGTACGCGATGGCCTCCTTCTTCGCCCGCTCGAGCGCGGCGGTGGCGGCGCGGTGCGGGGTCATCGCGTCGACGCCCGGAAGCGCTTCCCGCAACCGCAGCACCATGATCCGCAGCTTCTTGTCGGCGAGGTAGTCGTCGAGCGACGAGCTGCGCACGCCGAGCTCGATGTGCGCCTCGATGATGGTCGCCGCGCGGGTGTCGGGGTCGATGTGCAGCAGCGCCACGTGCGAGAAGTTGCCGGGGTAGTCGCTCCCGCGCGCGATGAGCGCCGAGGTCGCCGCGCCGCCGCGCGAGACGAGGAGATCTCCGCTGTGCACCTCCACGCCCTGCACGGTGACCGACGGCGTCGCGCTCTTCACCTCGCGGCCGCGCGCCACCGGAGCCACGTCCCGCTTCGGCTGCTGCAGCAGCGCCTCTTCCAGCGCCGCGCGCGACGCGTAGAGCAGCCGGTACAGCCGCGCCCGGGCCGGCTCGTCGCTCAGGTTCCACGCCGCCGACTGCCGCTTCACCACGTCGCGAAACCGCGCGAGCCACCGCAGCGCCGGCGCCGCGTCACCGGGACAGGCCGCGAGCGTGGTGCCCGAGAGCAGCAGCGCGCGCTCGACCTGCTCCAGCTCCGGCGCGTCGGGGGCGAACGGCTCGGTCTCGAGCCGGGTGAGCAGCGCCTCGGCGTCGGCCAGCTCGGTGTGTGTGCCCGCGCAGCCCTCGCGCCGCAGCTGCTGGAACTTCTCTTCCAGCGCTTTCCAGTCCGCGTCGCGGTTCCACGCGAAGGGCGAGCGCGCGGGCGGCGGCGGCGGCGTGGAGTCCGCGCCCCACGGCACGAAGAGCAGCACTGCCACCGCGGCCGCTGCGCCGAAGACCTTCTTCATCAGACCTCGAGCCGGCCGCGGAACGCCCGCGCGCCGTAATAGGAGTCGGCGCCGTTGTGGTACGTGAAGACGCGGTCGTAGCGGCGGTCTCCGAAGAGCGCGCCGCCGAGCTTGCGCACCTCCGGCGGGGTCTTCAGCCAGCTCGAGGTCTTGAGGTCGAACTCGCCGAGCGTCTGGAGCTGCCGGTACTGCTCTTCGGTCAGCAGCTCGACGCCCAGCTCGGCCGCCACGTCCATCGCGCTGCTCTTCGGTTTGTTCTCCTTGCGCGCGTCGAGGGCGGCGCGGTCGTAGCAGAGGCTGCGGCGGCCCTTCGGCGTCTCCTCGGCGCAGTCGACGAAGACGTAGGTGTCGGTCTTCTTGTCGTAGCCGACGACGTCGGGCTCACCGCCGGTCTCTTCCATCGCCGCGAGCGTGCGCAGCTTCGCGGGGCTGCTCTCGAGCTTCGCCTGCACCTTCGCCCACGCGACGCCGGCGTGCCGCTGCGGGTGCTGCTCGAAGCGGGCCTTCAGCGTCGCGAGGAGATCGTTCTGCTTCGCGGGGGGCTGCTCCCTGGCGGTCTTCTTCATGGGCGCGGGTATACCGCACGCCGTTCACGAAGCGCTCGAGCGCGCGAGCACCCGCGTGGGCAGCAGCGCCTTCACGCCCAGCGTCAGCAGGTAGCTCGCGAGCACCAGCAGCGCGAGCGCCACCACCCCGTTGACCTGCTGCACCGCGGTGGCCTTCGACGACAGCGCGTCCTTCACCTGCAGCACCAGCGAGCTGAGCGTCACCACCGAGACGAAGGCTGTCGGCGCCAGCGTGTACCAGGAACGCTTCCCCTGCCGGTGCAGCCACACCGACACCGCCATCAGCGACAGCGCGGCGAGCAGTTGGTTCGAGGTGCCGAACAGGGTCCAGAAGCTCTTCCAGCTCCCGGGCTGCGCGACGAGGAGGAAAGCCATCGGCGTGCCCACCGTCACCGCGGTCGCCGCGTAGCCACCGAGCTTCGAGCTCCACCCGAAGAGTTCCTGCAGGATGTAGCGGCCCAGCCGCGTCGAGACGTCGAGCGTGTCGAACACGAAGGTGGAGAAGGCCATCGCGCCGAAGGTGATGGCGAACGCGAGGTGCTGCTGGCCGAGCACCACCGCGAAGAAGCGGCCGAGCCCGATGCCGTAGATGCTGCCGGGGCCCTTGCCCGTCATCTCCTGCGTCGAGATGACCATCACCGTCGCCAGCGCGATGACCGCTACGAAGCCTTCCATCAACATCGCGCCGTAGCCGACCGGGTGGCAGTGCGACTCTTTGGAGATCTGCTTGCTCGTGGTGCCCGAGCACACCAGCCCGTGGAACCCCGAGCACGCGCCGCACGCGATGGTGACGAAGAGGAAGGGGAACAGCACGCCGGTGCCGCCGTCGACGGTGAAGCCCTTGAACGCCGGCTGCTGGATCTCGAAGCCGCCGAAGAAGAGGCCGACCACCCCCGCGCCGATCGCGAGGTAGAGCACGAAGCCGCCGAGGTAGCCGCGCGGTTGCAGCAGCAGCCACACCGGCGTCAGCGACGCGACGAAGCAGTACGCGAGGATCCACAGGCCCCACGCGGTCGGCGAGAGCGTGATGAGCGTCGAGAGCCTGGTGCCGAGGACCACCACGCCGAGCGTCGCGGGCACGAAGACCAGCGTCTGCAGCCACAGCTTCGGCTTGAGGTACTTCTCGACGAGGCCCATCACCAGCGCCAGCAGGAGGTACATCGTCGAGGCCGCCGCCACCGCGCCGCCGGGGTGGAAGTCGAAGGTGAGGCCGGCGAGCTCCGGGTCGCCCTGCCCGAAGGTGGACGCGGTGACGTCGGTGAAGGCCACCACCACGTAGACCAGCGCCACCCAGATGAAGACCAGCATCGCGGTGCCGGCCCGCGGCCCGAGCTGCACCTTGACCACCTCGGCGATCGACCGCGCGTCGTGCCGCACCGAGGCGACGAGCGTCGAGAGGTCGTGCACCGCGCCGATGAAGACCACGCCCACGCAGATCCACACCAGGGCGGGCAGCCAGCCGAACTGCTGCGCCGCGAGGATGGGGCCGGCGATGGGCCCGGCGGCGGCGATGGCCGAGAAGTGTTGGCCCAGCAGATAGAAGGGCCGGGTGGGCACGAAGTCGACGCCGTCGTCGTGGCGCGTGGCGGGCGTGGGCGCGTCGTCGTCGAGCGCGTACTGCCGCGCGACGAAGCCGCCGTACAGCCGGTAGCCGAGGAAGAGCGCGACGAGCACCACCGTCGCGAGCAGGGGCAGGGACATCGTTTACTTCGTGGTGGGAGCCGGCCCGCGGGGCATCGCGCCGGCCATCGACTTCTGCTCGTAGTCCTTCGGCAGCTCGAAGTTCGACGCGGCGACCGCCGTCTTCGAGATGCTCTTCACCGTCGTCTCGCTGGTGACGTTGCCGGCGTCGTCGATCACCTTGCGGTACGCGGGGAAGCCGGGCGCGTTGGCGGCCGCGTCGAAGGCCGCACCCATCGGGCCGGCGTTCATCGAGTTGGGCATCGCGCGCACCATGATCGCCTTGAACTCGTCGGCGCTGAAGCCCGCTTCCTTCCACGTCATGAAGCAGCCTTCGCCGTGCGGCTTGCCGTCACGGTTGATGGTGTAGTCCTGACAGGTGAAGCCGCTGACCTTGCGCGCGGGCGTCTTCTTCTTCTCGTAGGTGAAGACCGGCGCCTTGCCGTCGGCGGTGACGCCTCCGAGCATGGTGGCCTCGAAGCGGGCGCGCTTCTCGGGGGGCAGCTTCTCGAGCTGCGCCTTCATCTGTGCGCGGAACTCGGCCTGCTTCGCCTCGAGCGCCTTGCTGTCTTCTTCGGTCATCACCATCACCACCTTCTTCGGGTGGTCGATGAGGAACATCTTCTTCGCGTCGGCGTCGCGCAGCATGGTGATGGTGGGGCCGCCGTCGCCCTCCTTCATCTCGAAGTACGCCTTGCCGCCCTTCGCCGAGAGCGTGACGTTGCGAGTCTTGCCCATCGCGATGGTCTCGCTGACCATCGTGAGGTCGGCGAGCGCGGCGGTGGACAGGCAGAGGACGAGGGCGGTGAGGAGGCGGTGCATGCGGGGCTCCGTGCGAAAGAGGGCCCCACCCTACACCGTTACGTCTTCGCTTCTTCCTTCGCGCGCGCGGCGGCCACTTCGGCCTTCACCTTGTCCATGTCGATGCCGCGGACCTGCTCGATGACCTTCTCGAAGGCCTCGGCGGGCAGCGCGCCGGCGTTCTGCCCCAGGAGGATGCCGTCACGGAAGATGGCCAGCGTGGGGATGCCGCGGATCTCGAAGGCCTGCGCGAGGCCCTGCTGCGCGTCGGTGTCCACCTTGGCGAAGGTGATGTCGGTGTGCTTCGCGGCCGCGCCCTCGAAGGTCGGCGCGAAGGCCTTGCACGGCCCGCACCAGCCAGCCCAGAAGTCGATGAAGAGAATGCCGCCCTTCTTCAGGGTGTCTTCGAAGTTGGACTCGGTGAGCTCGAGCGTGGCCATCGGTGATTCCTCTTGGGGGACGACGTGTGATTCGGGCGATGTAACCGCTCCGTTTGCAGAGAGCCAGCGTGGCTCCCTGAAGGTTCAGTGTGCGGGGAGGTCGCCCTGCACCAGCTCGACGTTCCGCCAGCTTCCCGCCCGGAAGCGCAGCGTCACCACCAGCGAGAGCAGGCCGAGGTACGCCACCAGCCACGAGGTGGCGCCGACGTCGCCCCAGCCCAGGTAGCGCACCGTGAAGTAGCTGCCGGGCACGAAGACCAGCCATGCCAGCGCGATGCGCGCCACCATGGGGAAGAAGGTGTCGCCCGCGCCGCGCAGCGCCTCGGCGACCGCGTTGTTGACCGCGTCGAAGAGCTGCCACGCGGCGGAGATCATCAACATGCGCGCGCCGATGACCGCCACCTCGGCGCCGCCTTCCCCGGTGGCGAAGGGCGCGATGAGCACCGCGGGGAGCAACAGGCACAGCAGGCCCACGGAGCCCTGCCACACCAGCGTCGCCTTCACCGTGAGGCCCACCACGCCGGGCACCTCGTCCTTGCGGCCGGCGCCGATCGACTGCCCGACGAGGATCGCCCCCGCGCTGGCGAGGCCGAAGGCGGGCATGAAGCTGGCCGAGTTGAGCGACATCACCGAGTTCATCGCCGCGAGCGCGGCGGTGCCCAGCCCGGCCACCACCACGTTGGCGAAGAACACGAAGGCGCCGAACTCGAAGAGCCAGTTGATGCCCGAGGGGAAGCCGAAGCGCAGCATGCGCAGGAACTCGGTGCGCTCGAGCTTCGCGCGCGCCTCGGGGCGGCCCTCTCGCCAGAAGTAGACGAAGAACCCGGCGAAGGCGATGACGGTCGAGAGCGTGCTCGCCCACGCCGCGCCGGTGACGCCGAGTGCGGGCGCGCCGAGGTGGCCGTCAATCAACACCCAGTTGCCCAGCACGTTGAGCACCATCGCCGCCACGTTCGCGGCCATGCCCGGTCGCGTGCGCCCCAGCCCGCCGTAGTAGTTGGCGAGCGCCTCCATGCCGATGGCCGCGCCGCCGGAGATCAGCCGGATGCGCAAGTACAGGCTCATCAGCCCCCGCACCTCGTCGGTGTACGAGAAGAGCGAGAGCGCCTCGTCGATGAAGGGCCACGACACCAGGCACAGCCCCATCGTCCCCACCGCGACCAGCAGGCCGTACCAGCCGTAGCGGCGCGCGCCCGCCACGTCGCCCTTGCCGAACAGCTGGCTGGCGAAGCTCGAGACGATGAAGGTGATGCCCATCGGCATGATCAACAGCGTGAAGGCGTTCATGCCGCCGGTGGCCGTGGCCGCCAGCGCCGCGGCGCCGAGGTGCGCCACCATCAGCGTGTCGGACAGCCCGATGACGGTCTGGCTCGCGCGGCTGACGACGATCGGCCACGCGAGCGTCAGCAGCGTGCGGAGAGTGGCGGGTTGATGCGGGGTGTCCACGGCGGGCGCGCTTCAAGCACGGCGCTCACCCCAAGTCTCTCTCCCCTCAGTAGCGCACGCCGATCAACGCCCGCGCGGTGAAGCCCGAGAGCGGCACGCTGCCGAGGTTGACCGTGCTGGTGGCGATGGCGTCGGGCGGCGGCTTCGTCGGCGCCTGTGGACCCATGGCGTCGAACGAGGGCGCCTGTCGCAGCGTCGCGCCCAGCCCGAGGTCGAAGAAGAGCACCGGCAGGCGGTCTTGCCGGGCGGGCCCCAGGCGCACCGCGAGCTGCACCCCCAGCAGGCCGGTGCCGCTGAAGCGCCCCACGGTCTGCGTCAGCCGGCGCTCGTCGAAGAGGGTGAGCGTCACCCAGTCGTAGCCGCCGCCGAGCTGCGCGTAGGGGTGGAACCAGGTCGTCACCGGCACCCGCCAGCTCGCCGCGAGCTGCAGGCCCAGCATCGAGAAGTCCACCGGCACCACGCCGTGCGTCGTGCCCCGGGTGCCGCCGGTCGCCAGCGCCAGCTCGAGGTCGAGCGCCCCCAGCGGCAGCGCGAAGCCGGTGCCCGCGCCCACGCGGAACTGGTGGAGGTTGTCGTTGACGTTCACCAGATCGAAGCCGCGCGCGGTGAAGACCTGCGTCGAGTAGCCGAGGTCCACGCTCAGCGGCGGCAGGCCGGCGGCGGCGAAGGTCGAGGTCAGCAGCGAAGCGAGAAGGAGGGCACGCATCACGGGGTCTCCGCGCGATCGAGGTCGGACGTCAGCAGGTAGTCGGTGAAGCGCAGCGCCTGGGTGCGATCGACTTCGCCCGCGGGCCATACGGTCACGTCGCCGAAGCGATCGTTCGCCTCGTTGACCGCCGCCAGCCAGTCGCCCTCGGGGAGGAAGTGGATCGACGCGGCGCCGACGTCGAGCGGCATCTCCTGCAGCGCCAGCGTCGCCAGCTCGAGCGTCACCACCGAGGTCGAGCCGGTCACCGAGAAGAACAGGCGCTGGCTCGCCTCGTCGACGGCCGTGGCCTGCGCGGTGCGCGAGAGCTGGATGCTCTGCAGGCGCAGCCGCAGCCGGTTGGTCTCGTCGGTGAGGGTGAGCGTCGAGAGCGACGGGCCGCCGCTGGTGGTGGAGGCGTGGAAGAAGAGGGCCTTGCCCATCGCGGGCACCAGCGTCGGCGTGGTGGTGGCCCCGTCGAGCACCGAGCTGCCGCTGCGGCCGTCAGCGAGATCCCACGCCACCACGCCCCGGCTGCCGCGCCCGTCCCACGCCAGCGCCCTGGTGCCGCCGAGCGTGACCACGTTGGAGATGGCCTCGGTGGACACCAGCTTGCGCGTGCTGTCTTGAATGCCGCGCGCGTCGAGCAGCCACAGCTCGCGGCTGGTGGCGTAGACGGCGAGCACCGCGTCAGGGAAGCCGAGCGGCGCGGGCTCGAGGTCGGTGAGGCCGCGACCGCCCGAGACGAAGTTGATCGACGCCGAGAGCGGCTGGGCGATCTCCCCGCCCAGCTCGATGGCGATGACGTCGTCGAGCGCCGAGGCGCGGAGGAAGAGCCACTTCGCGTCGAGCGAGAAGACCGCCTCGCTGACCGTCGACTCCGAGGCGCTGCCCGGCGGGCGAATGCTGATGCGGCGGGGCGCGACGTCGGGGTGGTGCGCGTCGAACAACGCCACGCCGCGCTCGAGCGTCACCGCCACCAGCTGGCGATTGGGCTCGGGGGGCCCGAAGAGCACGCCGCGCGGCGCGAGCGACTCGGTGTCGAGCTGCACGCGCGTGAGCGCCCGCGTCGCGGTGTCGAACAGCGCCACCTCATTCAGGTTGCGCGCGACCAGTGGCCCCGAGGTGGACCCCGAGTCGTAGGTGAAGACGCCGAAGCGGCCGTCGGGGCTGAAGGTGACGGCGTCGAAGTAGCCGGGCAGCGCGAGCGTCTGCACCTCGTTGGCCGCCACGTCGATGAGGTCGACGGTGGGGGTGCGCGGGCCGCCGGTGAGCACCACCAGCGCGTCGGCCTGGGGAATGCGGCGCGCGAGGCGGGCGCCCGGTGAGAGCGTCAGCGCGGTGGGCGTCTTGACCCCGGGCCGGAGCACGACGGCGCGGTTGGTCTGCGGCACCACGTGCACCAGCGCGCTGCGGGTGGCGACGATGGGCAGCGGCTTGAGCGGGGCGGTGAAGAGCGTGCCCTGGCCACCGCAGGCCGCGAGGACGAGCGCGAGGGTGAGGAGCGGTCGCATCAGTCGATCTCCCCGTTGAGGGTGAAGCCGGTCGCGGTGCGCACCTGGCCCGAGTCGAGCTGGATGACGCTGATGCGCCCGGCGGGGTGGTCCTGGCTGACGAACACGCGGTGCGGGGTGACGCCCGGCGCCTGCGGCACGGTGCCCATGAAGAGCGGCGTCGAGGCCAGCGGCAGGGTGGTCGAGACCAGCGTGCCGAGGTTGACCGCCATCAACTGGTAGCGCTTGAGCGCGTCGTCACGCAGCGCGACGCCTACGAAGCCGCCGGCCGGGGAGAAGGCGTAGCGCGAGGGCCGCGTGGTGCCGGTGCGCTGCAGCTGCCAGAAGCCGCTGTCGACGTCGAACACCGAGAAGCCCTGGTCGCGATCCACCGCGGCCTCGTACGGGTCGGTGGCGATCGACGTCTGTACCGCCTGGTGGATGATCAGCGCCGACTTGCCATCGGGCGAGAGCGAGATCTCCTCCACGCGCTTCTCGAGCGGGTACCGCGTCACGCGCCCCGAGGGCAGGTCGACGCGCGCGAACGACTCGTCTTCGCTGACCGTCGAGTAGACCAGCGCGAACATACCGCCGGTGGGCATCGCGCGGGGCAGGGCGACCTGGCCCACCACGCCGCCGTCGAGCGCGATGGTGTCGATTCCCGAGGGCGCCAGCAGATCGGCCGGCACCTCGATGTACGCCACGCTGCCCGAGCTGCGCAGGGCGGCCACCGCGGCGGTGCCGTCGGGCACGAGGTCGAGATCGGTGGCCACCTCCGAGAGCGGCACGGTGTCGAGGCGCTGGCCGTCGAACGACGCGAGCTCTGGCGAGACGGTGCTGCGCAACATCACCACCCGGCCGTCGGCGCTGGCCACCACCTCGCGGCTCTTCACGTCGGCGGCCATCGACGCCGGCAGCGGGAGCCGCACCGGCAACGACGCGCCGGTGGTGAGGTCGAAGGTCGAGACGGTGGCCTTGGCGAAGACGTAGAGCGAGGTCGAGACGCCGTTGTCGGTGCGGAACAACACGTCGGTGATGCGGTAGCCGCCCGCGCGCTCGGCGACGGCGTCGGTCGTGTTGCTGCGCACCTTGCTCAGATCGACCAGCGCGAAGATGCCCTCGGCGCCCGACGCGGGCGCGCTCGCGGGGTCGGGCCAGGCGACGGCGAACTTCCCGTCGGGCGACACGGTGAGCTTCGCGTACTGCCGCTTGAGCGAGACGCGCGTCACCCGGGTGGGCAGCGTGGTGCTGTCGAGCACCGACAGCGAGCCGTCGCCCAGCGAGAGCACCACCGCCGCGTCTTCCTGCGGCAGCGCGGCGAGGCCCACCGGGCTGGGGCCGACCGGCACCGCTTCGATCTGCAGCGAGGTGGGGTCGATGCGCGCGACCGACGCCGCGGTCGGGTTGAGGGCGTACACGTAGCGCGGCGTGGCGACCGGCGGCGCGTCACTGAGCCCGCGGTTGGTCTCCACTTCCGGCGCGACGCACCTGCCGAAGTCGCAGGTGGAGCCGGCTGCACATTGTGCGGTGCTGGTGCAGCTGGTCGTTCCCGAGCCGCCGCCCGCGCCGCCGCTCACGAAGCCGCCGCCGGCCCCGCCGTTGGGGATCTCCGCGCCCGCATTCGGCGCATACGACGACGCGCACGACCCCACCACGGCGATGCACGCGCCGAGGCCCAACCCGTGGATGAATTTCATGTCGCTCCCTGTTCACTGACACGCAGCGCGTTCGTGCGGGACGTCTCGCGCGCGGCTCGTCTCCGGCCCGGCGACGTCGCGAGAGCAAGGTGCAGACCAGCGCGGCCCGCTCGGGCGCGGGGTAGTGGTGCATCGACGCGCTGGGGAAAATCAGGGCAGCGCTGTCAGTCTGCCGAGAGCCCGGGGAGCTTGCGCTCCGACAGCTCTTCACCCGGCGACAGCGCAGCGTATGCGCGCGCGGCCTGAATCACCGCCATCGGCTCGAGCGTCGCGTGCACCTGGGTGCGCGTGTACGTCGAGCGCCTGGGCCCTTCGAACAGCACGTTGCAGGGCGAGCGACACAGGCCGAGGCACTTCACGGCCTCGAGGTCGAACACGTCTTTGAGGCCCAGCTTCTTGCGCAGCGCCTTGACCGACTCGTAGAGCAGCTCGCCGTTGCCAGCGTCGCGCTCGTCTTCGTCTTCACAGCGGCGGCAGATGGAAACGAGCGGGAGGCTCATGGCGGCAGGCAGGGTGGAAACACCTCGGGCCGCGCCCCTCATCGCTGAGGAAGCACGGCCCGGGAGCGCTTCACGAAAGACGACGACGACTCAGAGGTCGCCGGCCGCCTTCAGGTCGGCGTACACGCGGTCGATGCCGCGCTTGTTGATGATGCGCAGCCCGTGCGCCGACACGCGCAGGGTGATCCACTTCTTCTGGCTCGCCACGAAGAACCGGTGCTTCTGGAGGTTCGGCAGCGAACGGGTCTTCGTCTTGTTGTTGGCGTGGCTGACATTGTTGCCAACCATCGGGCGCTTGCCCGTCACCTGACACACGCGGCTCATGGAATTCTCCTGAAAAGAAAGGTGCTTACCAGCTCGCCTTGACGACGCCGGTGAGCTCGCCCGCGAGAGCCTTCTCACGGAACTGGATGCGGGAAAGGCCGAACTTGCGGAGGTTGCCGCGGGGACGACCGGTGACCGCGCAGCGAAGCGTGACGCGGATGGGGTTGGCGTCGCGGGGCTGCTTGGCCAGCTTGAGCTGGGCGGCGGCGCGATCCTCGGCAGACGTCGCCGGGTTCTTGATGATCGCCTTGAGCTCCTTGCGGCGGGCCGAGTACTTCGCGACGGTCGCCTTGCGACGGTCGTTCTTCAGGACTGAGGACGTCTTCGCCATTGAATTGGAACCTGCGGAAAAAGGGAGGCGCTCCATACACACGTTCCGGCTTCGCGATCAAGATGATCACGGTGGATCATTGCTTTTCCCCACCCGGGTGGGGCATAGAGCGGCCCTCTTTCGTCTCACAACCCTTCAGAAAGCCACAAAACACCATGGGCACCTTCTCCACCTTCCTGTCGTCGAAGAGCATCACGCCGAAGCAGATCGCGATCACCAGCAAGCGCATCGAGTCGTTCGATGAGGCGTCGCGCGGCCTCATGCAGAAGCGTTGGGACAAGCGCTACAACAAGGACACGAAGGACAAGAAGTACGCCGAGCTGAACATCGGCAAGCCGGCGCAGCACGGCCGTGGCGTGAGCGAGAAGCAGGTCGTCGCCGCCTCGAAGGACGTGCCGGTCGCCCGCAAGGTGCGCGCGAAGATCCTCCGCGCGGTGAACACCCTCATCACCAAGAAGGGCCAGCCGGCGGTCGACATGAAGGCGCTCTTCGAGGGCACCAAGGCGCGCGCGGGCAAGAAGCCGGTCGACGAGAAGAAGAAGAGCTGAGTCGTCGCGCCTCTGGCGTACGCGGCCCCGCGGTGTCTCGTCACGAGATGCGCGGGGCCGTTTCATGTCTGTTATCCGTCGCGCCGTGACTGACCCGAGCCAGTTGTCGCCGCGCGAGAAGATGCAGGCCCTGCTGGGCATGTTGCTGGCGATGTTCCTCGCCGCGCTCGACCAGACCGTGGTGGCCACCGCGGGCCCCGAGATGCAGAAGGCGCTGCAGATCGACGCCTCGCTCTACACGTGGATCACCACCGCCTACCTGGTGTCGTCGACGGTGCTGGTGCCGGTGTACGGCAAGCTGTCCGACGTCTTCGGTCGCAAGCGCATCGTGGTGTTCGGGGTGGTGGTGTTCCTGGTGGCCTCGATGTTGTGCGGGCTGTCGCAGAGCACCGCCCAGTTGATCGCCTTCCGTGCGTTGCAGGGCGTGGGCTCGGCGTCGCTGTTCACCTCGGCCTTCGCGGTGGTGGCCGATCTCTTCCCGCCCTCGGAGCGCGGCAAGTACTCCGGGCTCTTCGGCGCGGTGTTCGGCGTCAGCTCGCTGGTGGGCCCGCTGCTGGGCGGCTTCATCACCGACACCTTCGGCTGGCACTGGGTGTTCTTCATCAACCTGCCGATCGGCGCGATCGCGTTGACCTTCATCTTGCTGCGCATGCCGCCGCTCAAGCCGAAGCTCGAGGCGCACCCCACCATCGACGTGTTCGGCGCAGTGCTGCTGGCGCTGGCGGTGGTGCCGTTTCTCATCGCGCTCACGCTCGGCCGGCCGGTGGTGCGGGAAGGCGAGTTCGGCTACCTGTGGAGCGACTGGCACGTGTGGTCGCTCTTCGCGATCGCGCTGGTCGGGGCGATCGGCTTCATCGCCTGGGAGCTGCGCGTGAAGGAACCGCTGGTCGACCTGCGGCTGTTCAAGAACCCCAGCGTGGCGTTCGGCAGCGCGACGGTCTTCGTGATGGGCGGCGCCTTCCTCACGCCGATGGTGTTCCTGCCGCTGTTCATGGTGAACGTGGTGGGCGTCACCGCGACGGCCAGCGGTCTCACCATCAGCCCGCTGGTGCTGGGCGTGGTGGCGGGCAACGTGTTGTCGGGTCAGCTCGTCTCGCGCATCGGCAAGTACAAGCCGCTGATGCTGGGGAGCCTGGTGTTGTTGATCGTCGGCTTCACCATCATGACCTTCACGCTCACCGCGTCGTCCACCCAGAGCGAGGTGACGGTGAAGATGGTGCTGCTGGGCCTCGGGCTGGGGCCCTCGATTCCGCTGTACACCATCGCGATTCAGAACGCGGTGCCCCCGCAGCAGATGGGCGTGACGACGTCGATGGTGACGTTCTTCCGGCAGATGGGCTCGACCGTGGGCATCGCGGTGGTGGGGAGTCTGTTCGCCACCACGCTCACCACCGAGATCTCCACGCGCCTGGCCGCGGCCACGAAGGACCTGCCGCCCGAGCTGGTGCAGCGCTTCGCCGGCAACCAGCGCCCCGGCGCGCCGAGTGAAGAGGGCGGGCCGACGCAGCGCTTCGAGGCCGAGAAGTTGAAGGCGAAGGTCAACGAGCAGCTCGACGGTGCGCTGGCGGTGGCGACCAAGGCGCTCGAAGGAGACGCGCTGGCGCGGCAGTTGGTGGCCAGCAGCCCGTTCGCCGACGAGCAGTTGAAGGAGGCCGCGGAGGCCGGTGGCCTGCGCGCGATGGTGCGGGCGCGCTTCACCGTGCTGCGCGCGAAGCTGAGGCACGCGGCGCGCGACGACGCGGCGTGGGCGGAGTTCCTCGCGGCGGCTGATGGAGTTGCTCTGCCCGCCGCGCGACCCCTCGACGAGGTGGCGCTCACCACGCTCGACGCGCAGCTCGAGATGGCGGGCGCGGCGGCGGCTGATCAGGCCTTCGCGCAGGCGGTGGCGAACGTGAAGGCGGCCATCGACGCCCAGCGGCCGAAGCTGTTCGCGACCATCGACGCGGTGGGCGGCGCGCTGAAGGAGGCGTTCACCGAGGCGATCCTCATGGTCTACCGCCTCGCGCTGGGGCTGGCCGTCATTGCGTTGTTGCTGACGTTGCGGTTGCCGCAGTTGCCGTTGCGCAAGACGGTGGGGCCGATCGGTCCGCCGATCGCGGAGTGAGTCTCGACTGTCGAGAACGAACCTGCGGCGTCCGCGCACCATGCGTGGCCGCGGACCCTCGGTCCCCGCGCTCGCTCGGTGAGGTCACGGCACGGGCGTTGCGCAGCGGGTCGTCGCATGGGCATGCACGACAACGCCTTTCGCAAACTGATGAAGGAGCGCGGCGTCGCTGAGGCATTGCTGCGTGAGCGATTGCCAGAGGGCGTGGTGCGGCGCTTCGCCGGCCCTCCACAACTGCTCTCGGAGTCGTTCGTCGGTGAGGCGCTCGACGGGAGCTTCGCCGACGTGGTGCTCCGCGTGCCGCTCCTGGGTGGTGAGGACGCGTTCGTCTACTGCTTGATCGAGCACAAGCGCAGCGAGCATCACTTCGTGTTGGTGCAGGTGCTGCGTTACCTCGCGGCGCTCTACGCGCAGTTGGCTCGCGACCGGGCGGGCGGCCTGCTGCCGGCGGTGGTTCCGCTGATCATCTACAACGGTGACGCACGGTGGTCGGGCCCACGGCGGTTCTCTGAGCTGCTGGACGCTGATCTGGCGACCCAGGCGCTGAGCATCGCCTTCGAGGTGCTGCTGTTGGACCTCGGGGCCGAGTCGATCGCCACCCTCTCGCAGCACGCAACGCTCAGGGGCGGGTTGCTGGGGTTGAAGGCAGCGGCGACTCCGTTCAGCCAGTTCGAGGAGGTGCTGAGCTCGATGTTCGACACGCTCGGCGATGACCCGTCGACGCTGGCCTTCCTCATCAAGTACCTTCTGCGGGTGTCGGAGCCAGAAGTCCTGCCGGTCATCGACCGCCTGTTGCGGGGCAAGGAGAAAGTGATGCAAACGGCTGAAGAGTACCTCCTGGCGAAGGCCTATCGGCGGGCGAAGCGAGAGCTCACGAAGAAGATGGAGAAGGAACTTCAAAAGGAAGTGGAGAAGGTTCGCGAGGCAGCTCGCGAGGCAGCTCGCGAGGAAGGCCGCGAAGAAGGCCGCGAAGAAGGCCGCGAGGCTGCGCTCCGCACGTCCCTCCGCTTCACCCTGACCCGTCGGTTCAAGAAGATCCCGGCTTGGGTCGAAGAGAAGCTCGCCGCTGCCGACGGAGCGACGTTGCAGCGCTGGTTCGAAGCCGCGCTCGACGCGAAGTCGCTCAAAGCCGTGTTCGCGACGAACTGAGAAGTTCGACACGCGCTCAGCGGTTCTCGACCTTCCCGTCGGCGTGCTTCGCGAAGCGGCCCTGCTCGCGTGGGTGCACCGGGTCGTCGCGCTTCCACGGCCAGCCACCGAACTGGGTGCGCTGGTAGTCCATGAAGGCCTGCCGGATCTCGGCCTCGCTGTTCATTACGAAGGGCCCGTAGCTCACCACCGGCTCGTCGATGGGTTTGCCCTGCAGCACCAGGAACTCGGCGAGCGTGTCCCCGAGGTTCTCGAGCGGCGCCTCGACGTCGGGCTTCAGCAAGGCCCCGGTGCCCTTCGCGAGCACGGTGTTGCCGACCTTCACCTTGGTACCCGCGAAGAAGTACAGCATGCGGTTCGAGGTCGCGTGCGCCGGCGGCAGCGCCCACTTCGCGCCCGGCTCGAGCTTGATGGTCCAGATGGCGACGTCGCTGTCGGCCTGCGCGGCCCACGACTTCGGCGGCGGCGGCGGCGCGCGCACGTCACCCAACTGCCCCGCGACGAGGGAGATCTCCGCGCCCGGCGCCTTCACGGTGGGGATGGTGTCGGCCCAGAACATCGAGAAGTGCGGCTCGACCATCTTGTTCGCGCGCGGAAGGTTCAACCAGATCTGGAACAGCTCGACCGGGTTGGGGTTGGCCTTGTCGACCAGCGGGAACATCTCGCAGTGCACGATGCCCTTGCCGGCGGTGAGCCACTGCGCGTCGCCACGGCCGAAGCGCGCCGTCGCGCCGAGCGAGTCGGAGTGATCGATGAGGCCACGGCGCACCACCGTCACCGTCTCGAAGCCGCGGTGCGGGTGCTGCGGAAAGCCGGGCACGGTCTCGCCGTGGTACATGCGCCAACCGTCTTTGCCCTCGAAGTCGTTGCCGAGGTTGCGGCCTGCGAGCGACGCCGCGGGGCCCTGCACGTCGTTGCCCACGGGGTACGCGTCATCGTGGTGCACGCAGAAGAGGAAGGGGTCGAGCGTCTGCCAGGGGAAGCCCAGGCGCACCTGTTCGAGGACGACTTCGTTGCTCATGCGGCCTTCAATGCAGCGCCGGTGCGCGCGGCGCAACCCCCGCGCCGGTGGGACGGGCTGTCCACGGCGGAGTAAGTGGACGCCATGAACCCGCTCCTCTCGGATGCCTTCGTCGACTTCCTGCTGACCGACGTGCTCGACGTCGCGGCGCTGTGTCGGTTGCCGGCGTTCGAGGGCCCTGGCGCCGAGACCATCAACCCGTGGTTGGCGGCGTGCCGTCGGGTGGCGCGCGAGGTGCTGTTTCCGAGCTACCGCGCGGTCGACGCCGAACCTCCGAGGCTCGTCGATGGGCGTGTGCTGCTCCACCCGAAGATGCACGACGCGTGGCGCGAGCTGGTCGGCCTCGACGTCATCGCGGCGGTGCGTCAGTTGCCGCTGACCGTCACCACGCTCTCGAACGCCTACCTCATGGCCGGCAACCTCTCGGCGTACGGCGTGGCCGGGCTCACCGCGGGCGCGGCGCACCTCATCGAGGCGTTCGGCGACGACGCGTTGAAGGCCACGTACCTCGAGAAGATGCAGTCGGGGGCGTGGACGGGGACGATGGCGCTCACCGAGCCTCAGGCGGGCTCGAGCCTCGCCGACGTGACCAGCCGCGCGCGCCCGACCGACGCCGGCCACTACCTGATCAGCGGCGCGAAGATCTTCATCTCCGGAGGAGATCAGGATCTCACCGAGAACATCGTGCACCTCGTGTTGGCGCGCATCGACGGCTCACCGCCGGGCACGAAGGGCATCTCGTTGTTCGCGGTGCCGAAGCGGCGGCCGGGCGCGCGCGGGCTGGTGGACAACGACGTGCTGGTGAGCGGGGTGATCCACAAGATCGGGTGGCGTGGTCTGCCGTCGCTCGCGTTGAGCTTCGGTGACGAGGGCGACTGTCACGGCTGGCTGGTGGGCGCGCCCAACCAGGGGTTGCGCTGCATGTTCCAGATGATGAACGAGGCGCGGATCATGGTCGGGGTGAACGCGGCGGCGACGGCCTCGGTCGCGTTCCACGAGTCGCTGGCCTACGCGAAGGACCGCAAGCAGGGGCGGCCGCTGGGGGGCGGTGACGTACAGGCGCCCCAGGTCGCGCTCACCGAGCACCCCGACGTGCGGCGCATGTTGTTGCGCCAGAAGGCGATCGTCGAAGGTTCGCTCGCGCTGCTGGGGCTCACGGCGCGCTTCGCCGATCTCTCCGAGCACGCGGTGGAAGAAGAGCAGCGGGTGCGCGCGAAGGCGGTGCTCGATCTCCTCACGCCGATCGCCAAGACGTTCCCGGCCGAGAAGGGCTTCGAGAGCAACGCGCTCGCGCTGCAGCTCCACGGCGGCTACGGCTACTCGAGCGAGTACCTCCCCGAGGCGTGGCTGAGAGATCAGAAGCTCAACAGCATCCACGAAGGCACCACCACCATTCAGGGGCTCGATCTCCTCGGTCGCAAGGTGGTCGCGGGCGGTGGCACGGCGCTGATGGCGCTGGTCGAAGAGATGGAGACCGACCTCGCGAAGTCGAAGCTCGACGTGACGACGTTGCGCGCGGCGGTGCAGCAGCTCGGCGCGGCGGTGGCGACGCTCGGTGAGAAGGGCGCGCGCGGAGATCTCGAAGGCATGCTGGGCCACTCGGCCGACTTCCTCGAGGCGATGTCGGTGGTGGTGATCGGCTGGGTGTGGACGAAGGTCACCAACGCCTGCGCGGGCCGCGACGACGCCTTCGCCGACGGGCTGCGCGCCGCGGCCACGTACTGGCTGGTGACCGACGTTCCACGCGTGAGCGCGTTGCTCGACCTCTGCACCTCGTGCGAGCGCAGCTTCCTCGACGTGCGCGTCGACTCGTTCTGATCAACGCACCACGAACACCGGGCGGTGACTCCCGCGCAGCACCGCCTCGGCGACCGACCCTCGCACCGCGCGCGCGACGCCCGAGCGGCCGTGCGACGAGATGACGATGGTGTCGACGCCCAGTTGCTCGGCGAGCGAGAGGATCGCCGGGGCAGGCTCCGACGCGCGCAGGACCTCGGTGCGCGTCACCAACCCACGCTCCATCGAGTACGGCTCGGCCAACGCGTGGAGCCGCGCCGCGACCTCCACCTCGACGCGCCGGCTGGCGTGAGGGAGCGGCAGGGCGGGCGAGTAGAGCTCGGTGAGATCTCCCACGAAGCCCTCAGGCGGCGTCACGTGCACCAGCACCACCTCGGCCCCCGGGTCAGCCAGCGCGTAGGCCCACTTGATGGCCGCGTTGCCCTGCGTCGAGAAGTCGGTGGTGACCATCACGCGGCGGAAGCGCGGCGTGGGGATCAGCCCGCCCAGCCCCTGCCCGTCGGGGGGAATCATCGCCACGCTCATGCGCGCCAGATGCACCGTGGCGGCCGAGACGCTCCACATGCGCGCGAGCCCGCGGTGTCGGTGCGTGCCAATGACGACCAACTGGCACCGCTCGGCCTCGGCGAGCTCGAGCAGGTGATCCGCCACGCGGCCCAGGCCGAGCTTCGCGCGGTAGAACAGCTCGCCCTTGCCGGGCAGCTCTGGCACCGCGCGCTTGAGGTCCCGCTCGATCAACCGCTCGACGACCGGGTCGGGATCGGTGAACGACACGCGGCGGCCACCGATGCCGTACTGCTGGTGCGCTTCTTCGGCGTAGTAGACGCGGCCGAGCACCACGTCGACCGGCGCCACCAGCCGCAGCTTCGTCGCCCACCGGAGCGCGCTCGCGCTCGCTTCACCTTCATCGAGCCCGATGAGCAGCTTGAGCGCCTTGCCGTCGGCCCAGTCGGCGAAGCTCTCGCCTTCTCGCACCACCAGCACCGGCACCACCGCGCTCTGGGCCACGCGCTCGCTGGTGCCTCCGAGCTTGTAGAGCGGCCCTGCGCCGTGCCCCGCGGAGCCGATGACCACCAACTGCGCGCCGGTGGTCTTCGCGAACGCGGGAATCACCTCGCTCGCGCGACCGACCTTCACCGCCACCTTCACCGTCTTGGGCTTGTGCACCAGCCGTTGCGAGACCTCGACGAGGCGCTCCTCGAGCATCGTCGACACGCGCTCGTGCGCCTCGGACGTCATCAGCTCGACGCCCGGTTCCTGAACGTGGAGCAGCCACAGCGTCGCGCCCAACCGCTCCGCGAGCGCCGCGGCCGTCTGCTCAGCGCCTCGTGCCTGATCCGAAAAGTCCGTCGCGCAGAGAATGGTCATGATGCGCGGGTGTCGCATCACCTGTGCCACCGGCGCGCACGTGAGGTCGCGGGTCGCGGGGCATTCCTTCGCAGCGTTTGCGGTCGTCACCCGCTCGTTGCGCAATGAGTGCGTTCCCGAACCCGGGGGATGTGTCATGGAGTTCGGTCATGCGCGCAGTGGGCTTCGCTCTCGGGTGTCTGTTCTTGGTGGCGTGCGGGCCTGAGCTCGCCGAGTCGGGTGACGCGGTCGCTGCGAGTCGCTCCGAGGCGCTGACGCAGGTGAACGGCTTCGGCAGCAACCCGGGCTCGCTGTCGCTGTTCCTCTACGAGCCGGCGGCGGTGGGCTCGAACGTGCCGCTGGTGGTCGCGCTCCATGGCTGCACGCAGACCGCGGCGGCGTACGCGAACACCGGGTGGAACGCGCTGGCTGATCAGCACCACTTCCTCGTGGCGTACCCGCAGACCACCGCGAACGGCGCGTGCTTCGAGTGGTTCACCGGCTCGCAGCAGTCGCGCACCGGTCCGCAGGTCACGTCGATTCTGCAGATGGTGCAGTACCTGGTGACGAACAAGGGCGTCGACGCCTCGCGCGTGTACGTCACCGGGCTCTCGGCGGGAGGGGCGATGAGCAACGTGCTGCTCGCGGTGGCGCCCGACGTGTTCTCGCGCGGCGCGGTGATGGCCGGGCTCCCCTTCGCGTGCACGACCTCGCAGCTCGGGGCGTTCGGCTGCATGAACAGCCCGGCGGATCAGACTCCTGCACAGTGGGGCGCCCTGGTGCGCGCGGCCGCAGGTGGTCGGCCCGCCCCGCGCGTCTCGCTGTGGCACGGCACGAGCGACTCGACGGTGAACTTCGGCAACCTCGCCGAGGAGATCGATCAGTGGACCGACGTCAACGCCATCGACGCGACGGCCGACCAGACCACCGTGCTGGGCTCGGCGACGCGGCGCGAGTTCAAGAACGCGTCCGGCGTCACGCTCGTCGAGTCGTGGACCATCACCGGCATGAACCACGGAACGCCGGTCGACCCGCCGGCGTGCGGTACCGCGGGCGCCTTCGTGCTCGACGTGAACCTCTGCTCCAGCCAGTACGCCGCGGAGTTCTTCGGGCTGGTGAGCGCGCCGGTCATGGACGCCGGAGTGGTGACGCCGCCGAGCGACGCGGGCGTGAGCATCGACGCCGGCGTGACGGGCGCGTGCCTGGGCGAGTGGTACGCGACGAACGTGAACCACTTCTCCGCGGGGCGCGCGGTGTTGTGCAACGGGCAGTACTGCGCCGTCGGTTCGGGCGAGCTGCTCGGCAACAGCCTCGACATGACGTGGGTGCGGCAGACGGCGGCGGGTCGCTACGAGCTGGGCCGCTGCGCCGCGCAGACCGACGCGGGCACGACGGGCAGCGATGCAGGCGCGACGGGCGGTGGCGCGGGCACGACGGGTGGCGGCGCGGGCACGACGGGTGGCGGCGCGGGCACGACGGGTGGCGGCGCCGGTGGAACGACGGAGCCGAGCGGCTGCGGTTGCTCTACCCTCGAGCCGTCGGTGTGGTTCGCCCTCGCGTTCCTCCTCACCCGTCGTCGCTGAGCACTTCCATGCGCATCGAAAAGTCCGAAGGTCCGCTGACCCGCTGGCGCCTGCTGGGCGAGGAGTGCTCGGCCGAGCTCATGCCCTCTCGCGGTGGCCTCGTCACCTCGTTCAAGCTGGGCGACGACGAGCTGCTGTACCTCGACGAAGCGACGCTGCTCGATCTCACGAAGAACGTGCGTGGCGGGGTGCCGCTCCTCTTCCCCTTCGCGGGCAAGGCGCCCGCGGGCAGCACGCTCTCGCAGCACGGGTTCGCGCGCCGCATGCCGTGGGAGGTGCTCTCGGCCGTCGCCGACGAAGCGACCGCGCGCATCGAGTGCCACCTCACCGACACGGCCGAGACGCGCGCTGCGTGGCCGCACACCTTCGACGCGCGCTTCGCGGTCAGCCTCTACGATCGCCGCCTGATGCTCGAGTGGGCGTTTCACAACACCGGCGCGGCGCCGATGCCGCTGCACTTCGGCATTCACCCGTACTTCCGCGTGGGCGACAAAACGAAGGTGCGCGTCGACGGCACACACGGGCTCGCGTTCGACAACAAGGCGGGTGTGGAGCGCCAGGTCGAGCGCGTCGACTTCAGCGACGGTGAGGTCGATCTCCACTTCGCGACGGACGCGGGCGGCACGACGCTGCAGCGGGGCGATGGCACGCGCGTGCGCCTCTCGTGGACGAGCCAGTTCGGCACGCTCGTGGTGTGGACGCTCCCCGGGCAGCCGTTCGTGTGCGTCGAGCCGTGGACGGCGCGTGGTGGGCAACCGGCGCCGCAGGAGATCGCCCCCGGCGCGACCGAGCGGCTCGCGGTGGAGTTCTGGCGAGAGTGACGTCCCCGCGCTCGCGCCGAATGTGCAACGGTTGAGCGATGGCGATTCGGAAAGTGGGCGATTGCCGCATCCTCGGCCCGCTGGGCAAGGGTGGCATGGCGCAGGTGTACCGCGGCCTGCACGAGGGGCTGCAGCGTGAGGTGGCGATCAAGGAGCTCGCGCCCGACGCCGCGAAGAGCACCGAGCAGCTGAGCCGCTTCAAGCGCGAGTCGATGGCGCTGGCCGGCTTCCGCCATCAGCACATCGTCACCCTCTACGATCTCGTCGAGAAGAACGACGGGCTCTACATGGTGATGGAGCTCGTCGACGGGCCCACGCTCGGTGAGCTGATCAAAGAGGCGCCGCTGCCGGCAGACGCAGTGGCGGTGATCGGCCTGCAGCTCGCGTCGGCGCTCGAGCACGCGCACTTCCACCGCGTGGTGCACCGCGATCTCAAGCCCGGCAACGTGATGATCAACTCGTGGGGCGACGTGAAGCTGATGGACTTCGGCATCGCCCAGCAAGAAGACCTCGATCGCCTCACGAAGACGGGCATGGCGGTCGGCACGCCGTCGTACATGTCGCCGGAGCAGGTGATGGGCGGCATGGTCGACCCGCGCTCCGACATCTACTCGCTGGGCGTGATGCTCTACGAGGCGCTCGCGGGCAAGCGGCCCTTCACCGGCGCCAACCCGGGCGAGGTCTTCGCGAAGGTCACCACCGGCAAGAAGGACAAGCTGGTGAAGGCCGCGCCGAAGGTTCCGAAGGCGCTCGCGGAGGTCATCGAGAAGGCGATGGCGCTCAAGCCGGAGGATCGCTACCCCGACGCCACGGCGCTGCGGCGGGCCTTCGAGCGGTTGCTGGCGCGGCTCGATCGCTCTCCGTCGGCGGTGCTGGTGGCGTTCTTGCGCGCGCGCAAACGCCTCACCGAGAGTGAAGCGCTCGCCCGGCTCTCCCACACCGAGCTCACGCAGCTCTCGCAGCTGTCGCCTCAGGAACTCGCGGCCGTGCGCGGACCTCGCTGGGGCCTCGCGCTGGTGTTCGGCGTGCTGCTCGGCGTGGCCATCGCCTCGTTCGGAGGCTGGTGGCCACGCGTGCAGGAACTCCTGAGCCAAACCTACAAGGCGAAGTCGTAAGACAGCTTCAGCACGCCGGCCGGTCCCTTGTCGGGCTCGGCCTTCTTCGGCTTCTGGCCCTTCGTGGGCTTCGGCGCGTCGGCTTCGAGCGACAACTGACAGGTCGCGTCGCCGCACGGCAGCTGCGCGGGCATGGTCGAGATGTTCGCCTCGTCGAGCGCCTTCAAGAACAGCTTCGCGTCGGCGGTGGCGTCGGCGGCGAGCGGCAACGTCGGTAGCACCCGCTTGCTGACCGCGACCAGCTCGGCGCCCACCGTCTTCGAGGTCAGCCCACCGCCCTTGATGGCGAAGGCGAAGGCGACGTGTTCGCAGCCACTGAGCGTAAGCGCGACCTCGAAGCCGTCGGGCGTCTTGAGCACCTGGGTGATCTGCCGCTTCTCCTTCTTCGTCGAGACGAGCTTGAAGCCCTTCGGCAGCTTCGTGGCGAACTGCGGCTTGATGGCCTTCGCCTCGAACGCGCAGTCTTCGGCGTGGGCCACGGAGGCGAGGAAGACCAGCACACACGTCAGGCGCGCGAGGTTCATGGCGCGGACCATACGCTCAGCGGGAGCACGCGGGTTACTTCAGCTCGCCGGTCAGCTTGCTGGTGATGACGCAGCCCTCGACGCCGAGGCCGTTGGGCGAGCGGGCCTTGAGGTCCTTCTCCACCTGATCGCAGCCCGGCTGCGAGTCGACGAGCGTGAGCACGTTGGCGATGTCGAGCGTCATGGCGCGCGTGGCGTCGGTGAGCGTCCACGTCTGGGTCTGCTGGAGCGAGCAGCCGGTGGTGCCGACGGGCGTCTTCGACGACTCGACGAAGGTCAGCTCGCGCCCGGCGACGTCGAACACCACGCCCCCGTCGGAGTCGGCGCAGGTCGAGGTGTCCAGTCGCGTGCAGCTCTGCGACACGGCTTTCTTCCCGTCGGCGCTCACCTTGTAGATGACGAAGGTGTTGTCGCTGACCGGCAGCGGGTCGATGCCCATGCGGAAGTCGGTGGCGTCGCTGCAGGCGCCGAACTCCACGGTGCTGGTCTTCACCTGCCAGAAGTACGTCGCGTTGGGTTGCGGCCCCGCGTACTGGCCGCAGGCGAGCAGGAGCAGCAGGCCGATGAGCGCGCGTCGTGACGTCATGCGAGCGACCTTAGCGCCGGTCACGACGCGTCCATCAACCCCAGCGCCTCGAGCTTGTTGTACAGCGTGCGCCGGCTGACCCCGAGAATGCGCGCGGCGACCGACCGATTGCCGCCGGCCTTCTGGAGCGCCTCTTCCACCGCGGCGCGTTCGGCGTCCTTCCTCCGCTCGGGCAGCGTCTCACCGGTGCCTTCGTTCGGCTTCGCGTCGAGGCCTGCGCGCGTCAGTTCCTTCTGCACCGTCGCGGCGTCGATGACGTCGCCTTCCGGCGCGAGCACCATTAACCGCTCGATGAAGTTCTGGAGCTGACGCACGTTGCCCGGCCACCGCTGCGCGGCGATGAGCGAGAGCGCGTCGTCAGCCACCTTCGTGTTCGGCCGGTTGTTCTGCGCGCCGAAGACCTTCGCGAAGTGGGCGACCAGCGGCTCGAAGTCGTCGCGGCGCTCGCGCAGCGGCGGCAGCACGATGGGCACCACGTTGATGCGGTGAAAGAGGTCTTCGCGGAAGGTGCCGTCCTTCACCATCGCCTCGAGGTCGCGGTGGGTGGCGAACACGAAGCGCACGTCGGCCTTCGAGGGCTTCTTCGCGCCGAGCGGCTCGTACTCGCGCAGCTGAATGAGGTTGAGCAGCTTGGGCTGCATCGCCAGCGGCAGCTCGCCGACCTCGTCGAAGAACAACGTGCCGCCCTGCGCCAGCTCGACGCGGCCCGGCTTGTCGGTGGCGGCGCCGGTGAAGGCGCCCTTGAGGTAGCCGAAGACCTCCGACTCGAAGAGCGTGTCGGGCAGCGCGCCGCAGTTGACGCGCACGAAGGGGCCGGCCTTGCGCGGCGAGAGGGCGTGAAGGGCGCGCGCGGCGAGCTCTTTGCCGGTGCCGTTCTCTCCGAGGATGAGGATGTTCGCCGGGCTGGGCCCTGCTTTGCGGATGAGGCCGCGCGCTTCGTCGAGCGAAGGAGAGCGCCCCACCATGCCGTCGTCTCCGTCGAGCTTCTTCTCTGGCGCGCGCGGAGGGGCGGCGCGATCGGGCTCGCTGCCGGTGAGCACCTTCTTCACCACGAAGAGCATCTCGTCGCGGTTGAAGGGCTTGGTCATGAAGTCGGCGGCGCCCTTGCGCATCGCCTCGACGGCCATCGGCACGGTGCCGTGCGCGGTGAGCAGAATGACCGGGAGATCGGGCGAGCGGGTGCGCAACACCTCGAGCAGCTCGAGCCCCGACAGGCCCGGCATGCGCACGTCGGAGATGACGAGGTCGAACGCGCGCTTCTCCATCGTGGCCAGCGCCTGCTCGGCCGAACCGACCCACGTCGCCTCGTAGCCGCCCTGCTTCAACTGTGCGGCGAGCACGGTGCCGACGGCCGTGTCGTCGTCGACGACGAGGATGGAGTTGCGCTGGCTCATGGCCCGCGAGCTTGTGCGGAACTCAGGCGCGCGTCACGTGAGAGATGGGCAGGAGCAGCGTCACCGTGGTGCCCACGCCCTCGGTGGAGGTGAGCGTCGCGTCTCCGCCGTGCGCGCGGGCGACCTGCCGCACGAAGGCCAGGCCCAGCCCGCTGCCGGTGGCCTTGGTGGTGAAGAAGAGCTCGAAGGCCTGCTCCTTCGCGCGCGCGTCGAAGCCCTGTCCGGTGTCGGTGACCGAGAGCTCGAGCCGCGGCTCGTCGCGCTCGTGCGTCACCGCGGTGCCGACGGTCAGCGTGCCGCCACGGGGCATCGCCTCGAGCGCGTTCTTCACCAGGTTCTCGAGCGCCGAGGCCAGCAGATCGGCGTCGCCCTGAAACAGCGGCGGCGTGGCGGCGAGGCGCGTGTCGATGGTGACGGGGTGCTCGGTGGCGAAGCGTTGCAGCGACAACACGCGCGTCACGAGCTGGTTCGCGTCGAGCTCTCCGAGCTGCGGCTCGAGCTTTGAGAGGCGCTGGTAGCGACCGATGACCGCGTGGAGTCGATCGAGCTGGTCCACCACCAGCTGCGCGAACTGCCGGTGCTCTTCCTGTCCACCGCGCCGCATCTCTTCGGTGAGGTACTCGGCCGCGCCCTTCGCGGCGGCGAGCGGGTTCTTGAGGTCGTGCGCCATCTGCGCCGAGAAGCGGCCCAGCGACGCGAAGCGCTCGAGGCCCGCGCGCGCGGCCTGGCTCGAGGTGAAGAAGAGCCAGCCGAAGACCGCGAAGACCAGCGACAGCGCCGTGAGCGCGGTGAGCAACACCGTGGTCTGCGCACTGAAGGCGCTGAAGACGGCGAGGTAGATGACGGCGAAGAAGAGGCCGAGGACGATCGCCTGCGCGAGGGCGGCGCGGCGGCGCTCGGCGTCCTTGAAGAGCCCGAGGCCCAGCGTGAGGTGGGTGAGCACCACGTTGAAGGTGAAGGCGCCCAGGGTGCCCAGTCGCGGCACCGGCAGCGCGAGATCCGCCAACGGATCGGTGACGAGCATCGCGATGACCAGCACCAGCCCGGCGAGCAACATGCGGGAGCGGTGGCGCTCCAGCTCCGAGGCCGTCGCGCGCAGATGCCGCGTCACCAGCACCAACCCGGCGATCGCCACCGGCACGCTGGCCACCAGCAACGCCGCCGCGAAGGTCTGCAGCCCGCCCGGCACCTGCGCCCCGGGCAGCACCAGCTCGAGCGCGGCGAGCAGCGCCTGCGCGCCGAACACCGCGTACGTCGCCCACAGCGGCCCGCGCAGTTGCCGGCGCCGGCCGAGGAAGGTGAGCACGAAGTCGAAGGCCACCGGCGGCCACAGCGGCGCGGCGATGGCTCCCAGCAGCGCGAAGGGCTCGAGGTGCGTCACCTCACTGCCCACCGCGGCGGCGTTCCACGCGAACTGGTTGGCCGCCAGCAACGCCAGCGGCCGACGCAGCGGGCTGCCTTCACCGCGCCCCAGCGAGAGGATGACGACGACGAGCCCCGAGGCCGCGGCGAGGAGATGAACTGCGGCCCAGGACGTCATCGGCCCGCGACCTTACTCACAGGTCTTCAGAACTGAATCGTGCGCTCGGCCTTCGACATCGAGTCGGCGTAGTGCGTCTTGTCGGAATAGAAGTCGCGCCACAGCCGCAGGTAGCCCTCGGTGAGCTGCTCGGGCGTCATGTGTTTGGGCCGGAACACCGCGTTGGCGTCGTTGTAGCGGCTCCAGGTGCGGTCGATGATCCGGTCCTCCTTCACCAGCCGGTTCCACGCGGGCGTGCCGGGGTAGGGCGTGAAGATGGCGAACTCCGCCTTGCGCACTCCGGCGTGGTGACAGAACTCGAGCATGCGATCGACCGTGCCGAGATCGTCGTCCTCGTTGCCGAGCAGGAACGAGGTGTACGGCTCGATGCCCACGTCGTACGACTTCTTGATGGCGTCGACGGCCTGTTGGTACGCCTTGGGGTTCGTGCCGGTGAAAGCCTTCTTGGTGATCGGGTCGAAGCCGCCCACCAGGTAGAACATGTTCACGCCCGCGCGCTTGGCGAGCTCGAACGTCGCGGTGGTGGTGGTGAGGATCATCGGCATCGAGATCCCGATGTACGAGATGTTCGCCGGAGCGCCGTGCGAGGTGATGGCCTCGAAGAGCAGCTTGAGCCGCTTGGTGGCGTGACCGGGGAACCAGCTCGTGTCTTCGGTGAGGCACGCGCGCTTGCCGGCGCGGTTGAGCTGCTCGAGCTGGCCGACGATGTGCTCCAGCGAGAAGTCGCGCATCTTGCGCGTCATCGAGAACGGCAGCACGCACGCCTCGCACGTCATCGGGCAGCCGCGGGAGATCTGCGCCGGGTAGTCGTCGGGCTCGAAGAGGCCCTTCTTCTCCTTGGCGAGGTACATGTCGATGCGCGGCAGCGGCACGTTCTCGAGCGACTGCGTCTCCGTCGCCTTGTAGCGAGGCTGCAGCTTGCCTTTCGCCGCGTCGGCCAACACCTGGCCCCACACCGGCTCGCCTTCACCGATGACCACCGCGTCGAAGTGTGGCGCCACCTCCTCGGGCATCATGGTGGGGAAGATGCCGCCGCAGACCGTCTGCTTGCCCTGCGCGCGGAAGTACTTCGCCAGCTCGATGCCTCGCGTCGCGGCGGGCGTGAAGAAGCTGAAGGCGACCAGGTCGGCGTCGGTCGGCGTGTCGGCAGGCGAGAGGCGATCGTCGCGGAACTCGTACGTCCACGAGTCGGGCGTCATCGCGGCCATCATCGAGAGCCCCAGCGACGGTGAGCCGAGGTACTCGTTCATGGGCACCCACTGGCGGAGCTCGGGGTGCGCCTCGGCGTGGCGTGAGAAGCGGGGGTAGACGAAGAGGACTTTCAAGGAAGGCTCCCGGCCGCGAACGCGGCGCTGAGGTGTGGGTCGGTGGTGAGGTCGTCGTGCAGGAGCGGGCGTACGGCCCGCATCGCGAGCGTCTCCACGACGCGCGCGAGGTGTCTGGTGGTGAGGTCGTCGGTGCGGCTGGCCAGCGCGTGCGTCGCTTCGGCGGCGTCGCGCCAGGCACAGGCGAGGCCCAGCCGGTGTTGATCCGCCTTGCGGCCCATCACGCGGAGCCCGTGCGTCTTGGTCAGCGACTCCCGCAGGCCCTTCACCTGCGCGGTCGTCTCCGAGCGCGGAGTGGCCGGGGTCCAGGCGCGCCCGAGCTCGAGCATGCCGAGGTGCGTGAGCAGCACGTCGTTGGCGCCCTCGAAGATGCGGGGCACGCGCGCGTCGCGCAGCGGCAGGGCGAGGCCGGTGTCTTCGATGTAGCCCGAGCCGCCGTGGAGCTGCAGCGCGAGGTCACACACCGACCACGCCCCTTCGCTGCACACCACCTTCGCGCTCGTCGTCAGGCGCGCGAGTTCGGCCCAGTCGTGCTCGGCCTGCGCGGCGGCCTCGACGAGGGCGCGCATCGCGAGCACCCGCGCCGACATCTCGGTGAGCTGGCGCTGCACCACTTCTTGTGCGGCGAGCACCTTGCCGAACTGCTTGCGCTCGTGGACGTGGGCGATCGCGCGCTGCAGCGAGAAGCGCGCGCTGCCCAGACAGCCCGACGAGAGCAGCAGTCGGCCCCACGAGAGCACGTGCGCGAGCTGCTCACCGCCGGTGCCCGGGGTGCCCAGCACGTGCGACAGCGGGACCTCCGCGTCTTCGAGCATCAGGGTGATGGTCGACGAGCCCTTGAGCCCGAGCTTGTGCTCTTCGCCCAGCCGCGTGACGCCCGGCGTGTCGGCGGAGAAGGTGACGAGGCTGGTGCCGCGCGCCGCGCCTCCGAGCCCGGGGGTGGATGCGGTGACGGTGTAGACCTGCGCGAAGCCGCCGTTGGTGACGTAGATCTTCTGGCCGTTGAGCACGAGCGTGCGCTCGCGCGCGACGCCGCGGGTGGCGATGGCCGAGAGGTCGCTGCCCGCGCCCGGCTCGGTGGTGGCGAAGGCCGCGATGTGCCGGCCCGACGCGAGGTCGGGGAGGAACTTCGCCTTGAGCTCCGGCGCGCCCCACGCCACGAGCCCGCGTGTGCCGAGGCCGAGGTGCAGGCCCAGGGTGGTGGCGACCGAGCGATCGTGCTGCGCCATCGCCGCGACGACGCGACAGGCGGCGAGGGCGGGCAGCGCGGCGCCTCCGTATTCTTCGGGCAGCGTGATGCCGAAGAGGCCCAGCTCGGCCATGCCCTCGAGCACCTCGCGCGGAATGCGGCGCTCGGCGTCGATGCGCAGGGCGGCGATGTGGCGGTTGGCGAAGTCGTGCACCGCGCGCAGCAAGGGCTCGACGACGTCGTCTGACGTGGTCTGCATGTCAGTTCGACTTCTGCGACATGTACTGCTGCGCCATCTGCACCGTGGCCTCGACCGTCGTCACCCGCGCGGCCTCTTCGACCGGCACGTCGAGGTCGAGCTCTTCGGCGAGCATCGAGAGCAGCTCCATCGAACACACCGAGTCCATGCCCAGGTCCTCGCGGAGCCGGTGGTGCGGCTTGATGTCCTGCGGCTTCACGCCGGAAGACACCTGGGCGATGAGGGTGATGATGCGCTGCTCGAGGGTCGCTGCGTTCATGCGGTCGTCTCCGGGGCTGGTGCTGCGAGGGGGGAAGGGGGCGGGCTCAACAGGCCGATGCGCAGCGCCCACGCGTCGAAGGCATCGAGCGTCTGCGAGAGCGGGCGGTAGGTGAGGCCGAGCTCGGTGCGCGAGCGCGTCGCGTCGACCGGCACGCCGCGGACCACCATGTCGACCAGCTCACGGGAGAGTCGGGCGCGCGTGTTGTTCGCCGCGGCGCGCGCCTCTTCGGCGTCGGCGAAGGCGATCGCTTCGTCGTCGCTCATCGCTGGGGTGACGCGGTCGACTCCGTAGCGGGGCGCGACGGAGGTGAGGAGGTCTTGCAGTCGCCAGACTTCGTTCGCGAAGGCGACGCGGGACGGGACCTGGGGCCGGAGCACGAGCTCGACGAGGCCCAGCGCGACGTCGCGTACGTCGACCGTCGAGACCCAGCCGTCGGGGTGCGGGACGTCGGCTCTGCGTGCGAGGGCTGCGAGGAAGGCGGCGGTGCCGAGCTTGTAGTCGTGGGGACCCAGGCACGCGCCGGGGAGCGCGGTCACCACTTCGAAGCGGCGCTCGGCGTCGACGCACTGCTCGAGGGCCCATTTGACCGAGTGGTAGGTGCCGAACGTCGGGGCGCGGTCGTAGCGATCGGCTTCGGTGCCGCGGTCGCGTCCGGCGGGCGGCGGGGCGACCATCGCGGTGCTGGAGACGTAGATGAAGCGGCGCACGCCGGCGCGGGCCGCGGCGTCGAGGAGCGATTGGGTCTGGCGGGTCGCGAGGGCGATGGCTCCGGAAGGGTCGTGGGAGAAGCGGGGGTAGTGGCCGGCGAGGTGGACGACGACGTCGCGGTCCTGCAGTGCTTCGTCGAGCGTCTCGGGGCGATCGAGATCGGCCAGCACCAGCGGCAGCTTGAGCGCGCGCAAGCCGAGGACGTTGCTGCGTTGGCGGCGGCCGCAGGTGGCGCGGATGCCTGCGTGTTTCAGCGCTTCGACGAACGAGAGCCCGAGGAAGCCGCCACCGCCGAGCACCAGTACTCGCGCCCCTCGCCCCCACCGGGGGAGAGGGTCCGGGAGAGGGGGCGACACTTTGAGGGGTGGGAGGGTGTTCAGCCCCTCACCCTGACCCTCTCCCCCGCGGCGGGGGAGAGGGGAATCAGTCGTCGCGCTGTTCGCCGCCTCACCGCGCTGCAACGCGCGCCGCTTCACCTTCCCACTCGTGGTGCGCGGCAACGTCCCCGCCATCATCAGCTCCACCACATCCGCGCGCACGCCGAGCCGCTCCATCACCTTCGCGCGGATCTCCTGCGCCAGCCCCTCCGGCGGCACGCGGCGCAGTTCGACCACCACCACCAACTCCTCACTCCCGCTCGCCGCGTGAGGCCGCGAGAACGCCGCCACACCGTTGGGCGTGGTGTCGAACGCCTCGGTCACCACGCGCTCGATGTCGTAGGGGTGAAACTTCTGCCCCGACTTGATGATCAGCTCCTTCTCGCGGCCGGTGACGTGCAGCCTTCCGTCGCGCATCACGCCGAGATCCCCCGTGCGCAGCCACTCGCCCTCGAACGCGGCGGCCGTCGCTTCCGGATCCTCGAAGTAGCCCGACATCAGCGTCGGCCCGCGCACGCAGATCTCTCCCTCTTCCCCTTCCTCCACCACCTGCCCGTCGCGACGCAGACAGAGCTCCATGCCCGCCAGCGGCTGCCCGACACACACCACGTCCCGCCCCTGGAACTTCAGGTCCGCCCCGCCGCGCGCGCCGACCGCGAAGCACACGCCGAGCGTCGCCTCCGCCAGCCCGTACACCGGCGCCATCACCTCGGGCCGATACCCGACCGGCGCGAGCTGCTGCGCGAGCCCGTCGAGTGTCGCGCGGTGAATCGGCTCGGACCCATTGAGCGCGAGACGCAGAGAAGAGAGGTCGAGCCCTTCCACCTTCCCCCCGCGCTTGAGCGCGAGGTCGAAGCCGAAGTTCGGACCGACGGTGAGGGTGGCGCGCTCCTTCGACACCAGCGACAGCCACCGCGAGGGCCGCATCAGGAACTCCGCGGGCCGCAGCACGTGCACCTGAAAGTCACCGACGAGGCTGCACAGCAGAACGCCGACCAGCCCCATGTCGTGGAAGAACGGAATCCACGACACGCCGACGTCCTGCGCGCCGACGCCGAGCTCGATCGCCATGGCCGTCGCCGACGTCAGCGCCGCGCGGTGCGACAACATCGCCCCGCGAGGACGCCCCGTGCTCCCCGAGGTGAACTGAATGAACGCCGTCGCGTCGGGCGCCGACACCGCCGCGGGCACCACGCCGTCGCTCGGCGCCACCACCACCGGCAGCCCCCACGCGGCCGTCGCCATCGCCGCCGTGGTCGCCAGCGCCGTGGGCCGCGCGCGCTCGAGCACGTGTCGCACGTCTTCTCTGGTGCGCTCGGGCGCGCCTTCCATCACCGGCCACGGCAGCGGCACCGCGCACGCGCCCAGCCACGTGGCCCCGAAGAAGGCGCCGACGAAGTCAGGGCCGTTGGGCTGCAGCACCGCGACGCGATCTCCCGCCTTCACGCCGGCCGCCGCGAGCGCCACCGCCCACTGCGACGCGAGCGAGAGGGCCGCCGCGCCGTCGAGCGACACGCGCGGCTCGTTGCCCTTGTGAAAGTGAAGCCACGCCGAGCCCTGCGCTGCCCGCCGCTCGAGCGCGTCGATCAACGTCACCGCGCGCGGCGCAATGGCTGCAGTTCCCCGGAGCTCGCTTCGCATCGCAATTCCCTCCCGACGTCGGTCGAGGGCGCGACAAAGCAGACTGCGGGAGATCCGTTACAAAACACGCTCGCGCGGGGTCACGTTTGCGTAATCCCGAGTATCACCGAGCGCCTGCACGTCCTGCGGGGGTGACAGACCAGACAGTCGAAGTGGCTGCAAAACTGGCGCGGCGCGAGTTCTGCGCACCCCGCACCGGCTCGGAAATCTCTGCGTTCGGCTCAGCGCGACTCGCGAATGAACGCGCGGAGCTGCGGGTAGATGCTCTCGCGCCACCGGCGGCCGCTGAAGATGCCGTAGTGCCCGGCGCCCGGCGCGACGTGGTGCTGCTTGCGCGCTTCCGGGAGGTTCTTGCACAGCGCGTGAGTGGCGAAGGTCTGGCCCGGGCCGGCGATGTCGTCGAGCTCACCTTCGACGGTGAAGAGCGCCGGCACCCGAATGTCTTCCGGCGCGACGCGGTGCTGCTGCCCTTCGAAGTTCACCTTCAACACGCCGCGCGGCAACGCGTGGTCCTGGAACACGAGCTTCACGGTCTCCAGATAGAAGTCCGCGTCCATGTCGAGCACCGCATTGTACTCGTCGTAGAAGGCGCGGTGCGACTCGGCGCTCTCGAGGTCGCCGCGGCAGAGGTCGAGGTAGAAGTCCCAGTGCGACTTCACGTGGCGATCGGGGTTCATCGACACGAACGCCAGGTGCTGCAGGAAGCCCGGGTACACGCGGCGGCCCGCACCGGGGTGGTTGAAGGGCACGGTGTAGACGAGGTTGTCTTCGAACCACGCGAAGTCGCGCTCGGTGGCCAGCTTGTTCACCGTGGTGGGCGTCTGTCGCGGGTCGACCGGGCCGCCCATCAGCGTCATCGAGCGCGGCACGCACGGGTCGTTCAGCGTCGACATCACCGAGATGGCCGCCAGCACCGGCACCGTGGGCTGACACACCGCCACCACGTGCACGTCGGGGCCGAGGTGCCGCATGAACTCGATGGAGTAGGCGACGTAGTCGTCGAAGCCGAACCGGCCTTCCTGCACCGGCACGAGGCGCGCGTCGGTCCAGTCGGTGATCCACACCTCGTGCTCGGGCAGCAGCGTGCGCACCGTGTCGCGCAGCAGCGTGGCGTGGTGTCCCGACAGCGGCGCGAAGAGCAGCACCTTCGGATCAGCGGGGCGGCCGGCGGGCAGCGCGCGCTCGAACTTCAGCAGGCGGCAGAACGGCTTGTGCAGCTCGACCCGCTCGGTGACCGTCACCTCGACGCCGTCCACCACCGTGCGGGTGAGGCCGAACTCGGGCTTCGCATAGTCCTTCCCCAGGCGGTGCATGAGCTCGAAGCCGGCGCCGAGCGTGCGCGAGAAGGGGGTGTACAGCTTCGAGAGGACTTCGGCCGACGCAGTCATCGGCTGGAGCAGAGAGCGCTGCATCTCGCGCAGGTGGTAGAGCATCGGGTGATCGACTCCTACTCACGGCTTTGTTGCAGTGCAACAATGGTTTCGCCGAGCGGCTGTGGGTTCGTGTGGTGCGATGCAGCATCGATGATGGGTCGACCTGTCGACCGGCTCGGGTAAAGGCGAACGCATGTCGCAAGCGTTGCTCGATGCCATTCGCGCCGAAGCCAAACCGGCGTTGTGGGCCAACGGAGTGAAGCTGGCGCGCGCCAACGCGGCCGCGCTGGAGAAGGTGCAGGGCAACAACGAGCACGTCTTCCGCGTGAAGCCGGCCGGCCGGCCCGTGGCCTTCACCGTGTACCTCACGCCCGACGACGCCTGGGAGTGCTCGTGCGACGGCGCCTTCGACCCCTGCGAGCACGTGGTCGCGGCGGCTATCACCCTGCAGCAGGGCGGGGCGAGCGTGGCCACCACCGCGCAGACGTGGACCCGGCTCGTGTACCGCTTCACGAAGCTCGACGCGGGGCTCACCGTGACGCGCGAGCTGCTGCATGCCGACGGCAAGGTCGAGCCGCTCCCCTCGTCGCTGCAGGCGATGATGGCCAACGGGCAGACCGCGAAGCTGCAGGTCGAGAATGGAGATCTCCTCGCCGACCGCATCCTCGAGCGGCCGTGGCGGGGGCCGCTTCCTCCCGAGCGTCTCGAGGGCCTGCTGGGGTTGCTCGAGCACTCGAAGAACATCCTCCTCGAGGGCCAGCCGGTCGCCTTCAGCAACGAGGTGATGCTCCCGCGCGTGAAGGTGGAAGACGACGGCGCCGAGGTGGTGGTCACGGTGCACGCCGACCCGCGCGTGTCGGAAGTGGTGAGCGCCGGCGTCGCGCGCTGTGGCGACGTGGTGTGCCGGCTGGGGGAGGTGGCGTTGACCGGCCCCTTCCTGCACCTGCTGCCGAGCGTGCGGCGCTACCCGGCGACGCAGCTGGGCGAGCTGATGAGCCGCATCCTCCCCGAGCTCGCGCTGCGCTTCCCCATCGACAACCACAGCAAGCGCCTGCCGCGCATCGACCGCACCCTCGAGCCGCGCATCGAGCTGCAGCTCGCGCAGATGGACACCGGTCTCAACGTGTTGCCGGTGATGGTCTACGGCAGCCCTCCGTCGGCGCGCGTCGATGCGGGCCGGCTGGTGCACCTCGGTGGCCCGATGCCGGTGCGCAAGGAGAGCGCCGAGGCGAAGGTCACCTCGCAGCTCCGCGAGGCGCTCAACCTCGTGCCCGGCCGGCGCACCACGCTCAACGGTCCCGAGCTGGCGAAGTTCGTCGACAAGCTCAAGGACTGGCGCGGCGGCCTGTCGGGTGACGCGCGCCGCGTCGTCGGCGCCGGGCTCTCACTCACGCCGCGCTTCGACGTCAGCTCCACGCTCGACGCGCACGGTGTGCCGCGCGCGAACTTCGGGCTGCGCTTCGAGGTGGAAGGCGGCGCGAAGGGCAGCTTCGTCAGCGGCGAGGCGGTGCTGCGCGCGTGGAAGGAAGGCCTCGGCCTGGTGCCCATCGAAGGGGGCGGGTGGGCGCCGCTGCCGCAGAGCTGGCTCGACACCCACGGCGCGCGCGTGCAGCAGTTGCTCGCCGCCCGCGCCGAGAACGGCACCATCTCCAACCACGTGTTGCCGGTGCTCGCCGACCTGTCGCGCGAGCTCGAGTTCCCCGCGCCGGCCGGCCTCGAGAAGTTGAAGCCGCTCGCCGAGGGCTTCGAGCGTCTGCCGTCGGCGCCGCTGCCCGAAGGCCTCGACGCGGTGCTGCGCCCCTACCAGCGCCACGGCGTCGACTGGCTCGGCTTCCTCAAGAGCGCCGGCCTCGGCGGCGTGCTGGCCGACGACATGGGTCTCGGCAAGACGCTGCAGACCATCTGCTCGCTCGAGAAGGGCACGCTGGTGGTGTGCCCCACGAGCGTGCTGCCGAACTGGAAGGCCGAGCTCGCGCGCTTCCGCCCGAACCTCACCGTCAACGCGTACCACGGGCCCTCGCGCGCGCTCACCGACGCCGACGTGACGCTCACCACCTACGCCATTCTCCGCCTCGACGTGGAGGCGCTCGCGCAGAAGACGTGGCGCGTGGTGGTGCTCGACGAAGCGCAGGCCATCAAGAACCCCGACAGCCAGGCCACGCGCGCGGCGTACCGGCTCAAGGCCGACTTCAAGCTCGCCGTCACCGGCACCCCGCTCGAGAACCGCCTCGAGGAGCTGTGGAGCCTGATGCACTTCACCAACCCCGGGCTCCTCGGCGGGCGCGGCGAGTTCAACGACAAGTTCGCCGAGAAGATCGAAGGCGGCTCGGCCGACGCCACGCTCGCGCTGCGCCGCATCCTCGCGCCGTTCATCCTGCGGCGGTTGAAGAAGGACGTGGCGCCCGAGCTGCCGCCGCGCACCGAGGCGATCCGCTTCGTCACGCTCGAAGAGAAGGAACGCGCGGTCTACGACGCGGTGCACGCCGCGACCCGCAAGGAAGTGGTGAGCCTGCTGCAGGAAGGCGGCAGCGTGCTCAAGGCGCTCGAGGCGTTGCTGCGCCTGCGCCAGGCGGCCTGTCACGTCGCGCTCGTGCCCGGCCAGCAGGCGAAGACGTCGTCGAAGGTGCAGGCGCTCGTCGAGGCGCTCGGCACCGCGGCCAGCGATGGGCACCGCGCGCTGGTGTTCAGCCAGTGGACCTCGATGCTCGACCTCATCGAGCCCGAGCTGAAGGCGGCCGGGCTCTCGTTCTCGCGCCTCGACGGCTCGACGCAGAACCGCGGGGAGATCACCTCGCAGTTCCAGTCCCCCGACGGACCCACGGTGCTGCTGATGTCGCTCAAGGCGGGCGGCACCGGCCTCACGCTCACCGCCGCCGACCACGTCTTCCTCGTCGACCCGTGGTGGAACCCGTCGGTCGAAGCGCAGGCCGCCGATCGCGCGCACCGCATCGGGCAGGACAAGCCCGTCTTCATCTACCGCCTCGTGGCGCAGGGCACCGTCGAGGAGCGCATTCTCCAGCTGCAGGACAAGAAGCGCGCGCTGTTCGAGGCCGCGCTCGATGGCGGAGCCGGCGCCGCCGCGCTCACCAAGGAAGACCTGCTCGCGCTCTTCGACTGACTACATCGCCCACTGCAGCGTGAGCTGGCCCGAGAGGTACTGCTCGGCCGCTTCCTGCTGATTGAAGGCGCTGCCGTTGAGCGTGAGGAAGGTGCGCTGCCACTGGCCGCTGAGCCGCACGCGCAGGTGCTCCCAGATGCCGAACGAGAAGCCCAGCGCGGCGTCGGTGGAGAACGCCGACACGTTGGGGAACCACGCCGCGGTGCCCAGCTCACCGAAGCCGGTGACGAGCTGCGCGCCGGCGATGACGTCGAGCTCCGCGGTGCCACCGAGGCGGAAGCGGGCGCCGAGCCCTCCGCGCGGGCCGTCGAAGAGCACGTCGGGCGCGCGCGGGCGCTGACCTGCACCCACCACCGCCGCCGTCGAGGTGCCGAAGCCCTGGCGCGCGTAGCCGGCGTGCACCAGCAGCGACGCGCACTCGCCGAGCGGGAAGCGGGCCACCGCGCCGGTGCGGAGCCGATGCGCCGACTGCGCGAACACCGCGTCGGAGTTGGCCAGCTTCGCCGCGAGGCCCAGGCCGAACTCGCCCTGCCCGAAGACGCCGAACCACGAGCCCGCGCCCTGCGTGACGTGCGCCCCGGGGAACCAGGTCACGTCGACCGCCACCGCCCCGGCGAAAGGCTGCGAGGAAGGAATGAAGCCGGCCGAGGGGTCGCCGACCCAGGTGAACGAACGATTCAAGAACCCCACGCCCGCCGACGCCGAGAAGGCCGACACGTCGGCTGCCGAGGCCACACAGGGAACGAGGAGCGCGAACAGAAGAGGACGCATGTCGTGGACCCATGACCTCACAGACGGCGCGGAGGTCACAGCGCAGAAGCTGCGTGCGACGCTGCTTTTCGGGGCGAGATGGGCCTACGCTCAGCGTCTGGCGACCGGAGGCGGCGTTGAGGGCGAGCGCCATCCTGGGGGGGCCTCACATGGATTCCGCACCCGTAGCTGCACGACAGACGCTCGAGGCTCGGCTGCTCGATGCCGTGCAACAGGCGGTCGTCGCCACCGACATCGAGGGCAAGGTCACGTTCTGGAACGCCTTCGCCGAGCGCCTCTTCGGCTGGACCGCGGCGGAGGCGCTGGGCCGCTCCATCGTCGACCTCACCCAGCAGGAGAGCACCCGCGCCGACGCCATGTCGGTGATGGAGCGGCTCTCGCGCGGGCAGAGCTGGGCCGGCGAGTTCCCCGTGCGGCACAAGAACGGGCGCGCCTTCATCATCTTCGTCGTCAATTCCCCGCTGCTCGACGAGCGCGGCGCGCTGGTGGGCGTGGTGGGCATCTCGACCGACGTGTCCGAGCAGCGGGCCCTCGAGGCCGAGCTCCGGCAGGCGAAGAAGATGGAAGCCATCGGCCGGCTCGCCGGCGGCGTGGCGCACGACTTCAACAACCTGCTGACCGTCATCCTCGGGAACACCGGGCTGCTGGCCGACGAGCTGGGCCACCACAGCTCGTCCGTCGACGCCGGCTTGAAGGAAGTGGAAGACGCGGCGACCCGCGCGGCGGCGCTGACCCGGCAACTGCTGGTCTTCAGTCGCAAGCAGCACGTGCGGCCCAGCGTGCTCGACCTCTCGACCTCGTTGACGTCGATGTTCCCCATGCTGCGGCGGTTGATCAGCGAGGACATCGAGATCTGCCTCGAGGTGGCCAGGGAACCGATGCGCGCCGTCGTCGACCCCGCGCAGTTCGATCAGGTGGTGCTCAACCTGGCGGTCAACGCGCGCGACGCGATGCCCGGCGGGGGGCGACTCTCGTTGCGACTCCAGCCGCACGGGCCCGAGAGCGAGGGGCGGCTGTCTCTGCGCGTCACCGACACCGGCACTGGCATTCCCCCCGAGGCGCTGCCGCAGATCTTCGAGCCGTTCTTCACCACCAAGGACGCAGGGCGGGGCACCGGGCTGGGGCTGGCCACCGTGTACGGCATCGTCACTCAGGCCGGTGGCACCATTCACGTCGAGAGCGACGCCCGGGGCACGTCCTTCGAGGTGGTGCTGCCCCGCGTTCGTGACGTCGTCTCCGAAGTGCCGCGCCACGAGACGCTCACGCCGATTCCCCGCCGGAACGGCACGGTGCTGCTGGTGGAAGACGAGGCGGCCCTGCGCGGGCTCATCGCGCGCATCCTCTCCACCGCCGGCTACAACGTGCTGGTCGCCGAGAGCGCCGAGGCCGCCCTCGAGCTGGCCACCTCGCTCGCGCGGCCCATCGACGTGCTGCTCAGTGACATCGTCATGCCGGGCATGAACGGCGTGGCGCTCGCCGAGCAACTGCGCACCACGCGCCCGCACCTCGCGGTGATGTTCATGACCGGCTACAGCGAAGAGGATCTCCTCCGTCGCGGCACCGCGCTCAGCGACGTGGCCGTGCTCCAGAAGCCCTTCGTGCCCGCAGTGCTGCTCGACACCCTCGCGCGGGCCCTGAGCGCCGCGGCGAAGTGACTACTCGTCGGTCTCGACCACCGCCCGGTTGGTGCCCTTGAGCTGCGCGAAGTCGCAGTCGTGCTCGGCCTTGTCGTCGCGCACCCGCACGAACACCGGCTGGAAGAGGTTGAAGTCGTCGGTGGCGTACAGGTACCGCACCTCGGCGACCGGGCGCTGGCCGCGCGCCAACGCGGCGTCGAGCTGCGCGCGGAGCTCGTTGGTGGTGCCCGAGAAGACCTTGCCCACGTCGCGCGCGCGGCGGTTCTCGTAGACCTGCATGCGGTAGGCGTTGCCGGCGTTCTCCACCAGCACCACGTCGGCGGCGCTGACGAACTTGCACTTGAGCTGCGTGCCCCCCGACGCAGGCCGCCCGGGCGTGTACTGCGCGTCTTTGCGCTTGAAGACGATGCCCTCCGCGCCGCGCTGCTGGAGCCGCTCGTACAGCGCGCGCTTCTGCGCCGACGTCTGCGCGGTCTCCAGCACCCGCACCGGCTCGACGAGGCCCGGCTCGAGCTCGTCGGTCAGCCGCGTGAAGCGCTCTTCGTAGGACGCGCCGGTGACGTCTTCGCCGGCGAACTCCAGCACGTCGAACAGCCAGTACACCTCGCCCTCGTCGTGCCGCACGACCTCGCCGTCCACCACCGTGCCGGACGGCAGGTGGGCGAGGCCTTCCAGCACGCGCGCCGAGACCGAGGTCTTCTGGCCGGCGCGGTTGGTGGGCAACACCTCGCCGTCGACGAGGTGGCAGAGCACGCGGTTGCCGTCGAGCTTCTGCTGGGCGACCACCCGCTCGTCGCTCAACAGCCGCTCGACCTCGTGCCCTTCGACCGGGTTGAGCAGCTGCGCCACGCGGCCCACCCGCTTGCGCACGCCGGTGGCCTTGCTGCCCGAGCCTTCGCCCATCGGAGGCGCGACCTCGGCGGGCTTCACCGTGCCGCTCATCGCCTCGTAGCCTTTGTTCAGCTTCTCGCGCACCAGCCTGTCGAGCGTGGCCTGCGCCTTCTCGAGCGAGACCTTCACCGCCTTCTTGCCCTGCGACAGCGTGCTGCCACGGCGGCCCCACTGCACCACCACGTCGTAGACGGCGGCGCCCGCGGGCACGACGCGCGCGTAGTAGACCTTGTCGGAGTTGCCTTCCTGGAAGAACAGCTTCACTTCCTTCATCGCGCGCGACTCCGGCTCAGAAGAGCGACCACAGCCACGGCTTCTTGCCGTGCGCGAGCTCGAGCGTGCCCTTCGCGCCCACCAGCGCCGGGGTCACCGCGGCGCGCGCCGTGCCCTGCTCGAGCGTCACCTCCAGCTCTCCGTTGGCCGAGTGGAAGCGCGCGGTCTGTGCGCCCTCGAGCGATCCGCTGGTCGTCACCTTGAACTGGGGGCCGACGATCTGCCCGTAGGCGTCGTTCTCCGCGAGGTGCTCGGGCGCGGGCAGCGGCGCGAGGAAGAGCCCCGCGACCGGCGCGACGACCTGCGCCTGTTCCTGCTCGGCCTCGGCGGCGGCCTTCTTCTCCGTCAGCGCGCGCAGCTCGTTCATCAGCCCGGCCCGCGCCCCGTCGGCCGTCAGCGCGTCGAGCGCCGCCTGCGCCAGCTCGAGCGCCTTCAGCTTCGGCTTGAGCTTCTTCTCGAGCGCCACCAGCGCCTTCTTCGAGGCCTTGCGCTTCTGCTTCTCGAGCGCCGTCACCGCCGCCTGGGCCTTCTTCACCGCCGCGCGCGCCTTCGCCACCTTCGCCGCGGGCGCCGGCTTCGGCAGCGCGTCGAGCTTCTGCTGCACCTCGGCCAGCTGCATCTGCAGCGACATCGGGCTGCCTTCACTCGGCTCGATGCGCGCCAGCACGCGGTCCTTCTCGACGGGGGTGCCGGTCTTCACGTCGAGCGGCTTCACCGTGCCCGCCTTCGACGCACGCGGCACGCCGAGCGTCTCGACCTGCAGCTCGCACGGCACCTGCGTCACCACCTCCACCGGCCGCAGGAGCACGCCGAGCGCCACCACCAGCACCAACCCGCCGCCGATGAACAGCCCTCGTCGCGAGCGCGCGGGCGGCAGCACCACGTCGTCGTCGGGCTCGGGAGCGTTCGGCGCAGGCGCGGGCGCCGGTGGCTCGAACATCGCGGGCAGCGGAGGCAGCGCGTCGGCCGGCGGCGGGGCGGAGTGAAAGCCGAAGCTGGCGAAGGGGTCATCGCTCGGCGGAGGCCCCAGAATCTGGGCCACCACCTCGGGCGGCGCCGACACCGCGGCGGTCGTCACTGGCGTGTGCAGCGTCTCGAAGTCGACCTTCAGCTCCAGCGAGCCCTTCGCCTCGGCCTCGATGCGCGCCCGCAGCGCGAGCGCTTCCTGGTTGCCGGGGTCCGCTTCCTTCATCGCGTCGACGTAGCCCAGCGCCTCGTCGTACTTGCCCTGGCGCAAGAGCCGCAGCGCGCCCTGGTACAGCTCGCGAACCTCGACGGTCCATTGCTGGCGGCGGGGCCAGGTGCTGTCGCCGCCGGTGACCGACTGGTCGATGAACTTGTACGCCTTGAGCTGCTGCAGGAACGTGCGCAGCGTCGCGAGCGTGACGGGAATGCCCAGCCGGTTCGCCGCCGACAGCACCTCGGCCGCCGAGCGCTTGCCGTCGAGCATGCGGGCGATCGACACCTCGAAGTCGTAGAGCGTGAAGGTGCGCTCACTGAGCGGGTCGGTCACCTCCAGCGTGCCGCGGCTGGTGGGGGACTTCTTGATGATCAGATCTCCGCGCAGGCACGGCACGGTGTCTTCCGCGGTCTCGATGCCCGAGGGTGCAGGCACGAAGTCGGGCACCACCGGGCCCACCTTCTCCAGCAGCCCCGCGCGCGCCAGCCGCGAGAAGAACTGCTCGACCTGCCACGGCTCGACGTCCAGGCCCTCGACGAACACGCTGGCCGAGAGGTCGGTGGCGCTGGCCACGCCGTCCCAGCGCGCGAGCAGCCGCGACTCGGTCTCGCTGATCACCAGGGCGTCACCGGTGGCGCGGTCCACCAGCCGGAGCGCGGGCTCCGTCTCCATTTCGATCGTCGGCTTGAGCCCGGGCAGCGACATCGGTGGTGAATGAGACCCAGCGCGCGCAGGGAAGTCACGAGAAGAAGCCGCCCACAGCGGGCCCCGAGGTGCTCAGGGGTGGCACATCGCGCCGGTCACGGCAGCCAGTCGCGCCCGGTCTCGCAGTCGACGTGGCGCAGCCGAACCCCGGTGCGGCTCAGCTCCATCACCCCGAAGAGGATCGGCAGGGTGAAGCGCCGCGGCCCGATGGAGCCGGGGTTGAACAGCGTCAGCCCGCGCTCCTGCGTGAGGAAGGGCACGTGCGAGTGACCGCAGATGATCAGGCTCGCCCCCGCAGCGCGCGCCCGCTTCGCCGCGTCGGCACGAATGCGTGGGCCTGCCACCGCGATGTGCGTCAGCAGCACCGTCAGCGCGCGCTGCCCTTCCTGCTCGAGCTCCAGCACCAGCACGTCGCTCAGCTCCTGCACGCGGGTGTCGATGTTGCCGCGCACCGCGTGCACCGGGGCGATCTCCGCCAGCCGCGCGAGCACGCCGAGGTCTCCGATGTCGCCGCAGTGGAAGATGAGGTCGGGCTTGAGCGCCGCGAGGTGCCGCAGGCCGTCCTGGTGCGGGTGCGAGTGCGTGTCGGCGACCAGGCCCACGCGCAGCGAGCCGTCGGGCTTGAGCGGCACCTTCACCGTCTGCTGCGTGACCTTCACCGCCATGTCAGAGCGGGTACCAGAACTCGCGGCCGTCGTCGGCTGTGAAGCGGTACTCCATGACGTGGGGCCACAGCGGCGCGCGGTTGGCGGCGTTCCACTGCTCCCACGCGGCGGTCAGCTCGGCGACGCGCGCCGGTTCGCGGGCCGAGAGATCGTGCTGCTCGCCGGGGTCGGTCGAGAGATCGAACAGCGCGCTGGTGCCGTGCCAGGTGTCGCGCACCAGCTTCCAGTTCTCGTGGCGCACCGCCTGCGAATACTCCGCGCGCCAGAAGAGCCACGCGTGCGGCGGCTGGGCGTTGGCGCCGGTGACGTAGGGCACCAGGTCGACGCCATCGAGCGTCAGGCCCTCGGGCAGCGGCGCGCGCGTCGCCGCCGTCACCGTGGCGAACACGTCGAGCGCCGAGACGGGCTGGGGGTACACCACGCCGGCCGGGAGGTGGTTCGGCCAGCGCGCCACCATCGGCACCCGCACGCCGCCCTCGAAGAGCGTGAACTTGCCGCCCTGCAGCGGCCGGTTGTCGCCGGCCTTCGTGTACAGCGTGGCGCCGTTGTCCGAGAGGAAGACCACCAGCGTGTCGTCGGTGAGCCCCAGCGCGTCGAGCCCGTCGAGCACGCGGGTGACCGACTCGTCGAGGCTGGCGATGAGCGCCTTGTACACGCGGCGGTTGGGGTCGGGCTCGTCGGCGAACCGCTCGACCAGCGCGCGCTTGGCCTGGAACGGGGTGTGCGGGTTCTGCAGCGCGAGGTAGACGAAGAAGTTCTCCTTCGCGTGCTGCTTCATGAACGCCAGCGCCTCGGTGGTGAGCGTGTCGGTGAGGTAGCCGTCGTCTTCGAAGGGCACGCCGTTGCGCACCAGCTGCGCGCTGCCGGTGCGCGCCTTGCCCCAGATGAAGGGGTCCGAGAAGTCGTCGTCGGCGTCGTGCCGCTGGTTGACGATGTCGGGCCGCGACAGGTCCTTCGCGTAGAGCGAGTACGCCTCGTAGAAGCCGACATGGAGATCGAACCCGCGGTGGTGCGGCGCCGACGCGTCGTTGGTGCCGAGGTGCCACTTGCCGAAGGCCCCGGTGGCGTAGCCCTGGCGTGACAACACGTCGGCCAGCGTGAGCTCGCCCGGCGGCAGGCCCTGGCGCGCGACGTCTTCGGCGTCGGGACTCACCGGCCGGTGGAGCTGCCAGTCACCCCGCGCGACGAAGGCCCTGAAGAAGAACGCCTCGAGCGAGTTCTTCGCGTAGCGATCGTGCGGCTGGCCCTCGTGGCCGAAGCGCTGCTGGTAGCGGCCGGTGAGCAACGCCGCGCGCGACGGGCTGCAGATGGGCGCGGTCACCGTGGCGTCGTCGAAGCGCACGCCGCCTGCCGCCAACCGCTCGAGGCCCGGCGTCTTCACCGCGCCGCGGGGGGACAACGAGCTGTCGTGCACACCGAGATCGTCGGCGACGATCAGCACCACGTTGAGCCGCGGACCCTCGGATTTCGGGCCGCTGACGTACGCCTGCCGCCGCGAGAGGGCGGCTCGATCAGGCACGATCCGGAAGGCTTCCCCGCTCGGCAGACAGCTCGAAAAGTACAGCAACACCGCGACGGCCAGCCCCCACGAAGGTGGGTCGGGTGGGACACATGAGTTCGGGATTGCTGCACCAAATGGGGGACTCCGCATGGGCACGCTTGGACTATCGCAAGCTTGCAATTCATCGGGGGGAGTTCCTTTGGGGGCGTCGTTTTGCAGCGTGTCTTGGTCGTGGAGGACGAAGAGCCAGTCGGACGGGCGCTCGAGCGGTGGCTCAAGCGCCAGCGCGTTCACGTGCTGCTGCTCGTCGACACCGCGCGTCTCGAGGAGACGATCGCCGCCTTTCAGCCGACCCACGTGGTCAGCGATCTCCGCATGGCCCCCCGGGATGGCGTCGAGGTGCTGAGCGTCGTGAAGCGCCTGGCCCCCCACGCAGTGCGCAGCCTGTTGTCGGGTTCGCTCGAGACGCTCACCGAAGCGGCGCTCGAGACGATCTCGCCGTGCAACCTCATCTCGAAGCCGTGGCAGGAATCGACGCTCGCCGCCGATCTCGGTCTGGTGCGGGGTGTGCGTTCATGAACGCCGAGCTCCCCGCGACGCTGGTGCGCAGCCTGCTCCTGTCGATCGAGCGGCTCGGCTCCGACGCGCGGCGCGTGCTCGAGCAGCTCCCCCGCGCCGGCCGCAGCCGCTCCCCGTGGGAAGAGCTGGTCGTCACCCTCGAGACCTTCTTCAGCCTCGAGGGCATCCCCGCCACGCAGCGCCTGATGCAGGACATGGCGACCCGCTCGTCGTCGGTGCTGCTGGCCACCGAGCTGCTGGGCGACGTCAGGCAGACCTATCAGCTGTTGTTCGAGGCCTCGCTCCATCAACACTTCGTGTCCGTGTCGGCGCGCCCGCACGGCAGCGGCTGCCTGCAGGTGCACCTCGAGCTCAACCGTGGCCTGCGTCCCTCGATGGTCTTCTTCCAGTCGTGCGTGTGGTTCCTCGCGGCGCTCCCCCGGGCGCGCGGCCTGGGCGACGCGCGGGTGGTGGCCGACAAGCTGTCGGAGCGCGAGCTGCGCTGCCACGTGTGGCCGCCCGCCGACGACCGCAAGTTCAAGCTCGAGCACCCCGACGGGCACCTGCGCGCGCTCTCGCACAAGGTCTACCGCCGCGACGAGGCGCCCCATTCCACGCGGCGCACCGTGCCCAGCACCCAGGTGCTGCAGGAACGCTTCGGCCTCACGCGCGCCGAGGCCCGCATCGTGCGCCGGCTGGCGGAAGGCGAGAGCATCAAGCGCATCGCCGAGGAGCTGCGCGTCAGCCCCGAGACCGCGCGTACCCACGCCAAGCGCGCCATGCAGAAGACCGACACCCACCGGCAGGCCGAGCTCGTCAGTCTCGTGCTGCAGGGCGACGACTGATCACGGCGTGGCGGGCAGCGGCACCTGCTTGTTGCCGACGCACTTGTCTCCGAGGTACGTCGTCTCGCACTTCTCGTCGAAGTTGCACTTGCCGCCGCACGGCAGCGGGTCGCACATGCCGGTGGCGTGGTTGCAGCTCGTACCCGGGTTGCAGGGCACGTAGCACTCGCCGCTGGCGCGCCGCACCCCCGAGGCCGTGGCGCCCACCGCGGTGTTGATCACCGCCGAGCTCACCGCGCCCGCCGACGCCGCGCAGCCACCGCTCAGCACCACCATCGCCAGCCAGAGCGCTCTCATGCCCGCTGGCCTACACCCCCCGATATGAATTGCCAGCACGGCGCGTTCAGATGCCGACGTGGCCACGTTGGACATCACCCTCGCGGGTTCCATGACGGAAGGCGCGACCGAGGCCGCCGCGCGCAGCGGCGATCGCGCGGCGTGGACCGAGCTGATCAACCGGCACAACCGCCGGGTGGTGCTGGCGTTGCTGGCCCGCGGGGTGCTGCCCGCCGAAGCGCGCGAGCTGGCGCAGGAAGCGTGGCTGCGGCTCATCACCCGGGCCGACGCGAAGAAGCTCGATCGCCTCGAGCTGCCGGGCCTCGCCATCCGCCAGGCGCTCTTCCTCGCGCAGAGCGAAGCGCGCCGCCCCGGGCACCAGGCCGAGCCGCTCGACGCCGCGCCCGAGGCGAGCGTGGAGTCGGTCGAAGAGGTCTACTTCAGCCGCGAGAAGCTCGAGCGGGCGCGCGCGCGGCTGCGCGAGCTCTCGCCCTCGGCCCGCGCCGTCTTCGAGCGCCTCTACGGAGACCCCGCGCTCTCGCACGCCGAGGTGGCGGCCCGCGTCGGGTTGTCGGTGCAGCGCGTGCGACAAATCATCTGCGAGGTGCGCAAGGTGCTGCGCGCCGAGCTGGAAGGAGGCTGACATGTCCCGGCACCTGATCGCCGACATCGTCGAGCAGTACGTCATCGGCGCCCTCGACCCCGAGTCGGTGCGCTTCGTGGAAGCCCACGTCGCGCAGTGCCCGGCGTGCGCGCAGCTGCTGCAGGAAGAAGCGCAGGTCGAGGTGGCGCTCCACGAGGTGGCGGCGCGGGGCCACGTCGTCTCGTTGTCGTCGCGGCGGCGGCGCGTCGGTGCGCTGGTGGCTTCGGCCGCCGCGGCGCTCGCCGCGGGCGTGGTGCTGACGGTGGTCTTCGGCTCGACGCCCCCCGCCTCGGCCCAGCCGACGGTGCGCCGCTGCGTCGACGCGGCCACCGAGCGCGACTGTCTGTCGCAGGCCCAGTTCGACGGCGTCATCACCCTCGACCCGCGCGGCCAGCCGGTGGTGCCGCGCTACGACGTCACCCCGACCGGAGGCCAGCCATGAGGCGCGTGCTCGCGGCGGTGCTGTGTCTGGCGAGCGTGGCGTGGGCCGACGACCCGCTGCAGCGCCCGAAGCGCTCGAGCGATCGCGGCCAGCCGATGCCGCTGGCGGTGGGCAACAGCGTGTTCGGCCGCACCCCGAAGCTGCGGAGCTGGGTGCAGGGCTGGAGCCTCACCGGCACGCGCCCCGAGGCCTACGAGGTGCGCTGCGACGACGTGTTCACCGACTGCGCCATCCCCATTCTCCGCACGCGGGCGTTCACGTCAGAGCCGTTCGGCATGGGCAGCCTCACGCACGCCGAGAGCGCCGAGACGTGGCGCGGGCGGCGCATCGAGCTCCGCGCCGAGCTGCGCACCGGCAGCGTCGACGGTTGGGCCGGGTTGTGGATGCGCGTCGACGGCAAGGACGCGCACGTGCTCGCCTTCGACAACATGCAGAACCGCGCGCTGCGGGGCACCACCAGCTTCCAGTGGTACTCGGTGGTGCTCGACGTGCCGGCCGACGCCGAGCGCGTGACCTTCGGCGTGCTGCTGCACGGGCCCGGCGCGGTGTTCATTCGCGAGCTGGCCTTCGGTGAGGTCGAGCCGGAGCGCCCGGTGACCGACCTCGTGGGCCCGCTGCGCGCCCAGTCGCCCGCGGGTGGGGCGAGCGGCGGCAGCCTCTGATCAGTAGAGGAAGCCGACCATCACCGCGTCGGTGGTGACGTGGCCGCCGACGTTGCCGCCCACCGAGAAGATGCGCCCGTTCGACATCGGCGTCTGGTGCACGTGCGCGCGCGGCTGCAGCAGCCGGGTGGTCTCGACGAACTCGCCCAGCGTGCCGTCGTCGTTCACCTTCGCGCGGCGCACCAGGTCGAGCAGGTGGAGCTCTCCGTCGAAGCCGCCCACCAGGTACACATACCCGTCCATCACGCCCGCGCTGTGGGTCGACACGTCCCACGGGAGCGGGAAGGTCGTCCACTCGCTCAGCTCGCCGGTGGTGGGGTCGACGGTGGCGGTCAGCACGTCGCGGTGGTTGATGCCTTCGCTGGTGAAGGTGAGCGCGTCGAAGCCGCCCGAGAGGAAGAGCCGGTTGCCCACCGCGAACGACGCGTGGTGCGTGCGCGGCTGAGGGAAGCTGCGCGACTCGACCCAGTCCGACAGCACGCCGTCGGCGCCGATCTTCGCGCGCCAGATCTCCTTCATCGCGCGGCCGTCGTTGGTGCGGCCGCCCATCGCGAACAGCCAGTCGCCCACGCGGGTGGCGGTGATGTGAAAGCGGCCCACGCCGGGCAGCGGCTTCTCTTCGCGCCACGCGCCCGGAGTGCCGTCGGGGTTGATGGACAGCGACTGCACGCGCGGCGTGGTGTCGGTGCCGGTGCTGGTCATGGTGATGCCCGAGACCGCGTAGATGCGGTCGCCCTTGCCGTCGACGCCCAGCCCCGACTGCCAGAAGAGCGGCTTGGGCCCCGGCGACCACGAGGTGATGAAGCCGTCCTCGGGCACCGCGGTGAAGTACGAGTCGTTGAAGGCGAGGCCCTGGTCCATGTCGACGCCGCCCAGCACCACCAGCGTGCTGTGGCCGTTGCCTTCCCACAGGTACGTGCCGTGGTGATCTCTCGCGGGGAAGCCCGACGTGGCGCGCGCCCAGGCGATCTCCGTCAGACAGCCGCCGTCGACCTCGTGCGAACGCGCGGGGCAGGTGAGGCCCGCGTCGACCATCGCCAGTGGACTGCCAGCGTCAGGCTCGATTTCGACAGGTGGCTGGCAACCGGCCGACAGAATCCCCACGACCACGACGATGATGGCTCTCATGGCGCGGGCCCACAGCACGCCGCGTGCCGGTCGGTTCAGGTTTGATCGAAGTGGTAGCCGCGCTCGCCGTGCACGTGGAGATCGAGCCCGTCACGCTCTTCGGTCTCGCTGGTGCGCAGACCCATCGTCGCCTCGAGGATGCGGGCGATGACGAAGGTGCCCACGCCCGCGAAGAGCATCGCCACGCCCACGCCGAGCGCCTGCTTGCCGAGCTGCGAGAGCCCCGCGGCCACCGGCGTGAAGCACAGCAGCCCGGTCATCAACGCGCCGAAGATGCCGCCCACGCCGTGCACACCGAACGCGTCGAGCGAGTCGTCGTACTTGAGCCGCGTCTTGAGCTGCACCGCGCCGTAGCAGACCACCGACGACAGCGCGCCGAGCAGCAGCGCCGCGCCGGGCCGGATGTGGCCGGCCGCCGGAGTAACCGCCACCAACCCGGCGACGATGCCCGACGCGAGGCCCAGCGACGTCACCTTCCCGTGGTGCCAGCGCTCGACGAGCATCCACATCAACCCGGCCGCTGCCGCCGCTGACTGCGTGGTGGTGAAGGCGAGCCCGGCGATGGGCCCGGCGACGGGGAATTCGGCGGCCACCGCGCTGCCGGCGTTGAAGCCGAACCAGCCGAACCACAGCAGCCCCGCGCCGGTGAGGGTGAGCACCAGGTTGTTGGGCAGAATCGCCGCGCCGCGCGCCACGTCACGCCGCGGCCCGAGCATCAACGCCAGCACCAGCGCCGACACGCCCGCCGCGATGTGCACCACCGTGCCGCCCGCGAAGTCGAGCACGCCCAGCTTGAAGAGCCAGCCGTCGGCGGCCCACACCCAGTGCGCCAGCGGGGCGTAGATGACGGTGCTCCAGATGAGGCAGAAGACGAGGTACGTCTTGAACTTCATGCGCTCGGCGACCGCGCCGCTGATCAGCGCCGGGGTGATGATCGCGAACTTCCCCTGGAACATCACGAACACCAGCTCGGGGATGTGCTTGTCGCCGTACACCTTCGTCGGCTCGATGCCCTGCAGCGCCACCGACGCCCAGTCCCACCCGAAGAGCCCGCCCACCGTTTTGCCGAACGCGAGCGAGTATCCGATCAGCACCCACTGCACGCCGATCACCGCCATCGCGACGAAGCTCATCATCATCGTCGTCAGCACGTTCTTCCGGCGAACCATGCCCCCGTAGAAGAGGGCCAGGCCCGGCACCATCAGCAGCACCATCGCCGAGCTCGCCAACATCCACGCGGTGGAGCCGGCATCGATAGTGGACGCGCTCTGAAGCGGTGTTGTCTCCATGTGGAGGCTTAAATCACTCTCGCTAAGCTCTAGCGCACTGAAAGTTGTGGCTTGCTGGCCGAGGTGAGCGGCCGGCGCGGGGCGGTGGGCGCGGAGGGGATCACCTCCTCAGTCTGTGGGAAGGAGTCAACACCCCCGGGGCATGGTGTGCGCTAACTCGTTGATCCACCGTCTCCGATCAGCTGGCCCATCGCTTGCGAAGGGACCCGCGCAAGGAGACGGACCAATGACGAAACGAAACCTGGGATTCATTGTCGCAGCCTTCACCCTCATCGCCGCGCCAGCCTTCGCCGGTCAGGACAACCCGGAGTGCCTCGGCAGCGAGTGCGGCAAGCCGAAGGAAGAAGGCGGCGGCTGCGGGTGTGGCTGCGGCTGCTCGGTGTGGGTGGCGTACACGGACGACGGCAAGACGCTGGCGTACACGGACGACGCTGACGGCGACGGCAAGTCGGACGACGTGGACAACTGCCCGTTCGCGAGCAACCGCGACCAGCTCGACGGTGA
>Ga0066439_1000125_pt1 | contig 41052 bp, 33 predicted proteins | sample LakWasMet57_HOW8_2_FD_59527 | JGI IMG/M metagenome (GOLD analysis project Ga0066439, IMG submission 59527) | Freshwater sediment methanotrophic microbial communities from Lake Washington under simulated oxygen tension - Sediment Metagenome 57_HOW8 | ecosystem: Environmental > Aquatic >...
GAAATAAATAGGTCGGCCTTAGCTTTATTGGCTATTTGAGCGCGATCTTCTAAATCAACAAAAATGTCGGTTGTTCGGGTAAAAATTACTTTAACATCTTTTAAGTTTTCCTCAATTAGTTTGCCAAGTTTTAAAGCAACCGCCAGCGAAATATCTTTTTCTTTATGGGAAGCGCCGCTACAGCCGGGGTCTTTACCGCCGTGTCCGGGGTCAATAACAATTATCTTTATAGAATTACTTTTGTCTTTTTTAAAGTGGGTAAAGGCAGCAAAAAGCCCAACAACGCCAATTAGTAAGGCAAAATATTTTAATTTTTTAACCATATCAATTAATAAAACACTATGCAATACCGTAAAGTATTGTAGATTTGTGAGCCTGCATAGGTTGAATAAATTTATTCCATTCGGCTTGATAAAACCCCAACATAACAAACTAGTTTTCTTCTTTGCCCTGTTAATATCTTTAAGCGGCTATAACTTAAACGCACAAACGCAAAAAAAAGATTCGTTAACAAACGTTATTGCCGATACAATAAGGCCTGCGGAGCAAGGGGATGATTTTTTAGAAAACCCGGTAATTTATAATGCAACCGATAGCGCCGTTTTTTTGAGTGAAAACAAACAGGTTTTGCTTTATGGAAAAGCACACGTTGAGTTTGGAAGCATGAATCTCGAAGCCGAAATTATTGAAATTGATTATTCAAAAAATTTGGTAACGGCTTATGGTAAAAAAGACAGCCTAGGTAAAAACGTTGGCAATCCTTTGTTTAAAGACGGTGAGCAAGAAATGAGAGCCGATAAAATTATTTATAATTTAAAAACCAAACGTGGTAAAATTTTTAATGCGCTTACTAAGCAAGGCGAATTACTGGTTATAGGCAGCGAAATAAAAAAAGACAGCACCAATGTTATCTCTATGAAGGATATGAAGTGTATACCTTGTCAGGAGGAAGATGCAAGAACAATTTTTAGAGCAACAAAGGCAAAAATTATACCCGACGATAAAATTGTAACCGGCCCAATGTACTTAGAAATTGGTGGTGTTCCTACGCCTCTTGGTTTGCCGTTTGGATTTTTTCCAAATTCAAAAAGGCAACACAACGGTATTTTAATTCCAACATTTGGTAACTCTGCTACTCAAGGTTTTAATTTACGAAACGGAGGGTACTATTGGGGAATAAATGATAAAACAGATATGATCATTCGTGGCGACATTTACGGAAACGGAAGTTGGGGGCTTAATACCACAAACGATTATAATGTACTATATAAGGCAAACGGCTTGGTTTATTTAGGCTACAGCCAATTTAATTTAGGCGATAAGGATATTCCATTGTCCTATAGTAAACAAAAAGCATACGAAGTAAGGTGGACACACAACCAAGACAATAAAAGCGATCCTACTATTCGTTTTAGCGCTAACGTAAATTACAGAAAAAACCAACAATATAATCGAATTAACGCTATTAATTCAGGTCAATTCTTGCAAAACTCCTTTCAATCAAATGTAAATTTCACCAAAACCTATAAACTAAGTTCATTAAGTTTAAACGCTACGCATAGCCAAAACTCAATATCCAAATTGGTTGAAATTACTTTTCCGGCTTTAACCTATAATATCAATCGTTTTTATCCTTTCAGAAGAGAAGGCGCAATAAAACAAACTGTTTTTGATAAAATTGGAATTAATTATTTATTAGAGGCGCGCAACACTTTAAAAGGAAACGACTCAACGCTTTTTAAAGGCAGTGTTTTAGATTCTTTAAACTATGGCATCAAACATTCATTACCTATTTCTACCAACTTTAATGTTTTAAAATACATAACCGTAACACCCGCACTAAACCTTTCATCTGTTATGTATACTAAATACACACAAAAAGACTTTTTAAACGACACCCTAAGAACTTCCACAAAAAAAGGATTTGTTGGCGGATATGATGCTAACTTTTCTACAGCCTTAAACACAAAAGTGTTTTTTGATTATTATTTTAGTAAAGGAAAAGTAAAACAAATTCGGCATTTACTCATTCCAACAGTTTCTTATTTGTACAGACCCGATTTTGGTGAAGAGCAGTTTGGTGTTTGGAAAAGCGTTCAAACCAACACCGCCGGAACAACAGGTTATTATTCTGTTTTTCAGAACTCTCTTTTTGGAGGTCCCGCTCAAGGAAAACAAAACGCTTTATCATTTAATTTAAATAATAATATTGAGGCCAAGGTTAAACAAAAAACCGACACGGGTTATATTTATAATAAACGAACCTTAATGCAAAATATTAGTATTGGCGGTGCTTATAATTTTGCTGCAGATAGTTTTAATATGAGTTTAATTAATGTTACGGCACGAACCAAATTGTTTAAATATTTTGATGTTGTTGCTAGCTCTAATTTTGATCCTTATGCATACGATAAAAATACAGGAAGACGCGTAAAAGAATTTAATTATTCTAACTCAACAAATCCGGCACGTTTAACCAACGCTAATTTTGCCGTAAACACAGCGTTTAGCAGTAACATGTTAGAGGCAGCAAAAAAAACCCGTCAAGCGCCAAACATTACAAACGCTGCCGAGCAAGGTGCTAAAAACGATTTGGATGAAACCGAAAAACTTCCATGGAATTTAAATATATATTACAATTTGGCTTTAAATAATCCAAATGATTATAAACTTCAACCAACACAAACATTAAATTTTAGCGGCGATTTAAAACCTACTAAGTATTGGAAAATAGGCGTAACAAGCGGTTACGATTTTACAAATCAAAAAATGAGTTACACTAGTTTTAATATTTATCGCGATTTAAAATGTTGGGAAGCTAGAATTGATTGGGTGCCATTTGGATTGCGCAAAAGTTATAGCCTTACCATAAATTTAAAATCATCCATGCTAAGTGAGTTTAAGATTCCTAAACGCAGCCCGCCAATTGATAATTTTTAATCCTGAACACTTTGCAGCAGATTACACAATTTTTTATTTAGGCTTTATTATAAAAAGAATAATCTGTGGCTTTAAATTTTCTCAAATCGTTTTACACTTTGCCCTTCAACAATAACATTTTCTAAAAACATTTTTAAAGGCCTTACCCACACGTTTTCTCCTTCGGGTTGATAAGTGGCTTTATATACCACTAATTCTTCGAGGGTTTCGCTGTGTTTAGCAACGCCAATAACCTCGTAGATTTTGCCTTTGTAATGTTTATATAATCCTAATTCAATACTCATAAATTTAACCACATAGATACATAGGGTTTAGGAGAAAAAATAATTATGTCTAAAGTTAAACATAATGTTGATGCGAAGCATCAACTATGATTTCCTGTTTTGGGTTAACGAAAATGAAAACTATGTGCCTATGTGGTTTAATCTTTAACTGGTATGGTCTGCCACAATAACCCACTTGTTATTGATTTTTTTCCAAAGTAAGGTAAAGTGTCCGCCCACAGGTTTTTCTTTTTCCAACTCCCATTTGCCAATTATATAAATACTTGTTTTAGAGAGTTGTTCGGTTTTTATTATTGTAAATTTTAAAACACCCATCGCGACCTTATTTGGGTAATTTTTAATATAATTATCATACGTTTTTTGCCAACCATAAGTAACGCCTTTGCTGCCAATAAACATTAAGCTATCGCTTTGCCAATAATAATCCATAAAGCTTTTTATATCGGCATTATTCCAAGCTAAAACCTGAGCCGACATAATATTTGAAACCGTTTTAACATCACTTTTTTCTTTTTGAGAAAAAGAATAAATGCAAGAAAACATAAAAAGAAAAATTATCACTTTTTTCATACTTGTAAAAGTACATAAATTGCTTTACCTTTATGCCCAGTTCTTTAAATCACTTATTAAGAAAAGCTGAGGGAAACGCCCAATGATGCTTTACCAACCCTTAAGGAGATGTTAAATTATAAATGATGAATTATAAATGACCCGTTCATTTAACATCTAACATTTAAAATTTTCATTTCAAAAGAAGGTGGGAATTCGTCTCGTTAAAACGAGAAAAATAAGTCGGAAACAATTAGTAAAACTTTTTTAAATAAACATAAACTAATCCCTTCCGATAATAAACGGAGGGGATTTTTAATTTTATATATGAGCACAATTCAACAAGAATTAGAAAAACGCGTATTGGTTATTGATGGCGCAATGGGAAGCATGATCCAACAATACAAGTTGGAAGAAAAAGATTTTCGCGGCAAACGCTTTGCAGATTGGCCAAAAGACTTGCAGGGGAATAACGATTTATTATCTATTACCCAACCGCAAATAATAAAAACTATTCATAAAGAATATTTAAAGGCCGGTGCCGATATTATTGAAACCAACACCTTTAGCGCTACCACAATTGCCATGGCAGATTACGATATGCAATCTCTGGCTTATGAATTAAACTATGAGTCGGCAAAAATTGCAAAAGAAGCTATACAAGAATTTTACAAAGAATTTCCTGAATTTGCTTCTGTACCAAAATTTGTTGCTGGTGCTCTTGGGCCAACAAATCGTACTTTATCTTTATCGCCTAATGTAAACGATCCGGGTTTTAGAGCAATAACATTCGATGAATTAGTTACTGCCTATACCGAACAGGTTAAAGGATTAATTGATGGGGGTGCAGATTTATTATTAGTAGAAACAATTTTTGATACACTAAACGCTAAAGCGGCCCTTTTTGCAATTCAAAATTATTGCGAAAAAATTAACCGCATAATGCCCGTAATGGTTTCCGGTACAATTACCGACGCCAGCGGAAGAACACTATCCGGGCAAACTACCGAAGCGTTTTTAAATTCGGTTTCGCATGTAGAATTATTAAGTGTTGGTTTAAATTGCGCATTAGGCGCAAAAGATATGCGTCCTTATTTAGAGGAACTATCTAACAAAGCTCCGTTTTATGTAAGTGCTTATCCAAACGCAGGATTACCAAATCAGTTTGGTGAGTATGATCAAGATGCTCATGAAATGGGACATCAAATAGAAGATTTTTTAAAGGCCGGATTTATAAACATTGTTGGTGGGTGCTGCGGCACAACGCCGGCACACATAAAACGAATTGCAGAGTTAGCAAAGCAAGCAAAGCCACGCAAAAAACCAGCGGCCGATGATTTAATGCATTTAAGCGGACTAGAGCCGTTAACCCTAAGGCCCGAAAGTAATTTTTTAAATGTTGGCGAAAGAACAAACGTTACCGGTTCAAAAAAATTCTTGCGTTTAATTAAAGAAGGAAATTTTGAGGAAGCGCTTTCTATTGCAAAAGAACAAGTGGATGGTGGCGCACAAGTTATAGATGTTAATATGGATGAAGGGATGTTAGACAGCGAACAAGCAATGACAACCTTCTTAAACCTAATTGCCTCCGAGCCCGATATTTCACGGGTGCCAATTATGATCGACTCCAGTAAATGGAGTGTAATTGAGGCCGGTTTAAAATGTGTACAAGGCAAAGCCATTGTTAATTCTATTTCATTAAAAGAAGGCGAAGAAAAATTTATTGAGCAAGCACATAAAATAAAACAATATGGTGCTGCCGTTATTGTAATGGCATTTGATGAGGTTGGACAAGCAGACACCTTGCAACGCAGAAAAGACATTTGTAAACGCGCCTATGATATTTTAGTTAACAAAGTTCATTTTCCCGCTCAGGATATTATTTTTGATCCAAATATTTTTCCTGTTGCAACGGGCATGGAAGAGCATCGCTTAAACGCGTTAGATTTTTTTAATGCAACAAAATGGATAAAAGAAAATTTACCACACGCAAAAGTTAGCGGAGGAGTAAGTAATGTATCGTTCTCTTTCAGAGGAAATGATCATGTACGCGAAGCTATTCACGGCGCATTTTTATATCACGCCGTAAAAGCAGGTATGGATATGGGTATTGTAAATCCTGCCCAACTTCAGGTTTATGATGATATTGATAAAACGTTGTTAGAATTAGTTGAAGATGTATTATTAAACCGAAGAGACGATGCCACAGAAAGGTTAGTAGAACACGCAGACTCTTTAAAAGGAATCACAAAAGAAAAAACCGAAAAAGATGAAGAGTGGCGCAAGGGTTCTGTTGAATCTCGATTAAGCCACGCTTTAGTTAAAGGCTTGGTTGAATATATTGATGCTGATACCGAAGAAGCAAGGTTAAAATTGGGTCGCCCGCTACACGTGATTGAAGGGCCATTAATGGATGGTATGAACATTGTTGGTGATTTGTTTGGGCAAGGTAAAATGTTTTTACCGCAAGTTGTAAAAAGCGCGCGTGTAATGAAAAAAGCGGTAGCATATTTAGAACCTTTTCTTTTAAAAGAGAAAGAGGATAATGCTAAAGCAGGAATTGTTGGTGATGGCAGAACCAACGCCGGAAAAATTTTAATGGCAACGGTTAAAGGCGATGTTCATGATATTGGTAAAAATATTGTTGGCGTTGTTTTGGCGTGTAATAATATGAAATTGTTGATTTGGGTGTAATGGTTTCTTGCGATAAAATTTTAGAGGAAGCAAAAAAACATAATGTGGATGTTATTGGCTTAAGCGGATTAATTACCCCATCGTTAGATGAAATGGTGCATGTAGCAAAAGAAATGGAGCGCCTGGGCTTTAAAACACCTTTACTTATAGGTGGTGCCACAACCTCTAAAGTGCACACGGCTGTAAAAATTGCTCAAAATTACTCGGGCCCGGTGGTGCATGTTAACGATGCAAGTAAATCTGTACCGGTTGCAAGCAGTTTAATTTCAAACGAATTACGAGACGCGTTTATGGCTGAGGTTAACAAAGATTATGAGCGTGTTCGCGAACAAAATAAAAATGCGCAAAGCCAAAATAAATTTATTTCGTTAAAAGAAGCAAGAGAAAATAAATTCCCAATTGATTGGAAAAAAGAAGAAATAATTACACCTGCTTTTTTAGGAAATAAAGTGTTTACCAATTATGATTTAAAAGAAATTGCAGAGTATATTGATTGGACACCATTCTTCCACAGTTGGGAAATGAAAGGGTCATATCCAAAAATTTTAAGTGATCCTGAAAGAGGAACAGAAGCCACGAAATTATTTAACGACGCGCAAAGCATGTTAGATAAAATTATTAATGAAAAATGGTTACAAGCAAACGCCGTAATTGGTATTTACCCGGCTAATGCAATAAACGATGATGATATTGAGGTGTTAGATGAAAATAAAAACACAGTTAAATGTAGTTTTCATTCTATCCGTCAGCAAACAAAAAAGCCCGCAGGCCAATACAACATAGCCTTAGCCGATTTTGTTAAGCCAAAAAATGAAAAGACGCTGAGTGGAGCCGAAGCGACGGATTACATCGCATCATTCGCTTTAACAACAGGTATTGGTATAGACGAGCACGTAAAACGTTTTGAGGCCGACCACGATGATTATAGTGCCATCATGTTAAAAGCTTTAGCAGACAGATTAGCAGAAGCTTTTGCCGAATTAATGCACAAAAAAGTGCGTAAAGAATTTTGGGGCTATGCTAAAAACGAAGCACTTAGTAATTCTGAATTAATAAAAGAAGAATATGCCGGTATTCGTCCTGCACCTGGTTATCCGGCGCAGCCAGACCATACAGAAAAATTAACCATCTGGAAATTATTAGAGGTAGAAAAAAACACCGGCATAATTTTAACCGATAGTTTAGCTATGGTGCCAACTGCCGCAGTAAGCGGGTTATATTTTTCACACCCACAATCACACTATTTTGGAATTGGTAAAATAAATAAAGAACAAGTGGAAGACTACGCAAAACGCAAAGGAATGAAGTTTGAAGAAGCTGAAAAATGGTTGGGGCCAAATTTGAGTTATTAAAAAGACAGTAATTTTTAATAACTTTAATTTTTCGAGAATGAAGTGTTTTGCTATAATAGCTAGTTGTATGTTTGTTTTCAGCGCTCTTTCGCAGGATACTATTTATTTTAGAAACAACACCATTCAAGTGGGCTCCGTTAAAGAGATAAACCCACAAGAAATAAAATATAATTTACTTTCAAATCCTTCCGGACCTTTATATACAACATTTAAAAACGATATTTCTAAGATTAAATACAAAAACGGCACCCTTGATGTATTCACTTTAAAAGCAGCCGATAGTTCTATAATAAAAAGTTTTAAAACACCAATTAACTATGATTCGTTACCGCTAATTAAAAATTCAGTAAGAATTTATTTAACAGATGTTTTTTTCAATAAAATTAGTATTGGCTACGAACGAATGTTAAACAAAAAGTATTCTGTTGATTTTGATTTTTTTTATAAATTTCAAGGTACTAGAGAGTATTATTCTGAAAATTGGAAACAGGCGCTTTACCATAGTTCTTATGGTGTTGAAATTAAAACTGGCGCGTCAAGGCATTTTTATTTTAAAGAAAAAAGACTTTCATTAGGATTTGCGTTAGCCTACCGTCAGCAAGAGCTTGCAAACACAACACTCTACTCTTCAAATTATGACAAAACACAAGAGAGTGGGGAGTATTATGTTTCTCAATCTAAAAAGGGAGTAGGCTCGTTTGTAAAATTTAATTATCAATTTGATAGGCAAAAATCCGGGTTTGAATTTTTCTTTATTTCAGGTATTTACGGGGCATTTACTAAAAACAAATATTACAGCTATCGCGGCGAGAGCAACGGCAACGTTTTTTATACTACCGATTTGAACAGCATTCCTAAATTTACAACAAACTACATGAAAGATGGTTTTGCTTTGTTGCCCTATTTAAATTTTGGGCTAAGTTATAACATTCAACAACCACAAAAGGGTTGGTATAAAAAATTAGTTCATAAGCGAGACTCTTTAAGGTTTAAGAGAAAAAATATTATTTTTTATAATCCTATAGAGTTGGCTGATGGGGCAATAGGACTAAGTTATGTTAGAGTGTTTTATAAACCTGCGTTAAGCTTATTTAGTTCAGCAGCACTGCCTTTAACGAACCACACATCTGAATTTAGTAATGGCATTTTAACCGAAAAAAACTATAATTATGTGTTAAATAATAAGGTAATTGATTTATCAGCAGGCTTAAATTATAATTTTATAGCCAACCAACAATCTTTTCCGTTTATAGGTGTTTTGTTGAGGGGCGCACAATTTAATGGCAATTATTACGCACACAATTTTGTTTTAAATAAGTATTACGCATATGTAAATACAGGCTTTGTTGTTAGAGGCGAGAAAGGATTTAGTTTTCTAATCAATCTGGCGCTTGGCCACTATTATAATGATTACGTAAAAAACAACCCAATTGAATATATGAATAAGGATTATGTAAAACAGCCAAAAAACACAACAATTAACTCTTTTAATTTTTCCTTCCAATTTGGTTACTCTTTTTAGACCGGGTAATTAAAGAAAAATCCAAGTGGCGTTTTATTTCATTAGCTTTTCAACCTTTTTAAACAATGCTTAAGTTTTTCATTACTTAAGTTATCTTTGCTTTTTATTTTACAAAAATGAGCAATACAAAAACAATTAAAAGCGCGTTAATCTCTGTTTATTACAAAGATAATTTAGCACCAATTATTAAAAAATTACACAGCTTAAACGTTAAGTTATATAGTACCGGCGGAACACAGTATTTTATTGAAAAAATGAATATCCCTGTTACCGCAGTAGATTCAGTAACAACATACCCTGAAATTTTTGGCGGGAGAGTAAAAACATTACACCCCGCAATTTTTGGCGGGATCTTGAATCGTCGTGATAACGAATCGGATAAGGCTGAAAAAGCAACGCACAATATTCCTGATATTGATTTGGTAATTGTAGACTTATATCCTTTTGAGGAAACAGTTGCGGCAAACGCTTCAGAAGAAGATACCATAGAGAAAATTGATATTGGTGGAATTTCTTTAATTCGCGCAGCAGCAAAAAACTTTAACGATGTAGTGATTGTTTCTTCACGTAACGATTATGATGCTCTATTAAGTTTATTAGAAACAAAAAACGGCGCATCTGATATTGCAGATAGAAAACATTTTGCCGCAAAAGCCTTTGCAACTTCATCTCATTACGATACAGCCATTTTTAATTATTTTAATCAAACAGAAAACATACCACAATTTAAACAAAGTGTTCAAAAAGGACACGCTTTGCGTTATGGCGAAAACCCTCACCAAAAAGGAGTTTTTTATGGTGACTTAGACGCTATGTTTACAAAATTAAATGGTAAAGAATTATCGTATAATAACCTTTTGGATGTTGACGCAGCAGTTAATTTAATTGCCGATTTTACAGAACCTACTTTTGCAATTTTAAAACACAATAACGCTTGCGGAGTTGCCTCACGCAGTACAATTCACCAAGCATATGTTGATGCCTTAGCCGGCGACCCAACTTCTGCTTTTGGCGGAATTTTAATCGCAAATAAAACAATTGATCTTGCTACAGCTACTGAAGTAAATAAGTTGTTTTGTGAGGTAGTTATTGCACCGGCATATGACGACGATGCTTTAGCACTTTTAAAGTCTAAACCTAATCGTATTATCTTAATTCAAAATCAAGTTGCGTTAGGTAAAACATCTTTCCGTAATTTATTAAACGGTGTTATTGAACAAGATAAAGATCTTAAAACGGAAACCGAAGCCGACTTAAAACCAGTTACCACAAAAACGCCTACAGCAAGTGAAATTAAAGACCTTTTGTTTGCCAATAAATTAGTTAAACACACAAAATCAAACACCATTGTATTTGCAAAAAACGGTCAGTTGCTTGCAAGTGGCACCGGACAAACATCTCGTGTGGATGCATTAAAACAAGCAATTGTAAAAGCTCAAAGTTTTGGGTTTGATTTAAAGGGTGCGGTAATGGCAAGCGACGCCTTTTTTCCATTTCCGGATTGTGTAGAGATTGCACATAATGCCGGAATAACCGCTGTTGTGCAGCCTGGTGGTTCAATAAAAGATAAAGAAAGCATTGATTATTGCAACGCCAACGGTTTAAGCATGGTAATGACCGGCGTAAGACATTTTAAACATTAATTCTAAAAGAGCTTCAGGTTTTACAGTATCACGTTAATACCTGAAGCTTTTTTGTTTGAAAAAAATAATTAGGGTATCCTGTGCAAATTACAATCTTTTGCAGGACTGATTACCATTGGGAATTTCTCGATCTTAACCGAACTACTATCTAATCCAAATGCTTTAGCTTCACTTAAACTAAAACGCTTAAGCACGAAGTATGCATTTAAAACAAGTTTTTCAAAAAATGGAAGATCGTTTTCATAAGACAAGAATTTTTCGATCACAACAAATTTAAAGTCACCAATAATATTATTTTTGTTAAGTGATTCGTAACGGCTGGTAATATCCACTTCTTTGTTTTTTACCAGATCTTCTACAACTTTTCTAAACATTAAATTTATTTTTGGAGCAACTCTAAAGCCTAATCTAAAATCAACTCTAATAATGTCATCTGCAGCAACGTGGGTTACTTTGTAATCCATGCGGTAAGGCTCGTCCATTACGTCTACGTGCACGAACCAGTATATGTCTGCACGTTTGGGTCTCTTTTGTAAAATAGAGTAAATAACTTTCGATTCAATTTCTTCAGGATTATTTGCCCCTGTCATATAAACTAAATGCGTTGCATATTTGGGGATAGAACTGTCATTGCTTAAATCAACTAATTTACTTTGGTGGTCGGCGAGCTTAACAAGATCAACATAGCGTTGACGAATTTTTTTAGCTAAAAACCAAATAGTCATAACGGACATTAAACAGGTGGCAATTAATAAGGTTATCCAACCACCGTGTGAAAACTTACTTAAATTGGCATATAAAAAAGAGAATTCAATTAAGAGATACATTGTGATAATAAAATAAATAAATAGTTTATTATAGCGTTTAATATGCATATAAAAGTTGAGCAGGGTTGTGGTCATTAGCATGCACAAAACAATTGCTAAACCGTAGGCAGCACCCATATTTGCAGACTCTCTAAAATAGATAACAATACCAATACAACCTGCAAGTAATAACCAATTAAGAGAGGGAATGTAAAGCTGTCCTTTTAATTCAGACGGATATTTTACACGAACCTTAGGCCATAAATTTAAGCGCATGGCCTCGTTAATTAAACTGAACGAACCGCTTATTAAAGCCTGAGAGGCAATAACAGCCGCAATAGTCGCAATTACGATTCCATATGGAATAAAAGCTTCAGGCATCATTGCAAAGAAAGGATTGCTCGATTTAAATGAAGTTAAAACCTCGCCTTCGTGTGAAATTAACCAGGCGCCCTGCCCGAAATAATTTAAAACCAACATGGTTTTTACAAACATCCAAGAAATACGAATGTTTTTTTTGCCACAATGTCCAAGGTCAGAATAAAGCGCTTCAGCTCCGGTAGTACAAAGAAACACAGCGCCTAAAATTAATATTCCGTGCGGATGGGTGTGTAATAGAAGATAAGCATAATAAGGGTTTAAAGCCGAAAAAATACTCCAGTCACCGCTTAATTGATAAACACCTAAAACGCCTAACATTAAAAACCAAAGCATCATTAATGGCCCAAAAAACTTACCTATAAAACCTGTACCAAACTGTTGTATAAAAAATAAGGCAAACAAAATACCAATAACAATAGGCACAGTATTTAACTCTTCATTAAAAAACCGTAAACCCTCTACAGCTGCCGCAACTGAAATGGGAGGCGTGATAATTCCATCCGCTAACAAAGCACTACCCCCAATAATTGCCGCAACTAAAAGCCATTTGAATTTTGTTCGTTTTACTAAAGTGAATAACGAAAATATTCCCCCCTCTCCCTTATTATCTGCTCTAAGTGTAAGTATTACGTATTTTATAGTGGTTTGTAAAGTTAAAGTCCAAAAAATAGCAGACAACCCTCCTTTCACTAATTCAGAGTTTATAGGATCCTTGCCAATAATTTCACTCATTACATATAATGGCGATGTACCAATATCACCATAAATTATTCCTAGTGTTACTAGTAAACTTCCAAAAGTTACTTTATTGATGTGGCTATTATGATGACTGGCCATTATGGGAGGTTTTTATAAGAGACGATAAAATTAATATAAAATATAGTAGCAAAACCATAATTGCGACTAATTATTTATTTAGCCATACGGTTTAAAAAAAAAGACACCTAAACAATAAAAAACCCGGTATAAACGTTAGATTACTCGAAATAACGGTTTAAAATTTATAAAAAAAAGAGAGCAACGAAAATAAGTGTTTTTTAACGAACCAGTCATTGCGGGATCGAATTAAAAGGGTTAATTTTATGTGTAGATTTTGAGATGTGAAAAGGCTTTTAACACTGTTTATATTATTTGTATCTATTTATGGTTTTGCTACACACAACCGTGCTGGTGAAATTATGTATAAACGAATTGCCCCGTTTACTCAAACCGTTGGCAATATAACCGTTCAGGTTTATACCTATTCAATAACGCTAATAAAATATACCGACCATGGGTCTACTGTGGCGGATAGATGTGCCGATACAATTTATTTTGGAGACGGACAAAGAGGTATTGCAAACAGAATAAACTCGGGTCTTACGGGTTGTGCGTGTAATAGTATTCCTTGTGGTAGCCTTATTATTAACGACCCCGGTTATAATGTAAAAATAAATATTTACACCATTATTCATACTTATTCAGGTTCTGGCAGTTATTTAATTCACACGTTTGATCCCAATAGAAACGGTGGCGTGCACAATATCCCGAATTCTATAAACCAAATGTTTTATTTAGAATCGCTACTAATCATAAATAATTTTTCGGGAGCAAACACATCTCCTGAGTTTAAATACCCACCTATTGATCGTGCTTGTGTTGATAAATGTTTTTATCATAATCCCGGCGCTTATGATTCGGATGGGGATAGTTTGAGTTATGAAATTTCAACATCAAGAGCCGAAAATGGTCAAACCGTTCCGGGATATTTTTTCCCCGAAACAGGTAACGATCCGGGTGCAACCTATAACATTAATGCAGTAACAGGCTTGTTAACTTGGTGCAGGCCGCAAATTTCAGGTGAATATAATCTTGCTTTTATTGTAAAAGAGTGGCGCAAAAACACCAGTGGTATTTATCAGGTTATAGGCACAATTCTTCGTGATATGCAAGTTGTTGTTGGATCTTGTCCAAACAACGACCCCCCTTTTGTTAGGGCGCCAATTGATACGTGTGTTGAGGCAGGTTCTTTAATAACAAAAAATCTTGTTTTTGGCGATGGTAATATTCCAACTGCCGCAAACCCTTTTGTAAATGTTGTTACCTTGCAGGGCAACGGCGGTGCTTTTTCTGGACCCCTCCCTTTAGCAAGTCTTACTAATACAGTTTTTACAGGAACAACCACTTCACCAACTTTTGCTACAGCCAGTTTTGTTTGGCAAACCGCTTGCAGCCACATCCGCTTGCAGCCGTATCAAACTATTTTTAAAGCCGAGGATAATGGGGCGCCAGTTATTCCAGCTATAAAACTTGTTTATTTTACCACCTATAATATTCGTGTAGTTCCGCCGGCAGTTCAAAACGTTACAGCCACACCAATTGGTTCAACCATGAAAATTACCTGGGCTCTTTCAACTTGCAGCCCAACAAACAATCCAATTATTGCCTATAAAATTTATCGCAAAAACGATTGCACGCCTTTTGTTTATACTCCCTGTGAAACAGGAATTTCGCCAAGCAGCGGCTTTAATTATATTGGCCAAACAACATTTACACTAAATACTTTTACTGATAATAACAACGGTAACGGCTTGGTGGTTGGGCAAGATTATAGTTATTTGGTTATTGCGGTTTATAAAGACGGATCTCAGAGTTACGGCAGTTCTGCAGTATGCGCTAAGTTAAAACGAGATATACCTGTTTTATTAAATGTAGATGTATTGTCTACTTCTGCAACTACCGGTTCTGTTTATGTGAGGTGGACAAGGCCATTAATAAACGTTGGCAATTTTGATACACTTGCTTTGCCGGGGCCGTATCAATTTAATTTAAAACACCGATTTAATTCAACGGGTACTTACACTACAATTTTTAGTACTTCTAGTCCGTATTTTTTTAAACCCGACACACAGTATGTGCATTCAAATATTAATACCGACGCCACAAATAGTGATTATGTTGTAGAGTTTGTAGCAGGTACAACTACTGTTGGTGCTTCTCAACGAGCTACTTCTATATTTTTGACCGCAACACCAGGAGACAGAAAAATTAATTTACAATGGAGTTCGTCTACTCCTTGGAATAATTATAATTATACGGTATACCGAAAAACCCCTTCACAACCTACATTTTCGGCAATTGCAACAACTACGTTAACAAATTATATTGATAGTATTAATGTTGCAAACCGTTATGCATATTGTTATAAAATTTTAGGCACCGGTCAATATTCCGACCCGTCAATCTATAAACCGTTATTAAACAACTCTCAAGAAGTTTGCGCAACTGCCGTAGACCTTACTCCTCCGTGTACACCCACAATGTCTATCATAGCCGATTGCCCAACAGGAATGGTTCAAATTAGCTGGACAAACGTAAAACCTCTTTGCAGCGACGATGTAATAAAATATAATTTGTTTTATAAAGCAACCGTAGAAGAAGATTATCAGCAAATAGCAACATTAACCGGAGCAAGTTCAACCGTGTTTAATTACGATGGCTTAGAATTAATTGCAGGTTGTTATGCTGTTCAATCTGTTGACTCTAGTAACAATGTAAGTCCATTAAGCCCTGATTTTTGTATAGATAACTGTCCAATATTTGAATTACCAAACATTGTTACTTTAAACGGCGATGGGGTAAATGATTTCTTTAAAGCAATTAGAGTTCGTCAGATTAAAGAAATTGATTTGGTAATTTTTGATAGATGGGGAAACTTAGTTTATAAAACAAAAGATCCTTATTTTAAATGGGATGGTACGAGCCTACAAAGCAAACAACTGGTTAGCGAAGGAACGTTCTTTTATATCTGCGATGTGTTTGAGCCTCGCTTAAAAGGTGTTGTAAAACGAAACCTGAAGGGCTATATGCAGGTTGTTAAGTAATTCTGATTACATTTGCCCTCTGTAGCCGTAAAAAAATGAAACTTTATAAAAACCTAGTTAACTCTGTTGCTGAAACACTGCAAGAAATTTTTGTAAAAAACAGATATGCCGATAAAGCAATTGAAAAAGTGTTTAAACAAAATCCGCAATGGGGCAGTCGCGACAGGCGTTTTGTTGCAGAAGCAGTATACGACATTGTAAGAAACTTTCGTTTATATTCTGAGTTAGCGCAATCGCAAAAAAACTTTTGGTTTATTACAGCGGTTTGGTTGGTTATAAAAGAAATTGAATTTCCAGATTGGCAAGAATTTAAAAACTTAGATAGAGTAGCCATTTTAAGAGAAAAAGAACAATTAAAAGGAAATCTACCAGTATATGAATCTTATCCGGATTGGTTGTGGAATTTAGGAATTGAAGAGCTTGGCGAAGAGAGTTGGACCAAAGAAGCTTTGGCAATGAACGAACAAGCCCAAGTTGTTTTACGCGTAAATACATTAAAAACAAATGCTAAAAAACTTATAGAAGAGTTTACAAAAACGAATATTGCTTTAAAAGAAATTGATGGAATTGAAAATGCTGTTCAATTAGTAAAACGCGAAAATGTTTTTCAAAATAATTTTTTTAAACTTGGCTGGTTCGAAGTTCAAGATGCGGGGTCGCAAATTATTAGTAAGTTTTTAGATCCAAAACCAAACCAATTTGTTATTGATGCGTGCGCCGGAGCTGGAGGAAAAAGTTTACATATTGCAGCCTTAATGAACAATAAAGGGAAGTTAATAAGCATGGATGTTGAGGGGTTTAAATTGGAAGAATTAAAAAAGCGTGCCAAACGAGCCGGTGTTTTTAATGTTGAGGCCCGAGTAATAGAAGATTCAAAAACAATAAAACGTTTAGAAGGTAAAGCAGATAAATTATTACTCGATGTGCCGTGTAGCGGTTTGGGAGTTATAAAAAGAAACCCCGATGCTAAATGGAAACTGAATTTAGAGGTAATTGAAAGAACTAAAAAACTGCAGGAAAAAATTTTAAACGACTATTGTGAAATGGTAAAAGTTGGTGGCGAGATGGTTTATAGCACCTGCAGTATTTTACCAAGCGAAAATAAAAAACAAGTTGATTTATTTTTACAAAACCATTCAAATTTTGAATTCATTACCGATCAAACTATTTTGCCAAGCAAAGGGTTTGATGGTTTTTATATGGCGCGCCTAAAACGAATTTCTTAAAATCGCAACAGCAATTACACGTTTTTTATTATCTTTAACTAAGAATTAATTTGACACTTGCTCAAAAATATTTAGTTGTGGATTCTCGCAGAGATAGAAATTCTAGAATAGAAATCTGGGACAATGGTATTGTTTCTATAAAAATAGACGACAATGCCGAAATAAGTTTAGAAGATTCTAAAAATCAATACGAATTTTTAAAAAGCAAATATGATGGTAAAAATAAACTAAAGGTTTTGGTTGAACCTGGACGTTATACCAGCATTTCTAAAGAGGCGCGTGAGTTTTCTACTATTCCTGAAAACAATGAAATGACAGCCGCAAGCGCCATTATAGTTAGATCTTTGGCGCATCGATTAATAATAAATTTTATTATAGGCATTAATCGTAAGCAAACCATGAAAATGCGTATGTTTGACAATAAGGAAAAAGCCATAGAGTGGCTACTATTATTCAATATAAAACCATAAACCATGAAAAAAATCGTTACACTATTATTAGTATTTATTTCAACCTTTTCTTTTTCGCAAGAGGTAATAAAAAATGTTGATGCCGCAACTTTTAAAAAGATGATAGCGGAAAAAAAATACATTCTTATTGATTTAAGAACTGCAGACGAAATAAAAAATAAAGGCAAAATTAAAGGAGCAATGGAGTTGGATTTTTTAGATAAGAACGCGGAAGCCAATATCGAGAAACTTGATAAAAAGAAAAGTTATTTAATATACTGTGCGGGCGGTGGCAGAAGTGCCGATTGTGCCGAATTAATGAAAAAACAAGGCTTTAAAGAAGTTGTAAATCTCGAAAAAGGCTTTGGCGATTGGAAAAACAAGGGCTTTGAAATAGAGACAAAATAATTAATGGATTACAAAGCTCTTTTAAACCTTGCTGTTAGAGCCGCTCTTACTGCCGGAAGCGAAATATTAAAAATTTACGAAACCGATTTTTTTGTAGAAACAAAAAGTGATAATACGCCCGTAACGCTTGCCGATAAAGCCGCAAGCAACTCTATTATTATAGCGCTTACACCAACAAACATTCCTATTATAAGCGAAGAGGAAACAGTGTTAGATTATGAAATCAGGAAAAGCTGGCCGCTCGTTTGGCTGGTTGACCCCTTAGATGGTACAAAAGAGTTTGTTAAACGCAATGGTGAGTTTACTGTAAACATTGCTTTAATTGAAAACAATCAACCCGTTGTAGGAGTTATTTATTCGCCCGTAAGTAAAGATTTGTATTTTGCCTGTGTAAATTACGGCAGCTTTAAAGTTGATGGACTAACCGTTATTGCTGAAAAAAACAATAACGACATAAATTTAGTTGAAAATTTATTGAACCTTGGTTTAAAATTACCAATACAAAAATTGCCTAAAACCTATACTGTTGTGGCCAGTCGCTCACATCTGAGTAAAGACATCAATCAACAGATAGATAAATTAAAAAACCTTTATGGCAATGTAGATGTTATTAATGTTGGTAGCAGTATTAAACAATGTTGGGTTGCCGAAGGCAAGGCTCATGAATATATGCGCTTAGGAACCACTATGGAGTGGGATACCGCCGCAGGGCAATGCATTCTTGAACAATCAGGCAGCAAACTGCTAGATCTTGAAACAAATTTGCCAATGCGATACAACAAAGAAAACATGAAAAATAGTTTTTTTATTGCACAACATAAGGCTTAGGGAGGTTTCGGTTTGTGCCCTATCCTGCTTCAAAGGAGGAGAGCGTTTTAAGAGCGGATTAGGAACGCCTAGATTAGCCACCGTTGTTCTCTTTGTAACAATTGCAAAAACTATTTCTTACAGAAAATATTTTTAGGCATAGAATATCCTCCTTTGGAGGAGGTGCCCGGAGGAGGAATAGGTCTGGATTAACTATCATTGATCTCTTGGTTTTAATGCAACAAACGGCAAAGCACTTTCTTACAGAAAATATTTTTAGGCATAGAATATCCTCCTTTGGAGGAGGTGCCCGTAAGGCGGAGGAGGAATGGGTCTGGATTAACTATCATTGATCCCTTCGTCTTAATGCGACAAACGCTAAAGCACTTTCTTTCAAAAAATATTTTTAGGCACAGAGTGTCCTCCTTTGGAGGAGGTGCCCGAAGGGCGGAGGAGGAATGGGTGGATTATTTACTTTTGATGCATTTATCCTAAAGTAGCAAAAGCAAAAAACAGTTTCCGTTTGGAGAAAAAAAAGGGCCATTCTCGCGAACAGCCCTTTGCATTTTCGTGATCCCAGCTGGATTCGAACCAGCGGCCGCAGGTTTAGAAAACCTGTGCTCTATCCAGCTGAGCTATGGGACCAAATTTCACTAAATAGTCGGATAAAACTATTTTTTTAAGAATGCAAATGTAAATAAAATAATTATTTAAACAATTATAATTATTTTAGTGCATTAACGTTTATTACTTCTGCAACTATCCATTATCATAGTTAACTACAATGTAAAGCACTTTTTAGAGCAGTGTCTTTTTTCTGTATACAAAGCATTAAAAAATATTGATGCTGAGGTAATTGTGGTAGACAACAACTCTGTAGACGGTTCAGTGGCGCTAATTAAAGATAAGTTTTCTCAAGCTACACTTATTGCAAATGCCAACAATACCGGCTTTGCCGTGGCTAATAATCAAGGCATAAACATAGCTAAAGGTAAATATATTCTACTCCTTAATCCAGACACAGTGGTTCAGGAAGATACCTTTGAGAAAACCATCGCTTTTATGGAGTCTCATCCCGATGCGGGGGGCCTTGGTATTAAAATGCTCGACGGAAAAGGGAATTTTTTACCCGAAAGCAAACGTGGGTTGCCAACACCGGCGGTTGCTTTTTATAAAATTTTCGGTTTTGCTAAATTATTCCCTAAATCAAAAAAGTTTGGGCAATACCATTTAACGTTTTTAGATAAAAATAAAAATCACCAAGTTGATATTTTAAGTGGTGCATTTATGCTTATGCGTAAAGAGGCTTTAGATAAAGTAGGGTTGCTGGACGAAACGTTTTTTATGTATGGTGAGGATATTGATCTTTCTTACCGCATTACACAAGGCGGCTATAAAAATTATTATTTTGCCGATAGCAGCATTATTCATTACAAAGGCGAAAGCACAAAAAAAAGCAGCGTTAATTATGTAATTGTTTTTTACAAAGCAATGGCCATTTTTGCACAAAAACATTTTAGTCAAAACCATGCGCGCACGTTTCGTTTTTTAATTTATTTAGCCATTTATTTACGTGCAGCAGCGGCTATAACAGCGCGTTTTATAAAACAATGGTTTTTTCCGGTAATTGATTTTACACTTGTTTTATTTGGACTTTACATTTGTAAAAACGTGTATGAAGTTAATTTTAAACTTTTCCCAAATTTTTATTCAAGAGAAACCATTAATTTTTTCTTTCCCATTTACACGCTTGTTTGGATGTTTTTTGTTTACTTAAGTGGCGGTTACGATGTGCCGTTAAGGTTAACAAAAATCATACGAGGGGTTTTAGCAGGCACCGCCTTTATTTTAATTGTTTATTCGCTTTTACCCGAATACTATCGCTTTTCAAGAGCTTTAATTTTAATAGGATCGGCTTATACATTAGTAATTTATTTGCTTAGCCGATTTATTTACCACCTTTTAAAAATTAAAAAGTTTAAAATTGGTGGTTATAAAACTAATGCGCGAATAGCCATTATTGGAAGCGAGGAAGAGTTTAACAGGGTAAACGATTTGCTTAAAAAAACAAATATTCAATCAGAATTTATTGGCTTTATCAGCAATGAAAGTAACGGTATAAAAAACCAAGCATACATTGGTCACTTTCATCAAATAAACGAAGCAATTGATGTGCACCAACTCAACGAAATTATTTTTTGTGCACGAGATATTTCTTCGCGCGAGATTATTGATAAAATGATTACGCTTGTTACTAAGGGGGTAGAATTTAAAATAGCTCCTCCCGAAAGCCTTTCTATTATTGGGAGCAACAGCATTGATACGGCCGGCGACCTTTATGTGATTGATGTAAACAACGTTGGAAGACCCGAGAACAGGAGAAAAAAACGTTTGTTGGATATTGTAGTAAGTTTTACGGCATTATTATTTTTCTGGATTTTAATTTGGCCACAAAAGAATAAACTAAATTTTATTGGAAATGTATTTTATGTTTTAATAGGCGTTTATTCTTGGGTGGGTTATGGAAAAAGCCCGCGTAAAGATTTGCCGGCCATTCGCCCTTCTGTCTTAACGCCTTCAGATGCCATTGCCGGCGAGGTTTCCGAAGATAGAATAAATAAAGCGTTTTTAAATTATTCTAAAGATTATAAAATTGAAAATGATTTAAAAATAATTTTTTCTCAAATAAGAAATTTAGGAAGGTAACAATACAAATGTTAAACTTTGTTTAGGCAATTGTTTAAGAATAAAAATAGCGGCAACTTTAAATAAAATAGAATTTATGAAAAAATTATTCGCACTTGCATTTTCTTTATTTGCTTTTTTAGGAGTTAAATCTCAGGGCCAAAACCCGGTAACATGGCAAGCAGTTTATAAATCCATTTCTGCTACCGAAGGCGAAATAGTTATTACTCCAAAAATAGAAAAAGGTTGGCATACTTATTCTCAAAAAGTATCGGCAGACGGGCCTGTTGCTACCAGCTTTAAGTTTACCGAATCAAAGCAATATGCATTAGTTGGTAAGGTAGTAGAAAGTAATGTACACGAAGAATTTGATAAAGCCTTTGATGCAAAAATTTTTGTGGTGACTGATAAATCAGAATTCAGACAAAAAGTTAAACTTTCGGCTAAAGGAGGCGCAACCGTTGCATTAAAAGTGGAGTTTATGTGTTGTAACGACATGATGTGCCTTCCGCCAAAAACGGTTGATTTAACAGTTAAGGCTCAATAAAAAAATTATAGTATTTTTGCCTATTAAAACGATTTAAACAAGTTATTCAATGAAGAAAATAGTTCTATTACTTTTAGTTGTAGTTTTTAAACTTTCGAGTGTTTACGGACAAAAGCAATATGTATCGTGGAGTTTTTCTCAAAAAAAGATTAGCGCCGATGAAATAGAACTTAGTTTTAAGGCAAAAATTGAACCCACCTGGCATTTGTATTCTCAAATTGAAACGCCCGACGGGCCATTGCCAACGTATTTTGAGTTTGAAAAATCGAAAGATTTTAAATTAATAGGTAAGGTTATTGAACCAAAACCAATTGAACACGCCGAACCTGTATTTGATAATTTAGTAGTACGCTTTTTTGAGAACACGGCCGTTTTTAAACAAAAAATAAAAGCATTAACAAATAAACCATTTGTTGTAAAAGGCTTTATTGATGGGATGGCTTGTAACGAAAGTCAATGCCAAAAATTTTCTCCACCTGTTGATTTTGATTTTAAATTAGAGGCTCCCGAAGTAATTGCCACTAACACAGTAGCAGCAACAACAGAAACAATTGCTCCTCCAGACACAACTCAGCAAATTGCGAGCAATGAAAACACATTAACAGCAGTTAAACACCATACAGATGACGTAGTAATTTCGGCAGCGCCCGAAAAAAAGGAAAGCACCACTTATTGGGGATTATTTATTGCAGGTTTTATTGGTGGTTTATTTGCGCTTTTAACACCGTGTGTGTTTCCTATGATACCTATGACGGTTAGTTTTTTTACCAAACAAAGTAAAACTAAAGCCGAAGGAATTCGTAACGCTCTTATTTATGCAATTTCTATTATTGTAATATATATAGTTTTAGGTCTTGGTGTTACACTTATTTTTGGTGCCGACGCCATGAATAATTTAGCAACGAATGTATGGTTTAATTTAGCCTTCTTTATTTTATTGGTGGTGTTTGCTATATCTTTTTTAGGAGCTTTCGAAATAACTTTGCCTTCGGGCTTTGTAAATAAGATGGATGCAAAGTCTGACAAAGGTGGTTTGGTTGGCATCTTTTTTATGGCGTTTACCTTAGGGTTAGTTTCTTTTTCTTGCACAGGCCCAATTATTGGCACACTGCTTGTACAAGCTGCCTCAACAGGAGCCTTAGCTGGTCCGTTTTTTGGAATGTTTGGTTTTTCATTAGCACTTGCTTTGCCATTTGGTTTATTTGCAGCCTTTCCCGGTTGGTTAAATTCATTACCAAAATCGGGCGGTTGGTTAAATTCTGTAAAAGTTGTTTTAGGCTTTTTAGAATTGGCATTAGCTATGAAATTTTTATCAAACGCCGATCTTGTTGTTCAAGCAGGAATTTTAACCAGAGAAATATTTATTGTTATTTGGATTGTTATTTTTGCATTGTTAGGCGGTTACTTAATGGGCTGGTTTAAACTTTCGCACGATAGCGATCTTAAATATGTTTCGGTACCACGTTTAATTATGGCAATTTTTGCTTTTGCATTTACAATTTATTTAGTTCCCGGTTTGTGGGGCGCGCCTTTAAAATTAATAAGCGGTTTTCCTCCTCCAGATTTTTATAGCGAATCGCCCGAAGGTTTTGGTGGAAGAAAGGCAGAAACTGTTTCTGCGAATGCCGTACATACAGATTTGCCGGAACACGCGCACAGAGGACCAAACGGAATACCAGCCTTTGATGATTATTATTTAGCATTAGAGTATGCTAAAAAAGTAAACAAACCAATTCTTGTAGATTTTACCGGTTGGGCATGTGTAAACTGTCGTAAGATGGAAGGCCAAGTATGGAGCGATTCAGACGTGAAACGAAAATTGAGCGAAGAGTTTGTCTTAGTGTCTTTGTATGTGGATGATAAAAAGAAATTACCTACTGAATTACAAACGGAAGTTACTTGGAGCGGATCAAAACGTAAACTTTCTTCGGTGGGCGACAGATGGAGTTATTTACAAAACAACATGTATCAATCAAGCACACAACCACAATATTGGATTATTGATGGCGATGAAAATCACTATAGCGATTCAACCAGCTACGATCCGGATATAAACAAATACATTCAGTGGTTGGATAAAGGATTAGAAAAGTATAAGGCGAAGAAATAAGATTTTTCTTTAGAGTGTGATGCTAACGAAGGAAGCATCTGTTTTTGAGATCCCTCCTTCGTTAGGATGACAGAATACAAGTTATATTAAATTACTTTCCCAACAATTTAGATAAAACATAATTTCCTTCAATAACTAATTGTTTAAAGTCTTTAGAGGATTTAATAATTAATTGATTGGTGTTGTGTTTTGTTATTGCATAATCATACTCAATGGCTTCTTTACCTTTTCTTTCAAGCGCTAAAAGAATTTTTAAATCTTTTTCTGTCAAAACAAATTCTTTTTCTTTTTTAAATTCCCAATAAGGCTTCTCTCTTATTTTTAAACCCGAAAATTTTCTATTTGGAAAAACAGTTAATGACGAGGCATAATAATTTACCGAGTAGCCAACCCCGTTCTTTTTTAAAACAAACTTTTCGGTAATAGAATATTTTTGTGCCTTACCGGTAAGGGTTTGTCCGGATACTGTTGATAATTGCTGCACAGCCTCTTCTACATGGCATTGGTAGTAGGTAATCGAATCGCCGTTTTTAATGTTTTTTAAAATGCTTGAAGAAGGAATTACTAAAGAATCATTTTGTGAATAGGAGCCCAAAAAGGAAACTATAAGCGCTATCAAAAAAGATTTTCTCATGAATAAATTACCTCTATTTGCTTGGCTAATTGAACGGCCTTTTCTTTTGTTTTAATAACGTTTGATGTAACAGAATCATTACATAAAACTACAGCCATTCTTCGATAAGGTCTAGTAGTGGGTTTGTTAAATACTTTTACATCTGTATTTGAGTTTTCTAAAACCGATTCAATCCCTTTGTAGCTTGGGCCAGTGCTTTCTTTACTTGCTAATACAACAGCCGACGCGCCATTTTTTATTAATTCAATATTAGGAATTGGCAATCCTAATATTGCACGGGAGTGTAACTCAAACTCATTATAATTTTGTGTGTTGGCTAAGGTTACCATACCCGTGTCGTGCGGGCGAGGAGATAACTCACTAAAATAAACACCCTTTTGGGTTAAGAAAAACTCTATACCCCAAATGCCAAAACCACTTAATGCTTTTGTTACTTTTTCTGCCATTTCTTGCGCTTCTTTTAAATCTTTATCATTAATAGCGCAAGGTTGCCAGCTTTCTTGATAGTCACCTCGCTCTTGGCGATGGCCTATTGGCGGACAAAACAGAGTGGTGCCGTTTTTTTGTGTAACAGTTAATAATGTAATTTCTGAGTCAAATTTTACAAACTCTTCTATAATCGCTTCTTTATAATCACCACGCGAACCTTCCATGGCATAGTGCCAGGCCTTTTCAACATCGGCATCGGTTTTAATAACGCTTTGCCCTTTGCCGCTACTGCTCATTAAAGGTTTAACAACACATGGAATGCCAATTTTTGACACAGCGATTTTAAAATCTTCTAAGGTTGTTGCGTATAAATAATTGGCTGTTCTTAATCCTAATTCTTTGGCTGCGAGATCTCGAATGGCCTTGCGGTTCATAGTAAAATTGGCAGCTTTAGCACTTGGCACAACGGTTATACCTTGTTTTTCGTAGTCATAAAAACGCTCTGTTCTTATGGCTTCAATTTCAGGAACAATAATGTTTGGTTTATGTTTGGCTACAATTTTATCTAAGGCATCACCATCTAACATGTTAACTACTTCAAACTCATGAGCAACTTGCATAGCAGGGGCATTTGCATAACTATCAACCGCAATTACATATTGTCCTAATCTTTGTAATGCAATAACAACTTCTTTTCCTAATTCGCCGCTGCCAAGCAGCATCACTTTTTTTTGATATGCCATAAAGCTATTTATTAAAACCTACGTTAATGTTTTCGGGGTATGAGGAGTGAAATAAGCCGTAAAACGTATAACCAATAATTAAGCCAATAGTGCCACCGATTACCGATTTTATTTTTCGTTTTTGTCGCGCTACTCTTTCGTATCCTAATATATATGCATCACTTTCTACATACGAAGGGTTGCTAATGGTGTTATGTTTGATTTTAATTTTTGGTAAACCACTAAGCGCCATAAATCCATAAGGAGCAATTGGCCCCCAAAAAGTACCCGACATGCCGCCAACAATTCCGGCAACGCCAGCGCCTATCATAGCGCCTCTTGCTTTAAATCCTTTGCGCGCATCGTTTTCCCCTTTCATGTACATCCACATTTCATCGCGAGTAAACCAGTTACTTAAAAGAGAGTCTTGCTGATAATAATATCGTTTATCACCATTAGCATACCTCACCATAAAAATTTGATCCCACTCGTAGTGAATTTTTTTATTCGTTTTTTTTGGATTTATTATCGTTATTGCGCCTAAAATTGTATCAATAACTTTTTCGCCCACTACTTGGCCATTCATTAAATATATTGTGTCTTGCGCCTTAGTTTGAGCCGAAACCGTTTGATAAAAAAAACAAGAAATAAGTAGCAGTAAAACTTTTTTAAACATAATCAAATATAAATTATTAATTATAAACGAAGCTTGTTTTTGTGGTTAATAGTTTACGATTTGCTCTTCTATGTTAGCCGGAATTTCTCTGAATTCATATTGCTGATTGCGAAGCTGCGGTTCAAAACCAGCCTCTCTGATAGCATCCTGAATAGTTTTATACGTAAATCTGTGCGGCGCACCGGCAGCACTCACCACATTTTCTTCAATCATAATACTACCAAAATCGTTAGCGCCTGCTTGTAAGCAAATTTGTGCCGTTGCTTTACCAACAGTTAACCAACTTGCTTGTATGTTAATGATGTTTGGCAACATAATGCGGCTTAATGCAACCATACGAATGTATTCATCGGGTGTTACAGTATTTTTTATTCCTTTTACACGATTCAATAAAGTTCCATCATCCATAAATGGCCATGGTATAAAGGCTAAAAACCCTTTAGAATCTATCGGTTTTTGTGCCTGAACTTCTCTTATCCAAACCAAATGTTCAAAGCGTTCATAAATGGTTTCAACATGCCCAAACATCATAGTAGCGCTGGTGGTTATATTTAATTGGTGGCAAGCTTTCATTACTTCTAACCATTCACGCCCGGTACATTTACCTTTACTAATTAACCTGCGAACACGGTCGTTCAAAATTTCGGCACCCGCACCCGGTAAACTATCTAATCCGGCTTCTACCAAGGCTTTTAAAACTTCGGTGTGTGTACTTTTTTCTAATTTAGTAATATGTGCTATTTCGGGCGGACCAAGCGAGTGAAGTTTTATTTGAGGAAAATGAGATTTTATTTCTTTAAACAGGTTTACATAAAAAGCCAGTCCAAGATCTGGATGATGACCTCCTTGTAATAAAAGCTGGTCGCCACCGTAACGAATGGTTTCTTCTATTTTTTTCTTGTAAGTAGCAATATCAGTAATGTATGACTCTTTGTGCCCCGGAATTCTATAAAAATTGCAAAACTTACAATTAGCAATACAAACATTAGTTGTATTTAAATTTCTATCAATTTGCCAGGTAACTTTATTAGAATTTTTTTTCTGAATTTTTTTTAATTCGTTTGCAACAAACATTAATTCTGCTGTTGGCGCATTTTCATATAAGAAAACGCCTTCTTCAATGCTTAAAAATTCAAATTTTAATGCTCGGTTTAATAGTTCGGTTACAGTCATTTATAAGAATAAAATGTATTACAAATATACGCAGGCTTTTGTTGAGATTAACGTTAAAAGAAAAAAATCGTAATTCTCGTAAGCATACGATTAGAGAAAATGGAGCAGAGACAATCTTTGCTTAAACATACCTTGATGTGCCGGGCAATAAGGATTAACGCTATTTTAAAAAGCCTTCTCTTTGCTTTTTTGGCAACGATTGAATAATTAATGCATACGAATCATCAATACATTCAAAAACAAATTTTTTTGTTGCTCTGCCATCGCAAACAATTGTGTTCCAGTGTGCTTTGTTCATATGGTAGCCGGGCAAAACAAAACTATATTTTTCTCGTAAATCAATTGCTTTTTGAGGCTCACACTTTACATTAAACTGAATTGGATTGGCATTTATTCCCATTAATAAAAAAATTTTTCCACCCACCTTAAATACCAGTGTTTCATTATCAAACGGAAAACATTCTTCTACACCGAATTTAGAAACGCAATAGTCTCTTATTTCTTCAACATTCATACTTAACAATTTAGTAATATTGATACCAAATATGCTAAAAAATAAGCCAGTTGTAAAACAAGCCTTTTATAAAATCAAAAACATGCCAATATTTGTGCTCAAATGCCGTTAAAACTTAAAAAATAGTGGTGAATAGATTTTTTCTTCGAAACTATTTTACTATGTTTGACATTCGTAAAAATTAAAACTAATAAACTAACAAATAATAAAAAACAACTATGAGCACAAAGAAAACATCGGGAGGATTCCCATTAGTGGTATCGGCATTAGCAATTGTAATTTGCCTTGTTATTGGAATCTTTATTTTTAAAGGGATTTTAGGAGCAGCATCAAATTTTGAAGGTGGCGATCCTGAAAAAGGACATCCACACAACATCTTAGGAACAATGTACAAAGGCGGGTTTATCGTACCAATCCTGATTGGATTTTTATTAACCGTAATTACTTTTGCGCTTGAGCGTTTTATTACTATTATGAAGGCTGGCGGAAGCGGTGCAACAGACAAATTTGTTGCTAAAGTAAAATCTTTAATTTCTAACCACGATTTTGAAGGTGCTATTGCTGAGTGCGATCGTCAAAAAGGTTCATTAGCAAATGTTGTACACGAGGGTATTTTAAAATACCAATTCGTTCAAAACGATTCTTCTATGGATAAAGAAGCAAAAGTTCATGCTATCCAAAAATCAATTGAAGAGGCTACTGCTTTAGAATTACCAATGTTATCAAAAAACATGGTTGTTATTTCAACAATGGCTTCTATCGGAACTTTAGCGGGTCTTATTGGAACGGTTGTGGGTATGATTCGTGCGTTCGCGGCTTTATCGGCTGCGGGTGCTCCTGATACATCTGCTCTTGCAACAGGTATCTCTGAAGCTCTTGTAAACACATTAGTGGGTATCTTAACGTCTGCTTTAGCAATTATTTTCTATAACTATTTTAGTAATAGAATTGATCAAATTACTTACGCAATGGACGAGGCAGGATTCTCTATTATTCAAGAATTCCAATCAAGCGGAAAATAATTTCATAATTTTTTATGGAATTTTAAATAATCAATCATCTTAATTAAAAAGAATTAAAAATGTCAAAAAAACCATCAAAAGGAGGAGCCCCTGCACTAGACATGACGCCTATGGTGGATTTAGCTTTCCTACTGGTAACATTTTTTATGTTAACTGCCTCTTTTAGAATGGCAGAGCCGGTAGTAGTTGATCCTCCATCGTCTATAGGAATGGTAGACTTACCCGATAACCATATTATGGTAACCATTGATGATAAAGGAAGGGCGTTTTTTGGGATCAGTAACTCTACTGCTAAAATGAACGCTTTGCGTGAAATGGCAGCAAAATATAAAGTACCTTTTACTGAAGAACAAATAGTTAAGTTTAGCGGTTTACCAAGTTTTGGAGTGGATATTAAAGATCTTCCAAAATATATTGACGCTAAAGAAGACGCGCGATCAAACTTTCAACCTCAAAAAGGTGTACCATTAGATACCATTACCCCAAACAATCAATTAAAAGATTGGATTGCAATTGGCGGAAGAAAAGCAGTTGAAATGTATGAAGAAGCAAAATTAAAAGCAGCCGATGCTGGTGGCGAATTTAAAGCCGAAAAGCCTCGTTACGCGATTAAATGTGCTGCTAAAACCAAATACATTTATGTAAAAGATGTTATTACAACATTTACAGATTTAAAGTTGTATCAATTTAACCTTATCACTTCTCTTGAGGGCGGCGGTACAGTGATTGAACCAACAAAATAATTATTAATTTTTAGTGATTAGTTTTAAAATCATCAACGATTAAAAACTAAAAACTTATAACTAAAAACTTAAAAGAATGGCAGAAATAGCAGAAGGTGGCGGCGGAGGTCATAAGGGCGGTAAAAAACGCGCCAAGAAGCAATCCACCAGAATAGACATGACACCAATGGTTGACTTAGCGTTCTTGTTATTAACGTTTTTCGTTTTAACAGCAACTTTTAGTAAACCAAAATCAATGGAATTAACCTTTCCGGCACCTCCACCACCAGACCAAAAAGTGGATGAAGTGAAGAATGGTATTACCTTTTTATTAACTAAAGACGATCGTATTTTTTATTATGAAGGCCAGTTTAGACCAGCCGATGATGAAAAAGGAAAAAAGACCGAATTATCTGAGTTAAATTTTTCTCAAGAAAGTTTACACAAATACTTACTTGGAAAAAACAAGGACATGCAAGACCAAATTAGAGCGTTAGATGTAAAACACAAAAACAAACAATTAGCCGACACTACTTTTAAACGCATGGTTAAAGAAGTTAAAGCTGATAAAGCATCTTATACTTATTTAATTAAAACCGACGATAAAGCCACTTACAAAAACGTAATTGATATTATTGACGAGTTAAACGTAAATGTGGTTGGTAAATACGTTATGGTTGATATTTTGAAACCGGAAATGGATTTAGTTAACGAAAAAGTTGGACCATAAAATTAATAATAGGAGGTAAAAATGTTACAAAATTGGAATGATTTAACTTTAGACTCCAGAAACGATCTGGTATTTGAAGGAAGAAATCAAAACTACGGAGCCTTTGAGTTAAGAAGAAATTACAATAAACGTGTTACTTATATCATAGGCGGCATGATTGTGTTTTCTTTAGCCTTATTAGGGGTAAAAAAATTCATGGACAGACCACAGACAGAAGAGGTTGTGGAGAAAATACAAACTGTTCAAATAGATCTTACACCACCGCCTCCAATTGAGGAGGTGCCACCACCACCACCACCACCACCGCCACCACCAATGGTTGAAATGGTGAAATTTACACCGCCAGTAATTAAAGATGACGCTGTTGAAGATGAGCCTCAAAAATTACAGGAAGATGTAAAGGATGTGAACGTGAGCACAAAGGATCAAGAAGGTGAGAAAGATATCATTGCTCCACCAACCGAAAATACCGGACCTGCAGAAACCGCAGCGCCTGAGATTTTTACCATTGTTGAAGAACAAGCTGAATTCCCGGGAGGAATTGCAGAATTAGGAAAATATATCCAAAAAAACCTTCAATATCCTGCAATGGCAAGAGAAGCGGGAATTAGCGGAAAATGTTTCTTAAAGTTTGTAGTAAACGAAAACGGAGAAATCAGTAATGTTGAAGTGTTAAAAGGAGTTTCTGGTTGTTCAGATTGCGATAAAGAAGCTATGCGTGTTGTTAGATCAATGCCAAAGTGGAAAGCTGCAAAAATGACCGGGCGTTCGGTAAAATGTTACTTTAACTTACCAATCAGCTTTAAAATTCAATAATAAAACCCAATTAATTTAAAAGCCATAACACCAAAGCGCGTTATGGCTTTTTTAGGTTTTAATAAAAAACATTAAAATGAAATTAGGATTAAATACCCTTTCAATTTGGTTTGGAATGATAATGATTATTGTGGTTGTTGGTAGTGCGTTTATGTTTGCATTTACAGATGTAATGAGCGACAGATTGTTTGGTGCTAAACGAACAGGTTTTATTGTTATGCTTTTTGCCTATGCAGTTTACCGTGGTTTTAGGTTATACCAATCTTTAAAACAAGTTCGCCATGAGGAATAAAGTGAAATATTATTTTATGTCTGGCGTCCTGAGTCTTGCATCTTGTATCTTTTTGGCCGGATGCAATGATTATTTTAAAAACGATTACAACGATAATTCACCAACATCAGGTAAACTAAACGTTTATTATGATGAAGGATTACATCTTCATGTAAAAAATCAAGCAGCAACTTTTGAATCGCAATACAAAAGCGCCCAACTTCAAATTTTTTCTGTTGCCGAAAGTGATGCCGTGCAAGCCTTGTACAGCGATAGTTGTGAGGCGATCGTAATTTCACGTTTGTTAAACGAAAAAGAAACCAAAGCTTTTGCTTCTAAAAACTATTCAATTGTTCCAAGTGCAGTTGCAAAAAGCGGTGTTGCTTTAATTACCAATATTAATACACCGATATCACAATTGTCTTTTGAACAAGTGGTTGATCTGCTTACAAAGCCCTTTGTCTGTTTAGATTCACTCAGTAATGAAACAAAAGTGAATGTTATTTTTGATAAAAATAATTCTTCGGTTTTGCATTATTTATCTGACTCTGTTTTAAAAGGAAAAACTTTTTCTTCTAACTGCACTATTTTAAATTCATCACTCGAAAGCATTAACTATGTTGCTAATAATAAAAACACGGTTGCGTTTATTGATTTTGCTTGGTTGAGTGATGTAGATGATTCTATCTCAAAAGCCAATGTAAATAAAATAAAATTTATTGCGGTAGGTAAGGCAAGCAGCAAACAGTATGAGTTTCCAAGCCAAAGTAGCTTTAAATTGCAAACCTATCCTTTTACCAGAACTGTTTATGTAATAAAAAAAACCGGTGAGTTTAGCTTGGCCAAAGGCTTTGAAACCTTTGTGGCTGGACCAAAAGGCCAAACCACATTTTTAAAACAAGGTTTATTGCCAACAAAACAGCAGGAGCGAACCGTTGAGGTTAAAATGGAACCTATGGCGGGTAATTAAACAATAGCCACAAAAAATGCTAAAAAACAGAATTGATATTTAATTGGTACTTAACTTGCATTATAAATTATTGTGTTATTTTTACACATCTAAATAAAATGAAAAAAACGATTATACTTAGCGCCATAGCCTTTACAGGCTTATTAAACGCACAGACATTACAAGACGCTGTTATAAAAACAGATAACGAACGCTTTTCTGCAGCGGCAACCGATTTTCGCGCATTAATTGGCAAGGATGCCACGAAAGGTGAAAACTATTTTTATTTTGGCGAAAATTTCTTTAAAAAAGGAGATGTTGACAGTGCAAATATTTTTTATTCAAAGGGTGCAGAAGCTAACGCAACCTACCCCTTAAACTATGTTGGCTTAGGAAAAGTATTACTATTTAAGGGTAATGTTAACGAAGCAAAAACACAATTTTATAAAGCAACTGCTTTAGGAGCAAACAAAAATGCCGAGCTGTTTCGTAAAATTGCTGAAGCATGGTTAGCAACAGATTCTAAGAATGCCGATGAAGCCATTCTTCAAATAAACAACGCAATAAAATTAGAGCCGAAAAATGCCGAGAATTATATTATTTTAGGTGACGCACAATTAGAAAAAAATCCAACAGATGGCAGCGGCCCAATAAAAAGCTATAAGATGGCCACTACCTTAAATCCTAAAAGTGTAAAAGGTGTTTTGCGCGAAGGTAAATTATATCAACGTGGCCGCAACTACCAATTGGCTTTAGATAAGTATAAAGAAGCAATTGCAATAGACCCAACATTTGCACCCGCTTACAGAGAAATTGCTGAGGTGTATTCATTGTATTCGCAACCCGCAAAAGCAATTGAGAATTGGAAAAAATATTTAGAATTAAATAATAGCGATGATGCGCGTTACCGTTTTATGAGCGCTTTGTTTTCTAACAAACAATATCCTGAAGCAATTACAGAATACGAAGGCTTAAAAAAACAAGGCTTTTCTAATTTATATTTGGAGCGTTTAGCAGGATATAGTTACACTGAAATTGGAAACAAAACCGACACTTCTGCTTATACAAAAGGATTAAAAGCATTAAATAAATTCTTTGAAATGGCAGGACCAAATTTTAAGTATTTGTATAATGATTATAAATACAAAGGTTTATTATTGGCGCGTACCGGTAAAGATTCGTTAGGTGTTATAGAAATGGAAAAGGCGATAGCCTTAGACCCATCGGCAAGCGGAGAAATGAATTCAGAGATTGCTAACATTTACATGAAAGCAAAAAAATACGATAAAGCAATAAAAGCGTTTGAGCGCAAAATGAATGGCGATACTAAAAACCTTAACAACAACGATTATTTTAGTTTAGGCCGAGCATATTATTTTTCAGGAGGAAACATTCAAAGAGAGGCATTAACTTTAAAGGATGCAAAAATGAAAGATAAAAAAATGGCAGAAGCATTGCCTTTCTTTGTAGGTTCTGACTCTGCGTTTTCAAAACTAACACAACTTAGCCCTAATTGGCCTGTAGGGTTTTTCTGGAGAGGAAAAGCAAACGTGCAATTAGACCCAACTAACGAAAAAGGTTTAGCAAAACCTTATTTTGAAAAAGCACTTACTTTGGTAAAACCCGAAGAGAAAAGTACGCCAACCTACAAAAACAATGTAATTGAAGCATTAGAATACCTTGGCGGATACAGCATAGGTGTTGCTAAAGATAAAGCCAAAGCAGATGAATACTGGAAGGCAGTTCAGGACTTAGATCCAAATAACGCAAAAGCAAAAATTTATTTTAATCCGCCAAAGCAACAAGCGCCAAAAAAGCCATAAGCCTACCGGAAAACCATAATTATTGATTCGTTGAAATTTAAAACCCTACCGTATATTACAGTAGGGTTTTTTTGGCCACTAATTAAATTAATGGCGCGAAATAAGAATAGCAGAAAGTTCTTAAAAGCGCTTTGGTTTTAATAATTAACACAAATCAGTATTCGTTTGTGAAATTAGCGTAATTCGTGGCTATTATAATTATACAGTTTTATATAAAGAGTTTAGCGTTTCGTGTTAAAATAAGTAAAACAAACCAAATTAATTACCTCATTTTGACTATTTTACTATCTTTGTCTGCCTTGTAATTAATGGATTTAAAGCTCTCAATTAATAAAAACAATATTCCTCAACACGTAGCCATTATTATGGATGGCAACGGGCGTTGGGCAAAACAGCATGGAGAAGACCGTATTTTTGGTCACCACGAAGGTGTAAACTCTGTTCGCGAAATTGTAGAAGCTTGTGGAGAAATTGGTGTTAAGTACCTAACGCTTTACGCATTTAGCACCGAAAACTGGAATAGGCCAAAAGACGAAGTAGATGCTTTAATGGAATTGCTGGTTGCCACTATTAGCATGGAAACTCCTAATCTTAATAAAAAGGGTGTAAAACTTCAGGCAATTGGTGACATAAAAAGTTTACCCGAATCTTGCCAAAAAGAATTACAGGAATCTATTGATATTACTTCAAAAAATGATACAGTAACATTAATTCTTGCCCTTAGCTATTCAAGTAAATGGGAAATCACAAACGCTGTTCAGCAAATTGCAAAACAGGTTGAAGAAGGTAAACTAAAAGCCTCAGAAATTTCGGCAAAACACATTGAACAAAATTTGAATACAAATAAATATCCCGATCCTGAATTAATGATTCGCACAAGCGGCGAGCATCGTATTAGTAATTTCTTACTTTGGCAATTAGCTTATGCCGAATTTTATTTTACAGATATTCTTTGGCCTGATTTTAGAAAAGAAGAATTTTTTAAAGCAATTATTTCATTTCAAAATCGCGAGCGCCGTTTTGGCCAAACAAGCGAACAAATTTCAATAAACTAAAATGGAAAAACGGATAATTACATTAGTTTTTCTGGCGTTTGTGTGCTTAAGCGGTTTTTCTCAAAACGATTCGTTGTTTTTAGAATCAATAAAAAACCCTAAAAAGTATACCATTGGTGGAATTTCTATTGAAGGGGCAGATAATACCGATAAAAACGTGTTAAGTCTATTATCCGGCTTAAACGTTGGAGATGAAATTACTATTCCCGGCGATAAAATAAGCGAATCTATAAAAGCGCTTTGGAAACAAAGTATTTTTGAGGACATTCAAATTCTTGAAGATAAAGTTATAGGCAACGATATTTTTTTAATAATTAAAGTAGTTGAGCGCCCGCGATTATCAAAGTTTTCTTTTAAGGGCGACGTTAAAAAAAGTGATGCTGATGAGATAAGAAATAAAATACGATTGCTTCAGGGCCGCGTGGTTACTGACTATATGGTTGGTACAATAAAAAACACAGTACGCGATCATTATTTAAACAAAGGCTATTATTTTAATAAGGTAGAAATTTTACAAGTAAAAGATACATCAAAAAAAATTCCTCATACTATTGTTACAATTAAGGTAACTAAAGGTAGAAAAGTTAGAATTCAAGATGTAAACATAAACGGTAATACAGTAATTGCCGATTGGAAACTTCGCAGAAAGTTAGAAGACAGTAAGCCATTTCGTTGGTACAACCCATTTAATTCAGGAAAATATTTAGAAGACAATTTAAAAAAAGACATCCCTGCTATTGCAGTAAAATATAACGCTAAAGGATATCGTGATGCCCGTGTAGTTAAAGACACCGTTTATTTTGTTAGCGAAAACCGCGTAGCAATTGATATTACTGTTGATGAAGGGCATAAATATTACTTCGGTAATTTTAAATGGTTTGGTAATAGTAAATACCGCAGCGGCCAATTAGACACAATTTTAAATATCCCTTCAGGAACTGTTTATGACCAAAGCAAACTCGAACAAAAGTTATTCATGAATCCTAACGGTTACGACATTTCCAGCTTGTATATGGATGATGGTTATCTTTTTTTTCAGGTAAATCCACAAGAAAGCAATATTCATAACGACACGATTGATTTTGATATCTTGATGTATGAAGGCAAACAAGCAACCATCAATAAAATTTCTGTAAAAGGAAATGATAAAACAAACGATCATGTTATTTATCGTGAGATTTTTACTAAGCCCGGTCAGCTTTTCAGGCGTTCAGATATTATTCGTACACAACGTCAATTATCGCAGTTAGGATATTTTGATCCGGAAAAATTAAATGTTGTTCCAACACCAAACCCTGCAGACGGTACGGTTGACATTGAATATACAGTAGAAGAAAAACCAAGCGATCAAATTGAATTAAGCGGTGGTTGGGGCGGAAGAAATTCACTTAACACCGGTTCGGGTAGTGCTGGAGGAATTGGTATTATTGGCACTTTAGGCGTTACCTTTAATAACTTTTCGGCACGAAACATTTTTAAGAAAGATTCTTGGCGTCCTTTACCAAGTGGCGACGGGCAGCGTTTGAGCATTCGTGCACAAACAAATGGAATTTATTATCAGTCGTATAACTTTTCGTTTACCGAGCCTTGGTTAGGAGGAAAAAAACCAAACTCACTTACGTTTTCGGCTTTTCACTCTTTGTTTAGTAACGGCCAAAGCAAATATGTTAACAGTGAGTTAGGTAAAATATATAACCCAAAACGCCAAAGCATGAGCATTATTGGCGGTTCGGTTGGTTTAGGAAAACGATTGGCTTGGCCAGATAATTATTTTAATATGTTTACCAATTTAAATTATAATTATTATGATTTAAAAAATTATGGAGCCTTTATTTTTGCAAATGGTTTTGCCAACGATTTAAATTTAAGTTTAAACATCTCGCGTAACTCAATAGATCAACCAATCTATCCTAAAACTGGCTCTAACTTTGTGTTCCACGGACAATTTACGCCGCCGTATTCACTTCTTAATAATAAAAATTATGCGGGCTTAGCCGATGCAGAACGCTATAAATTTATTGAATATCAAAAATATAAAATAACGGGTGAGTGGTTTACGCAATTAACCAATAAAAAAGCAGCAGAGGGTAAAGAGGCACGTAACCTAGTATTAAGAACAAAAGTGGGTTATGGATTTTTAGCACGCTACAACAAAGCAGTGGGTTACTCTCCGTTTGAGCGTTTTTACATGGGTGGTAGCGGTATTAGCGGTTTCCAAAATTTTGTGGCTAGAGAAATTATTGCATTAAGAGGTTATCCGGATAATAGTTTATCATCTAGTTATGGCGACCCAATTTGTGCGCGTTATACTATGGAAATTCGTTACCCAATTAGTTTAAATCCACAAGCAACCATTTTTGTTTTAGGCTTTGCTGAGGCCGGTAATTCATGGTCTGATTACAAAAAATTTAATCCGTTTTCTGTAAAACGCAGCGCGGGTTTTGGTTTACGTGTGTTTTTACCAATGTTTGGATTATTAGGAATAGATTATGGTTGGGGCTTTGATAATGTGCCCGGTCAACCAGGCATCGGAAATGGTAAAGGCCAATTTCACTTCACTATTGGTGGGGCTCTTGGCGAATTGTAGTAAAAAAATGTTAATTGAATGATATTTTTTTGTTTGGCACGTTTTATGATTAAATTTAAACACTAAAAATATGAAAGCAAAAAGTAAAATAATTTGTTTCTTGTTTGTAATTCTTTCGGGTTTTGCAATAGCTCAAGGCGGTGCTGCTAAATTTGGATATGTTGATACGGATTACATTTTGTCTCAAATTCCAGAATATAAAGCTGCGCAAAGTGAGTTAGATAAAACAAGCGTGCAATGGCAAAAAGAAATTGAAGGGAAGTATTCTGAAATTGATAAATTGTATAAAGCATACCAAGCAGACGCTATTTTATTGACGGATGAAATGAAGAAAAAACGTGAGAACGAAATCGTAAATAAAGAAAAAGAAGCAAAAGACTTGCAAAAATCTCGTTTTGGAGTTGACGGTGAATTATTTAAAAAACGCCAGGAGTTAGTAAAACCAATACAAGATAAAGTTTATAATGCCATTAAAACTGTTGCAGAAAAAGCAGGTTTGGGATTTATTCTAGATAAAAGCGGACAAGTTTCTATTTTATATGCTAATAGCAAATATGATAAAAGCGACGACGTTTTAACTTATTTGGGGTACAAAAAATAATTTTAAAAATAAAAAATCAAACAATCACTTATGAAAATTACAATTAAAAGAGCAGCCTTAATAATTGCTGCTAGCGGAATGTTTTCTTTTGCTAACGCACAAAAAATAGCGCACCTTAGTTTAGATTCGTTAATTAGTTTAATGCCCGAAACAAAAGTTGCAAAAGAGGCTGCCCAAAATTATTTAAAAGGCATTGATGGCGAATCTATCGCTATGCAATCTGAACTTGAAAGTAAATACAAAGATTATTTAGAGAAAGAAGCAACCATGAGCGATTTGCTTAAGAAAACAAAACAAGATGATCTTAACCAATTACAAAGACGAATTGAAGAGTTTAAACAACAAGCACAACAAGATTACCAACGCAAAACCGCAGAATTAACAGCACCTATTATGGATAAAGCTAAAAAAGGTATTGAAGCGGTAGCAAAAGAAGGTGGTTATAAATATGTTTTAGATACAAGTGCCGGAAGCGTTCTTTATAGCGAAGCATCAGACGACGTTTTAATGGCAGTAAAAAAGAAATTAGATTCAATGCCGGCAGCAGTTATTCCGGGAGCAAATAATGCTACCGGTGGCATAAAAACGCCACCAAATGGCGGAGGAAAAACGCCACCAAAAGGAAAATAATAATTTATAACCCGCTTTGTTTAAACAAAGCGGGTTTTTTGTTAGAAAGAATTCTTAAACAAAAATTTACTTTAAACGTTATGTTTTAAATTTGCCGCAAATGTCATCAACGTATTCAATTAAAGATCTTGAACGATTAACAGGAATTAAAGCGCACACGCTTCGTATTTGGGAACAGCGTTATGAAATTCTACGACCCGAAAGAACAGATACAAACATTCGTTATTATAACAACGAAGATCTTAGAAGGATATTAAATATTTCATTATTAAACAATAATGGCTATAAAATTTCTGCCATAGCAAAACTTACCGAGCAAGAAATTGCAAATGAAGGAGAAAAATTTCTTAATAATTACACTAAAGAAAGCGATCAGATAGAAAATTTGATGCTTTGTTTGATGGATTTAAATGAGGATAGGTTTGAAAAGATTATAAGTAATTCGGCACATAAATTTGGCTTTGAAAACGCCATTGAAAAAATTGTTTTTCCTTTTGTAAAACACTTGGGTAACATGTGGCAGGCCGGAATGATAAACCCGGCTCAGGAACACTATATTTCTAACCTGGTTCGTCAAAAATTAATAGTTGGTATTGATTCTATTAAAGCTAGCCATGCTGCCAATAGAAAAACATATGTATTCTTTTTACCAAGTCACGAGTTACACGAAATGGGCTTGTTATACACCTATTATTTAGCCAAGGCGCGCGGTCATAACTGCCTGTATCTTGGTCAAAGTGTGCCTTTTGATGATCTTGCCTCAATAACAGAACACGTAAAGCCAGATTTTTTGGTAACAATTTTAACCGCCCCTTTTCCTGAGGGTGAAATGGAAAACTTTTTAGCCAAGTGTTCTAAACAAATTAGCGAGGCAAAATTTTTGGTTAGCGGTAGATTGTTTTTTAATCCAACAGAAAAAATACAAGTGCCTAAAAACTTTAAGGTTTTTGAAGAGTTTCAAGATTTTAAAAAACTCATCTCTTAATTCGTCGTGTATTTTCGATAATTCGTCTAAAAAACACAAAATTCAAGCCAAATTGTTAATAACTAACTCCTTGGTAATCTGGCAAATAAAACCTTATTTTCTTAACTTCAAGGTAACAAAAATACAACATAATGAAGTTTCCATTATTTATAGCATTAAGTATAAGTTGTTTTAACACATACTTTGCGCAGTCGTATGAAGTGATACCAAATACAAAAGATACAATTAATTGTATTGATGAGTTTGGTAAAAAGCAAGGCAAGTGGGTTTTGTTTGGAAAAAACAAACCAAACACCTGTTACACACCTACACAAAAAGCTGAAGAAGGGGCTTATAAAGAAAACCGTAAAACCGGTTTGTGGATGGAATATTTTTGTAATGGAAACACAAAAAACAAAGTAACATTTGTTAATGGCCGCCCCGATGGCTACGCAATTATTTTTCATG
>Ga0066439_1000169_pt1 | contig 32919 bp, 30 predicted proteins | sample LakWasMet57_HOW8_2_FD_59527 | JGI IMG/M metagenome (GOLD analysis project Ga0066439, IMG submission 59527) | Freshwater sediment methanotrophic microbial communities from Lake Washington under simulated oxygen tension - Sediment Metagenome 57_HOW8 | ecosystem: Environmental > Aquatic >...
ATTTAGTACTAAAATCGTATCGCAATTGAGTGCCACTAACAAATACAGCAATTATTCGGACAACGATTTAATTAACACTTTTTTAGAAAAAGATGATAATGCAATGGTTGGCATCCTTTATGAACGCTATGGCCATTTAGTTTTGGGTTTGTGTATAAAGTACCTGAAAAATAAAGATGAAGCTCAAGATGCAGTAATTCAGATATTTACAAACTTATTAAAGGATTTAAAAAAGCATAAAATCGAATTTTTTAAAAGCTGGTTATATGTTTATAGCAAGAATTTTTGCCTGATGGAACTTCGTAAAAGGCAAAGTATGCTTAAAAAAGAGCTTGAGTTAAAAGATAATGCTCATTTAATTATGGATTTTTCAAATCCCGAGCATCTAAACGAAAAGGAGAAACAAATTACAATAATGGAGCAAGCTTTGGAACTTTTAAATAGTGAACAAAAAAAATGCATTGATTTGTTTTACTTAAAGAACAAATCTTATGTTGAAATTGTTGACATTACAGGCTACACAGCAAACGAAGTAAAAAGTCATATACAAAACGGCAAACGAAACTTAAAAATAAAAATGGAAATTTTAATTAATGAAGACCCCAATAAATAATAATATAGACCAACTTTTTAATAAGGCTAAAGCCGACAACCAAAATTTAGATGATTTTGAGAAAGACGCTATGGCAGGTTTTGATACGCTTGCATCTAAAGAAGAAGCCAATGAGTTAAAGGCCGCTTTAGACAAACGTATTTATGAAGAAGTGTTTGTAAAAAAAGAAAATCACAGCCCAAAAATATACTGGTTTGCTGCAGCAGGCTTAGCTATAGTTATTGGCCTAAGTGTATTATTTATTTTAAACGATTCAAACTCCATTTCAAAAAGCAGCGATCTTGCTGTAACAGAAACACACCAAACAGCATTACCTGATACTAAAAATGAGTTAAAAGAAGAAGCGGTTGCTCCAGTAGAATCTGCAGTAGCGGAAAATGCCCCCTCGAAAGAAAGTTCTGAAAACCAAAAATCAGAACAAAACGGTTTGTTGGACAAAGAAAAAACAATAGAAGTAACAAAAGGACCAGGCTCACGAATGGTAAATACCACTTCAAATGAGCAAGCCGCTTCTGGAATTGCACAAGCAGGAAAAAAACTAGAAAATAACAAAACCGGAGAAGGTATTAATGCAAATTATGATCAAACAAAAACTGTAGATGTTCTTGCAAAAACAAGTCACTCAAAAGATAAAGAAAGTGATGCTTTTAAATCGGTACCAAGTGCGGTTCAACAAAGCCCGAAATTAGGCGAATCAGAGGCATACGCAAAGGACGAGGTAGCACTTGAAAACAAAAATTTAAAAGGCAAAAGTGATGATGGTGAATCGGATGCTGATTCTAAAAAGAATTTAAATCAGGTTGCAAGTAATAATGCCTATGGCGGGGTTGTTAACAGAGAAGAAAAAGTTGCAAAAGAAAAAGCAAAAAAAGCAAGAGCGAAAAAATACGATGCAAATGTTGCTGCTGCGCCTGAGAGTAATGATTACAAACCCGGAGCGCCTATAACTACTAAGACTGCAGAAGCTGAAGAAACAACTAAAGCAGCCGATGATAAAAGAGAAGATACAAATTTTATTAACTGTTATTATACGGGAGGCGAAGCGGCCATAATAAAAGACATTAAAGAAAAATTGGCTGCAGAAAATTTAAATCAAAAATTTGATGTAACACTTTATATAAACGAAAAGAAAACTGTAACTAAAGTTGAATTTATTAATTCTTATGATTTAACTAAAAAACAAAAAGAGGAAGTAACAAAACAATTAAAAACGCTTAATAAATTTAATTTCTTTGTTAGCCCAACCCAAAAAAGTGAATTTGCTTATAAGGTTTTATACAGACCGTAGTTTACTTTTTAGTTAACTCTTTAAATACATCTTCCATGGTTTGCTCTTCTTTATTTAAGGTTAATACGCTTAAATTATTGGCAACAGCAAAATTAAAAATGTCTTTACGAATGTCATCTTTTGAAGTAGATGATAAATGCCAAGTATTACCACTTAACAACTTAACTTCTTCGATATTAGTTATTTTATGAAGTAATTTTTCAGAAACCGATTTATCAAATTCAACTGTAATAATTTGCTTTGTGGTGTTTTTCTGAAGATTTTTAGTTTCATCATTGGCAACAATCTCGCCCTTATTAATAATAATCACGCGATCACAAATAGCCTCTACTTCCTGCATAATGTGTGTACTCAACATTACCGTTTTTTCTTTCCCTAAAGCTTTAATTAAGCCCCGTATTTCTTCTAATTGATTTGGATCTAAACCAGTTGTAGGCTCATCCATTATTAACACCTTTGGGTCGTGTATAATGGCTTGTGCTAAACCAACTCGCTGACGGTATCCTTTGCTTAAAGCGCCAATTTTTTTATTTTGTTCAACTTGTAAGCCGGTCATTTCAATCATATCTTTAACGCGACCTTTAACGTTTTTAATTTTATAAATACCTCCAACAAACTCTAAAAACTCCTTTACATACATATCCAAATAAAGCGGATTGTGCTCCGGCAAATAACCTATCTGACTTCTTACCTCTAAACTTTGATTTATAATATCAAAACCACACACCTTTGCACTTCCTTCTGTTGGCGGAATGTAACAGGTTAATATTTTCATCATGGTGCTTTTACCGGCGCCATTCGGGCCTAAAAAACCTACAATTTCATTGCTGCCAACTTCAAACGAAACGTTATTTAGCGCTTTTTGATGACCGTAAAGTTTGCTGATATTATTAACTTGTATAGACATTAAATTTATTGTTTCGAGTTTTGTATTTCTTTTTTTAACCTTAATTATTTTGTATCCCTAAACACATTCGTTACAACCCATCCTTTTCCCCAATCATCCACTTCCTCTGCCGACCAAAGTTCCGGATAAAAAATTCTTTTTTGAAAGCGAGGCGGTAAATATTTTTGCCAATTGGTACCGCCCGTAGCTGCAATATCTTCGGTGTTTTGCTGCAGGTAGGCAACTGCAGATTTATAATGCACTAAAGGCCAATTAATATTTACATTAACATCTAATTCTTTTAAAGCATTAATTACTTTAATATTTTGTTGATCTGCTTGCGGCAATGATTTATACTTTACCCAAATGTTTTTTGTTTTATACTCGTGTCCTAAACTTATAAACTCCTTACCATATTTTTTTTCGAATTGAAGAAGCGTTAATGTTTTTTTGCCGGTGCTCAGTTCTGTTGCACCCTTGTTCCAATATATATTTTGAAACATTTCTTCGATACTAGGGTTTTTATCTTTTAAAATTGGTCTAACTTCTTTATCAACTAAATTAAAAAAATCTGTTGAGCAAATTTCAATCTTGCGGTACTGTGCACTTTGAAAGCCACTTGCCGGAAGTAATGCCATACGGTATCGCAAAAACTGCTCCTTCTCCATCCCATTTATCATAATCTCAAAAGATTTGGTAAGAGCTTCAAAATAGCGATTAATGCGCCCTACTCGCTCAATAAAAAAAGTGGCATCTAATTTTTCTTTGCTGCCAACTAACTTACCATTTGGCAAAATATTTGGTCCATTATTTCCTATTTGTTCAAATTCATGTAATGCCAACTTAAAATACAATTCGGTAATTTGATGATACATAATAAAAATCATCTCATCCGGAAAATCTGTTTTAGGATTTTGTAGCGTTAATAAGGTTTCAACTTGTGTGTAATCCCAATACGTTAAATAATTAGACAACAATAAACCATCTAAATAACCATTTAAATCTTGCCCGGCCTGAGCATATTTTTCTTCAAGTAACTTTATTTTCTCCTCCGTTTTGCTATCCATAAATTATTTGCTAATTAACTAATGATTGGTTCTAAATTTATTAATAGAACGCAACCTTTCAAAAATACAATTTTTATCTATTAATCCCTCTTTTATCCATTGCTTTTTGATAGGCATTGGCATATTTTTGGTGCTGCTCATAAGTCACAGAAAAATCTGAAAACCCATTTAAATCTGGTTTAGCACAAAAGAAAATAAAATTATGTTTCATGTGATTTAAAACTGCGTCTATTGCTTGCGTGTATACTAAACAAATTGGTCCGGGTGGCAAACCTTTGTATTTATAAGTATTATATGGCGAATCAATTTCCTTATCGGCATCTAACACACGTTGTGCATCAAAATTTTTATTGGCAAATTTCAAAGTTGGATCGGCCTGAAGCAACATGCCTTTATTTAAGCGATTAATATAAACGGTAGCAATTTTTTCTTGCTCACTTTCAATACCGCTTTCAGATTGTGTTATAGATGCAAGGGTGATAACCTCGGCAATAGAAAAGCCCATTTTTTTTGCCGAAGCCTTACGTTTTTCATTCCAAATTGTAGTGTAGCGTTCTTTTAAAATTTCAAATAAATCATCTCCGCTAATTGCCCAACTAACGTCATATACACCCGGAACAACTAAGGCAAAACAATTTTCGGGATCTAACTTAAAATCTTCATCAAGTTTTTTTTCGTCAGTTAAATAATTTTCTAATTCGTCTTCATTCAACTCTAATTTATCACTAACATAAACAACAAACTCATCTAGATTATGTATTTGAGAATTAAAGGTTAGCTTAACTTTTTCTTGTTTATTATATTTAATTAAATTAATTATCTGGCGTTTGGTCATACCATTATTAATGCGGTATTTACCGGGATGAATATTTTTATCCAGTTCCATTTTTTTTGCCATCCATTCAAAAGCCTCCAAATTATCAATAATGTTTTCAGAATTAATATCGTTAATCACATCCTCAAATGAATCATTCTTTTCGATATATATGTAGGTATAGTTTTTCCCTTTTAATTGAATAGCACCTGCAACAAATTTTTGATAAACGAAATAGCCTGCGGCAGCAAGTGCAAGAATAACTATTAAGCTAATTAGTTTACTTTTTATCTTTTTACTCATAACAAACTTTCTACTTGCGCTAAAGCATTTTTTGCTTTTTGGTTCTTAGGATTTTTCTTTAGTATAATTTCCAAATATCTTTTAGCTTCTTTTTTATTCTTTGAAAAAGCATAATATCCTGCCAAATTTAATAATAATGGTTCATAATCCGGATCTATTTTCAAAGCAATTTTATAAAGCTCAAGGGCCTCTAATTGCTTTCCTTCACTTAATTTAACAAACCCTAAATTGGTAAGTGCTGAAACATGTTTTGGATTTTCTTTTATCACAAAATTAAATTGTTCTTGAGCAGCTTTAAAATTATTTAATGCCGCTAATGTAGAACCTAGCTTGTTTCTGAATTCTAAATTAAAAGGCGCCAAATTTACTGCTTGTTTAAACCATTGTATAGAGCCCGGAAGATTATTTGTATAATAATATGATTCTGCTATACGGTAGCAAGTCCAAGCGTCTAAATTATCAAAAGATTGTTTTGTAAATAAAGAATTTAAGCAACGCTGCTCCCCTAATTGATTAACATAGTTAAGTATCGTTTGAAAATTTTGCTTTATAAAATTTAATTGAATTAATGCGCGCACATTTGCAAAAAGCTCTTCTGCTTTTTTATCTTTTAGCAAAAATGCAGCCGAATCTAAAAATGAAAAATTTTGATCGAATTTTTCATACTGATTGATATAAGCTTGCGCTTTAGTTAGCGCTCTGGGATTTTTTTCGTTAATTGAAAATAAACCAACAAATGTTTTTATTTTATCTTTTTGGCTTTTAGTAATTGGTTTACGAATATAATGATCGTGTACCGAAACATGTGGTATATCTGTTGAGCCCGAAGACGGCATGTGACAACCTACACAATTTAAAAAACTCGAAGGCGCATGACCTTGTTTAGAGTTTCTGGCTAACACTGCATTTTTTTCGGTACATAACAAATCTGATTTACTGTTAGTATTATGACAGTTATTACATGCATCATTAAATACATTTTTATTGGTTTCTTTTACGCTTACATGGGGGTTATGACAAGTGATACAAGTTAATGCTTCCTTGTATGGCTTTAAAGAATTTTTATTCTGCACTTTTTCATACGACTTAATAAAACAAACACTTTGTTTTAATCTATCTGCGTGAGAAGCCATTATAAAATCTTCATCGCCGTTTTTATATTTTGGTAAAAAAACAGACATAAAATCGCTAAGCTTTTGTCCGGGTTTAAAATCATAAAACGATTTGCCTTCTTTTAATACAGCATTGCCTTGTAAATGGCAACGTTGGCAAAGATCAAATTGCCTATCAATTGATAATTTTGCCGGATTTACAATTGAGTAATCGATAAATTTAGAGGTATCAACAATTTTTCCCGATTGTCTTTCGTCCACGTGAATACTCCCGGGACCATGACAACGCTCGCAATCAATGCCGGTTGGAATGCTGTTGTATTTATTTTCTGAACCTAATACAAAATTAGGATAACCATTATGACAACTCATACACTCTAAACCAATTTTACGCGTAAAGTGCGTATTAAATCCGTTCTCAAAACCAGGAGGCAAATCCCAATGTTTTTTTTGGGTATAAAAAGTCATGGGCATTTGATTAATGTAGCCGTTAACGGTTTGCAAATGAGAATTAGTGTGTTGGCCTGAGCCAATAATAAAATTAACCTTTTCAACACGAGAATGGAGAGTGTCACCGTTCTCTATTCTATATTCCTTAAAATACAAACTATCGTTTTGCCAAAATGCATTGTAATGCATATTTGAAAACCTATCGTAAATACTTGCATTAGAAAAACTGGCTGAGGATTTTTGTTTGCTGGCAATATCTAAAGATTTGCCCATACCCGTTTTAATAAACGTATTATAAATATTTTGATGACAAAGCTTACATGTGTTCATACCAACATATTTGGCAGAATCTGAATGATTAAGATAAACTAAAGTGTCTTTTTTTATAGCGAGCTCGGTGTTTTTAGTATTTGGCGTATTACAAAACTGTAATAAACCAAATAACGCAATTACAACAGATAAAAATATATGTACTTTTTTAGACACCGGTATTTATCAATTGTAAAAACCAAACATCTTCAAATGAATTAATTCCTGTTTTATGCCAGCATTTTTTTAAACAACTTTTTTCGAATCCTGATTTTTCAAATAAAGCAAGGCTTGCCGTATTGGATTGGTTAACGTGAACATAAATTTGTTTTAAGTGCAAAGTAGAAAAAGCATATTTCTTAATTAATTGAATGCACTCGGCTGCGAATCCATTACCTTGATATTTTTCGTTAATATATATTCCCAATCCACAACGTGCATGCTGAGGATCAAACTCAAAAAGGTCAACTATGCCTATTGTTTCGTTTGTATCAGTTTTTACTACCATTAAGCGCAGTTGTTTATTGGTATAAATGTCCTGAAAAGCGGCATTCACAAACTCATCCAAAACGGCTTTAGAAAACGGCGTTTGCGTACAACTTACTTCCCATAAGGCATGGTTATTTTCCCATTGATACAATAGATAAGCATCAGAAGGCTCTAATGCGCGAATAGAAATATTTTCTCCTTTTAAAAACATTAGTCTTTATAATATGGTAATCGTTCTGCTTTAATTTGCTCGTTTAATTGTTCTTTAGAGTAAAATGGAAATTCAACAATATTCGTATTTAGATTAAAATTAAACGCGCTTGCAGTTTGCAAATACGAATTATCGTTTAACCGTTTAATAAATTCAAAAAACAATTCATCATTAATACTATTTACTGCATAAAATTCTTGAAAAAATAATTTAATTGGCGTTAAACAGGTAGCCTGATTTTGTTTCACTTGCTCAAAATTCTTAACCATTTCCTGAAACATATTCAGTTGATGATCTAAACTAAACACAGGATGTTTGATTAATTTAATAAAAACGCTTTCTATTTTTTTTTGCGAGATGGTTTTTAATAAGGCCTCAATACTCACATTTAATTCGTGCCCTTTAATTGTAAGCGAATTATAATTACCATTAATTAATAAGCCAATGTGTGGTGGGATGCGGTTAGCATGTAATATAACCAACCAAGAATCTTTATTTAAAGATGCAGCATTAAAAGAAGAAGTTTCAACTTCTATTTGAACCATTTCGCTTATCACGCTAAAGAAATTGAACCTTTAAATACCATTACCGCAGGACCGATTAGCCAAATATTGTAAAAATTTTGTTCTAATACTCTTTCAAATTTTACCTCAAGGTTACCGCCTAAGGTTTTTATAAAACAATTGTTTTTTCCATTCGACACACCTTTAATGGCTGCAACCAAGGCCGCTGCTGTAACACCGGTGCCGCATGAATAGGTCTCATCCTCTACCCCTCGTTCATAGGTGCGAACAAATAAATTATCTTCTAATCGCTCAATAAAATTTACGTTTGTACCTTCTTCTTTAAATCGCTCGCTATTACGAATTAAATAACCCATATTTTTTACATCAAACTTTTCAACGTCGTTAATAAATTTTACGTAATGAGGTGAGCCGGTATTTAAATAATAAAAATCGTCTCCCGCCTCAACCTGTTTTACATCTTGCATTTTTAACGAAACAATTTCTTGTTCATCAATAGTTGCCTCATGTGGTCCGTCGGTTGCAATAAACTTAGCTTTATTTTCAATAATTCCTAAATGTTTTGCAAAGGCAGTAATACATCTACCGCCATTTCCGCACATACTGCTTGAATTACCATCGCTATTATAATAAACCATTTTAAAATCAAAGCCAGGTTCTAATTCCAATAGCATTAAACCATCAGCACCTATTCCAAAACGACGGTGACATAAAAAATGGATTTGCTCAGTTGTTAATGATATTTCGTTCAAACGATTATCTATCAAAATAAAATCATTACCCGTGCCCTGGTATTTATAAAACGAAAGCTGCATAATAAATTAATTAATTTTTGCAAGTAAACCTGTATCAACAACACGTTCAAGCGATTTAAAATCTGAACCGTAAAAAAGTTTATAAACCTGATCGGAAGATTTTATATAATAAGAATTATCTAATTCATATAACGAAACATTATTGTAATCGATAAAACCATACAACAATATTTTATTTTTAGAAAAACGATATCCCTTAGAGTTAAGTGGTGTTTTCCAAAATTCAATAAAATAAAGATCAGAATTATTTTCTTTCACTCCCGCAACCTCTGCTGCCAAAGAGTCTCCGGATGAAATATTTGGAGATATTCTAATAATTTTTACATTTTTTACAGATAATAATTCATCTGTGGCAATATTTATTTCAGAACTTTCACGTATCAAACTATCAACTTCTTTATAATTTACCTTAGACGTTTTTCCTAAATTGATTTTAAAGCGTTCTTTATCTTTTCTTTTTTCTTCGCTCTCTTTATCAGCATTTTTAACCGGCTGTTCAACCACAGTAATTTGTGATTTTGCAGCATCTTTCATGTTATTAAAAATATCGTTTATTTTAAAGACAAAAAAACCAACGCCAACAATTAGGCCAATTGATAATCCAAAAACAAAAGTTGGTATTTTACGGGTAAATCTCATTCTATTTCAGAGTAAATTTAGTAAATTTTTCGCTCTCTGGTTAAGGTTTGTTAAAAAGAAACTAAAAACGTAACAACAGTATTAATTTTACGTTCATAATCTAAAACATAAAAATAAAAAGCAATGAAAAAGTTATTCTCAACTCTTTTTGTGGCGTGTTTAGGAGGATTAGTTGCTCTATCAACCGCCCGTTATTTTAACAACCAAGAAAAAAGTGGTGTTAATCAAATAACAAATCCATTTGATCATCAAAATGTTAGATTAACTAGTTATGGTCAAAATCAAAATTCCGGACTTAACACAGACTTTACAAATGCGGCAGAAAAATCAGTAAACGCTGTGGTTCACATTAAAACAATAAGCGAACAAGTAAATAATTTAAACTACGATCCGTTTGCTGAATGGTTTTATGGGCCGCAAAAAAGGCAACAGAATTATAGCCAAGAAGGAAGTGGAAGTGGTGTGATTATAAGTAATGACGGATACATTGTGACTAACAACCACGTGGTGGCAGGGGCAGATAAAATTGAGGTGATTTTAAACGACAGGAGAACCTATGTTGGCGAACTAATTGGAACTGATGCGAGCACAGATGTAGCCCTAATACGAATAAAAGAAAAAAATTTACCGTTTTTAAATTACGGAAACAGCGAATTAGTAAGAGTTGGCGAATGGGCCTTAGCTGTTGGAAATCCATTTAACCTTGAAAGCACAGTAACTGCAGGTATTATTAGCGCAAAAGGCAGAAGCAATATTTTAGATGTAAATAAGCGCCCAATAGAATCCTTTATACAAACAGATGCTGCTGTAAACCCCGGCAACAGTGGCGGTGCTTTAGTTAACACAAATGGCGAGCTAATTGGCATTAATACCGCCATTGCCTCAAATAACGGTGCCTACCAAGGTTATTCGTTTGCGGTACCCGTTAATATTGTAAAAAAGATTGTTAGCGATTTAGTAGAATTTGGAATGGTGCAACGTGCTTATTTTGGAGTAAGTATTAGAGATCTTGACGCGAAATTTGCAGCAGACAAAAACATTAAACTTTTAAAAGGTGTGTATGTAAATGGTGTAACGTTAGGTGGAAGCGCCGAAGATGCAGGAATACAAGAAGGCGATGTGATCACAAAAATTGAATCGTCTTATGTTGGAAGTGTGAGCGAGTTACAAGAACAGTTAAGTAAATACCGTCCGGGAGATAAAATAAACATTGTAGCCATGCGTAATAACAAAGAAATGAATATTGGTGCTGTATTAAAAAGTTTAGATAACACTACAAGTTTGGTTAAAAAAAGTGAAGTTATCAAAAGATCAATGTCTGCCCTGGGCGCAGATTTTGAAGAAATGACAAACGATGAATTAGCAAAACTTAGAATAAACAATGGTGTAAAAATTAAAAAACTAATGGCCGGAAAATTATTACAAGTTGGTATTAAAGAAGGTTTTATAATTACCAGCATTGATAAAAAGAAAGTAAGCAGTACATCAGACATTACTAATTTACTTGAAAACAAAACCGGAACCGTATTAATAGAAGGTTTTTATCCAAACGGCGCAAGAGCTTACTATGGCTTTGCGTTATAAATTTTACGTTATCATAAGTAAAAGGCGAATCTCAAAAGGTTCGCCTTTTTATTTTATGTTTTAGCAAATTAGTATTGCTTAATAGCAGAATTATATAACTTAATATTGAGTACATTTAGAGTTATTAAAAAGCACTCATGTTTAAACATTTTTTTGACAGTAACTTAGGCAAATTTAGATTAATTGCCATTATGGAAGGGATTTCCTATTTATTTCTTTTATGTATTGCCATGCCTTTAAAATATAAATTTGGATTTGAACTTGCTGTAAAGTATACAGGCTGGATGCATGGAATTTTATTTGTTGCCTATGGCATTTTTCTCTTAATAGTTTGGAAACAATACAAATGGTCGTTTAAAAAAGTAATTTTTGCTTTTACAGCTTCCCTTATTCCTTTTGGAACATTTGTTTTTGATAAACAACTTAGGAATGATAATAGTGAAAAAAAATAAGGTTAATTATTTTACCCAACAGATGCTCTTAACAAATTAAAATAAATTATTTAACTACATACATGCCGCCCTTAGCATTTGCATATAAAGTAAGCCTTTCTCTCGCGCTAAATTAATATTATGCTCAGGAATTAATTCAGGGTTTTTATATAACGCTAAGGCTTTTGTGATACTTTCTTCACGCAACAAATGCAGCATCGGATATACAGAGCGATTAGTATAATTTGCAGCGTCATCATTATTCTCTCCTTCAAAACAATAATCCGGATGAAAACTCGCTAACTGATAAACACCTTCATAACCCTCCTGTTGCATTAATTCTTCAGCCATGGCAACCATATCCAAATAGGCATCAAAATCTAAATAATGTTTTGGGAAAATTAAAAAAGTAGTTTCAATTTCTTCCGTAAAATCTAAATATTGTAATTCTTTAATTAAAATTTCTAAAGTTGTTTTAAGATCTTGGGTGTGTGACACTGAATAATGAATACTTTTTTTAAGCATTGCTTTTGCAGCAAACGGACAAAAATTCATGTCTATGACTACATTTTTAATCCACTTTTGTGTTTGCTCTATTACAGTTAAATCAGTTAATTCCATTCTCGTTTTGTTTGGCTACAAAATTGGTTAAAATAAATGAAACCATATTAGCAATTTTTAAATTATAAATCTATTATCCGTCGCTTAGTTTTCCGCAACCAAGTTTGCACTAAACCATCTGCATCAGGGTAATAAAAACTTCGTTTTACTAATCCGGCAATTTCCTCGCGCGAACTAAAATTATCAGAACTATCAAAATAACCAAAACCCACGTAATGGCCGTTTTCAATAAGAATGATTGCATTCTCTTCCGGTTTCCTTCCCTTATCAATGATTGCAAAATCAGAATGATGAAAAGAATATTGATCTAAAATTTGCTGCGCGCGTTTATTATAGTCCTCCACTTGTTCTTGACCGGCACAAATACCATTGCATTTTTTTATTTGGTGATTAAAACAAAAACTTCCCTCGCTGGTTAAAGAACAATATTGTAAACACAATACTTTTTCCTCAATCCAACTTTCTAATCTTTCGCGGGTAGAAGCATAATTTGTAAACGCCACTAATGAATTTTCCGACTCATCATAAGGCACAATCTTAAAATGAATAATACCTTCTTTGTTTTTAAACCAATCTATACTATGCGTAAATACATCTGCTTTGCTTTTGCGATTGTAGAGAGGTTTATGTTTTTTTATTTCTTCGGCTTCTAATAATAAAGCAACCAGTTCACTTCCTGTTTCAATAAAATCAACATTATAAAGGTCGTTAAGCATTTTTTTACCTTTACGTTCTTCTGTACCAAAATGATTTTGCGCACGGGTATACATGTTAACACTTTTCCCGATATAAATAATCTCACCCTCCTTATTCAAAAAATAATATACGCCACAACTTTGGGGTAATTTATCTAAAATATATTTTTTAATATTATCAACTCGGCGAGTCATTAATTCTACCACACCCTTATTTTTATACAAAGGGTTTTGGTTTTTAAGTTGAATTAGTAAATCAAAAAGTTGTGCGGTAGCAACGGCATCTCCTTCGGCGCGGTGCCTCCCAAATATTTCTATTCCCAACGAGGCGCATAAATGGCCCAAACTATATGAAATTCTACCAGGTATTAATTTTCTACTTAACCGAACAGTGCATAAGGTTTCGCGTTGATATTTGTATCCTAACGAAGCAAATTCATCTTTTACAAAATTGTAATCAAACCCAACATTATGTGCCACAAATACACAATTCTCGGTCATTTCGATTATTTTTTTTGCGACCTCGTGAAACTTAGGAGCATCTCTAACCATATCATTAGTAATATTGGTTATGCCAGTAAAGTATGGTGAAATAAAACACTCGGGATTAATTAAGGTAGTAAATTTATCTACAACTACCAATCCGTCGTGCACAATAATACAAATTTCTGTTATTCTCCCCTTTTGGTAGTTAAATTTTCCCCCACAGGTTTCTATATCTATTATTGCAAACACGTTACTACAAAGTAACGGCTTTATTTTAAAGAGCTAAAAAAATACTATAATTTGTAGCTGAATTATTTATCGAGCCAAAGTTTAAAATCGTTAACACGTTCTCTGCTTACAATTGAATCGTCATCTGTTAAGGCACTTGTGTTTAATTTTAATCGGCTGTTAAAATAGGAACTCACTTTTTGAATACTATTTATATTTACAATTACCTTACGATTAATTCTAAAAAAAACATCTGGCGAAATTAAAGTTTCTAAATTATCCAAGGTATAATCTATTACAAAGCGTTTGCCTTTATCGGTTGTAATTAAAACCAAACCATCTTCTGAAATAAAATGTTGAATCTCTTCAGATTTAATAGAGGATATTGTATCCCCTATTTTTACCATAAATCGATTTTTAAATTGCTTGTTAATACTTTGATAAGCATTACTTATATTCTCTAAAATAAGCGCTTGATTTATGCCATTTAATTTTTTAAATTTTTCAATAGCTCTGCTTAATTCTTGAATACCAATTGGCTTTAATAAATAATCTACACTATTAATTTCAAATGCCTTTATAGCATATTCATTATAAGCAGTGGTAAAGATGACGGGGGTGTTAATAGAGATTTTTGAAAAAATTTCAAAACTCAAGCCATCTGCAAGATGAATATCAACAAAAAGCAAGTCGGCCGTTAAGCCTTTTTTAAATTCATCAATGCTTTTTTTAACTGAATCAAACTTAGCCGTTACCGAAATAGATGAGTCAACTTTTTTTATAAGTGTAACCAAATGATCGGCCGACAATTTTTCATCTTCAATTATGATAACTTTCATAGCGACTTTAATAGCGGAAGTTTTACATAAAACAACTCTTGAGATTGAAACACTTCAACTTCTTCGTTAGTAAAAAACTTGTAACGGTCTTTTATATTTTGAATTCCAGTTTTTGAACTAACTTCATTCGTGATTCTTAATTGCAAATTATTACACACTTGCAACTTATCATCGTTTATAGTAATTTCTATTTTTAAGGGCAATTCTTCAGAAATTTCATTGTGCTTAATCGCATTTTCAATAAGCATTTGTAAAGAAAGTGGCGGTATTAAGCGGCTCTTTTTATTATCAGGAATACTTATATTAAAAACAATGTTTTTATCAAAACGAATTTTAATTAAATATGTGTATGAATTTATAAAATTTAATTCTGTGTCAAGGCTCACTAATTCTGTATCGCGGTTATCTAATAAATAACGGTACACTTTTGAAAGTTGATTGATAAAATCTACAGCCTTGTCTTGATCAATATAAACCAGTGAAGACAAAACACTTAAATTGTTAAATAAAAAATGAGGGTTTAACTGATTTTTTAAATTTTGTAATTGCGCCTGTAAATTTTCTGTTTTATATTTCTCAATTTCCACCAATGATTTTTTCCAGTTTCCAAAAAATTGAGCGCCAATTTCTATTGATAAAATTATTATAGTTACTAAAACACCAATAACAATTGCAGTAGTCATAAATGCATTACGCGTTGCTTCTGGCAGAGGACAAGCATATTTATTAAATGCCAACATGGATAAATAAATTACCGTTGCGCTATATAGTACAGCTGTTGGCAAATGAACTAATATACGCTTGCCAGGGTGTTTCTCCCAAGGAAATTTAATATCAATAAAATGGTCTAATCTTAAATTACCTTCCCAAACTAAAACTGTAATGGTTATTGAAATCAAAAAATCAAAAAAACGGTTATGTACATTGGCACCTGCAATTTTCATGGTGTCGAGCAAAAGCGAAATAATAATACCCGCAACCATCATGTACAAAAATCTTATTCTGTTTTTTCTCATTGTTTAAAATTAAGAAATTTAGCCAACTAATTAAACTGCATTTCTGCCAAGAGCTTCTACTTTTTCCATCCAATTAGTTCTAAATTCGGAGGTTGATTTACGAATTGGCCCAATGGCTGTAACTCTAACAGGCTTAATACCACAAAATTTAAGTGTTCGATTTTTTATCTGATTTACTGAGGGCGCACTAAAAAAGAATTTGTATATCCAAATAGGTGTATCAGTTGTGTAAATGAGTCGAGCTGTTTTTCCAACTAATAATTTATCCCACATCACACTATTTTCTCTATACTTAAAAGCAAAGCCAGGCAATAAGGCTTTATCAAAAAAACCTTTTAATAAAGCAGGTACAGAACCCCACCACACCGGATGAACAATAACCAGGTGTTGTGCCCATTTTATTTTTTCTTGTGCAAAAATAATATCAGTTTCTATCTCTTCAGTTTTAGAGAATCCGTTTTGTAAGTTTAAATTAAAATTAAGTTCGAATAAATTTATTAAAACAACTTCGTTTCCGGCAGCGATAGCTCCAATTTTATAAACATTGCATAAAGCATTGCAAAAACTGTCTTTTTTTGGATGTCCGTTAATTATTAGTATTTTTTTCATACAACTAAAATTGAATTTTATAAACAAAATTTGGAAAAAATCCTATTTGATATGCAGTATTAATTTTATTTGTAAGTGGATTATAACGTTGCGCAAAAACATTTTTATTATTTGTTACATTTTGTATATCAAAAGAAAGTGTTTGAGACAATTTGCTTTTTTTACTATTAAAGGTAAATCCGGTTTTTACATCTAATCTAAAAAAATCAGGATTACGTTGCGAAAATGCTTTATCGTCTCCTTGTAACACTTGAACCTTGGAAGCCTGCGAAGCTTCTAAATCAACCGGAGTGTAATATCTACCTCCTGCTTGTGTCATTTTAACACCAACCGAAAACACATTTCTTTTTTCTTTTCCAATCTTAAAATCTTTTCCACCCAAAATATTATATACATAATTACCATTAAAAGCTGTATTGTGCTCTACCCCATCACTTCCTTTGTATTTTGATTCATAAATTGTTCCTGTCATTAAAACATAGTATCCTTTACTAAAAAATTTCTCTACAGTTAATTCAGCGCCATAATTTGTTCCGGTACCCGCATTTTTTAAATTACTTTTATCATTTGGAAAAAAACTTGCTCCCGCATTTAACATTGAGAAACTGCTAGGTGATTGCGTTACAGGCACATTTGATAATAATTGATAATACAGTTCTGTTTTAATTCTCCAATCTTTAATAGGTAAAACATCATAGCCAACCACAAAATGCTGACTGTTTGTAAAACCTAAATTTTTATTTGTTAAGTCATAACTCCCGTCCAACTTACGCTCACGATAAAAATAAACATCTGTAGGTTGCATTTGGCTATGCATGCCATATCCAAGGCTCAGAGTTTGCTTTTCTCCTAATTGGTATTTTAAACCAACACGAGGCTCAATGGAAGTAGAATTATTTAATGCTAGAAACTGTCCATGAACCCCTAAATTTAAAGTAAGTCTATCTGTAAATCGGTACTTTGCTTGTGCATAGGCTTGATGTAGAATTGTATAATCATTAAAATCCCAATATTGGTTCCATACAGAAATCGAATCTCTTATTCGTGCATTTAAAATGAGATTTATTACCTCAGAAATTACACCAACTTTTACAAATAACTTTGAATTTATTTTTGAGTTAAATGAAGTATTAATTGAATAATGCAGTTGGCTTGTTTTATTTTCTATGTAGCGTTCAAGTGGCTTAAGATTTGTTGCAATGTTATCTTCCAAATAATTAGAACCATTGTAGGTAACCCCTAAAACAGTATTAAAATAAGATCGTTCATTAACTTTAATAAAATGCTTTAATCCCATTAAACCAATGTCGCTTGTAAAATAACTGTCTTTTGAAGGATTCGCAAACAAATCGGTACTATCAATTTTAGTGTGTAAAAAATCGATTTTACTTTTTGCACCCAAACCAAACAAAGTAAATTTTCCGAATTTTGTGGTGCCTCCATTTAGTTTAAAAGATAAGTCTTGATAAAAAGGTGTTGCAGCAGTGCCAATTGGAATACCTATTGCCTGAGCTACTCCGGTAAATGAGTAACGATAAGCAAATAAATAGGACGATCCTTTTTCTTTATTAATAGGCCCTTCCGTCATAGCTTCCAAACCGGTTAAAGCTCCTAATTGAAAAGTATGTTCGCGTTTTTCTGAATTACCAGTTCTAAATCCAAGATCAAATACGCCGGCATTAGCGTTTCCATATTCTGAAGGAAAAGCAGATGTAAAAAAATCAGAGTTTTTAATAACGTTAGTATTTATGGCGCTTACAGGACCGCCGGTTGTACCTACCGTAGAAAAATGATTGGGGTTAGGAATATTTAAACCTTCAATTCGCCACAAAACACCGGTAGGAGAATTACCTCTAATAACAATATCATTTCTAGAATCGTCGGGAGAGCTAACACCAGCAAAATTAGCAGCTAATCGCGAAGGATCAGAGCGGCCACCGGCATAACGGTTAACTTCCTCCATAGAAAACGACCTTCCGCTAACACTCGTCATATCGTTATTGGTTTCATTTTTTTTAGTACCAGAAACTTCCACTTCAGTTAAAGAATTAATGCTTTCTTCCATCCCAATTTCTAAAACAATTTCTTTTCCTGAGGTAACAACCACATTAGGCAATACAATTTCTTTATACCCAAGGTAAGTTACTTTAAGGTCATATCTTCCGGGATTAACTTCTAGAATTTTAAACTTTCCGTCAATATCTGTTGTGCCAAGTTTAGTTGGATTAGCTCCAACAACGATGATGTTAGCCCCAGGAATACTTGATTGAGATTGTTTGTCTATAACCGTTCCGCGAATAGTTTGAGTGGGACTTTGACTAAACGATTTTGTTATCATAATTGATAAAACTAATACGAGTAAAATTTTTCTATATTTTTTCATTAACTTGATTTTATGACAACAAAAGTATGAGGAAGGAAAACGGAAAAGAAACAAGAAACCAATGAAGTGTTGATTTTAGAGTATGAGTTGTAAATAATTAAACCTCAATTAAACAGGCAAAACAACCAAATTATCTAAATTATATTTTTCAAATTGCGTTAAAACATAACTTTCCACATCTAAACCAAAAGAAAACCATTTAATTCGAAAAATTTTGATATTTTTAGATTCAATCTTGTAGTATATTAATATAACAGAAAACAAAGGATAAAAATTAAAACTTAAGAATGGAAAACTTAATTATTACACCTACCCCAAAATCTCCTGAGGTGAAATTTAATACTAATGGTGAACTTTTAATTGCTGGTAAATCTATTCCGGAAGATTCAAACCTTTATTATAAACCACTTTTTTTGTGGCTAGAAGAATTTAAAAAAACATCGCCAGAGGCCATTAACCTAACCCTTAAACTTGAGTATATGAATACATCAAGCGTAAGAATTATCTTAAAATTTCTTCAAAATTTGGTTTCTCTTTCAAAAGAAAACATAAAGCTAAAAATAAAATGGTTTTACGATTTTGACGATGATGATATTTGTGAGCAAGGAGAAATTATACAAGAAAGCATAAAATTTCCTGTTGAGATGGTAGAACAAAGACCATAAAATTTCCCTACAATCAACTCCAATACACTTTTAAATGAAAAAACAATTGCTGTGGCAAATACATTTTACTATTTTTCTAATAGTGTTTTTTAATTCTGGTTGTTCAGATTCAAATGATAAAGAAAAAGATGGAATAAAAGTTGTTCACTTTAAAGGAACTGAAATAATAAGACAAACCATTGAGTATAAAAACGGTAAAAAAAATGGTTTTTTTACTGAATTTTATAGGGATGGGAAAATTAAGGCTAAACAATATTTTATAGATGACCAAAAAGATGACACATCAAAATTATTTCATGAAAATGGTCAAATAAGGTCGTTGCAGATTTACAAAAACAAATTAAAAGAAGGTTGCTGGAAAGAATATAATAAAAAAGGGAAATTATATTCAGAAATTTATTTTAAAAATGACCTTTTAGATAGCACATCTACAATTTACACATACAACACAGGAAAAATTTTAACTCAAATTACCTATAAAAACGGATTAAAAAACGGGATAGAAAAAAGATATTATAACAATGGAAAAGCGAGAAGCATAGCATATTATGACATGGGGCGTGCCTGCAAAGGAACAGAAGAATGGTACGAAACCGGAGAAAAAGTAAATAATGATTTTTTGATTAATATTACAGAACATAATGAAGTGCTAATGAAAAACACGCTTACTTTTAATGTTCAATTAGAAAATCCGCAAACAAAAGATGAGGTTTATCAAATAGTTAGAAAAGGCGAAGGTAGAAATATTGGTGCGGTATTTCCTTTAAAAAAAAGCAACAGTATTTTTACACTTACCTACACAATTCCAAAAAATGGATTTGTTATGGAAGAAGTAACAATTGCTGCCTATAGACAAACTAAAATGGGAAACACGTTTATTAAAACAAAAAGTTTTAATGCTACTTCAAATAATTTTTAATACACCTGTTCTAATCTTTGCTTTAATCCAAAGCTATCTGGCGCATATTTTAAACCGGTTTTTAATAATTGTCGTGTTTTAACTTTATCTCCCTTTTTGTAATAATAGCTTGCCGCAACAGAATATGCTTTTTCTACATAATAAGTTGCAGCGGTTAATGAATCGTTTATATTACAAATATCTTCAAATTCTTTCAAATAACTTTCACCTTTATTAATGTTATTTACAGACAAATATTGATAGGCAAGTTCTAAAATAGCGTTAACGCGAATAGAATTAAATTGATTATTAGTGGTTAAAAAATCAAATGTAGAAGTAAACTCTTTCATCAAATTAATAATAAAAACAGGGTCATTATTTTTGTCAACCAAACGTCCAAAATAACCTAAAACTAAATTTCGCAGATTTGCGTGTTTTGAATTTATTTTATAAGCCCCCACTAAATGCTCTAATTCATACTCCTTACTTTTAAAATTATTATAACCAAGGCGTGCCAATTCATAGTGATAATCAAATTCAATTTCCCGTTTTATCGTAGAATCAATAAGGGTTTGATGAACTAGCTTAAAAGATAGATCAAATTGAGCATAATCAGAATTTTTTATAAGTTGAGAATTGATAACTCTTAAAAATTCATTATTAATAACTTCATTACTAAATTCTTTATCTTTTAAATTATTAAAACGGCAAAGTGTAACTAAATTACCAACCTGTTTTTGATTACTGTAATCATTAATTCTAAGTTGATAAACCAACAACGATTTTAATAAATATTTAATACGCTCGCTTGGACTCAAGTAAAAGGCCTTCAAAATTTCGGTAATACCCTTTTCGTAGTTATTTGTATTTAAATCGTATATCGCATAATTAGAATACTGTATTCCTGCAAGATCAACTAAACTAACACCACTCTCAGAATAATAATATTTATTAAATAAATCTTTTGCATTTGAATTTTCATACTCTTCTTTTGAAATAAGTTTAGCCTCTTTCATATAGTTAATATAGTCCTCAACAAAATTATCGGGGAATTTTAAATAACCATTTTCCGGACTTGTAGTTTCGATTAAAATTTTATCAGACTGAGGGTAAGCAATTATAAAAACATGTTGTGGCGCTTCAATAATCTGATATGGAATTGCCATTTCTTTAAAAATAATCGCATATAATGCCGAGGCAGAAACACAATTATATTCACCATTTTCAAAAATATCCGAAAAACTATTATTGAGTTTATAAACTCTAAAAAAACTTTTATGAACATATTTGTAAATAAACTTAACACGCCTTGAAACTGTCATCCCTTCTGTTTCTTTTTTTAAAACCTGCACACATTCATTTATTTTTTGATGAGCCCCTTTTGAACTATAGCCTTCCGGTTTATCGTATGGACTCAAAAATAAATCGATTGCATCTGTTTTATTATACAATTTCGAATAATTAATAAACATTGCCTTTTCAAATTCATTTTTAAAAGTTAGATCAGAAAATAAAACCAAAGAATCAACCGGAGATGCTACAAAATTTTCAGAAAAGAAAAAAAGAAAAAAAACTAAAGACCAAAATTGTTTCATACTATCACATAAATTTCTTCTTCTTGTTTGCATACATTACGAATAACACTTTATTTATTGTACGACATCAAACAAAATTAAAGCGTTTAAATTATAAATTTAAACTATTAAATCCAACCTGCAATTTAAACGGTTTATCTCTTATAAATAGGGTAATTATTTAATAATTTTTATTTACTTTTATACTTAGATTAAAGTAATTCATGAAAAAACAACTCCTAATAACTGTAATATATTTATTTTTTACTACTTTAATTAATGCCCAATGGCCATTAAAATTAACCAGTAATGTTTATTTAAGAACATGGAAGCTTGATACAAAAGCCTCTAAAGAAGAAAAGGAAATTGATGGCGCCACAATTACATTATATCAAAATGGAAAACAAATAAACCAAACAACCTCAAGTAATGGAGGCGAATTTACTTTGCTTATACCTCAAGATGGTGAATTTTATTTATTGGTTTCTTATCCAGGTTGTAATAGTAAGCGAATGAGCATTAACACTCAAAATGTGCCTGAAAAATATTCTAAAGATAATTTTAAACCTACCTTTAAAATTACAGGTGGTTTTATTATGGTAAAACCATATCCCGGAATTAATTACTCTGAATTAAATCAGGATTTAACAAGGGTTGAATTTATTCCAAATAAAAAAGCCTTTGATGATACTGAAGAAGGTACCGAAAGAGGATTAGGAATTGTTTCGAAAATTTATGATGCTGAAGACGCTTTATTTAGTCGATTTTGCTCTACAAATAAAGCTGGTGATATTGCCCTTGCAAAACCTGATTGCCCACTTGCTAAATCGCTTTATGAAAAAGCTATTAGCATGATACCAGGAGAACAATACCCTGTAGACCAATTAGCCAAAGTTGGTTTGTGTTTAAAAGACAAAGAACTTGCAGAAAAAAAAGCTGCTGAAGAGGCTGCAGCAAAAGCCGCTGCAGATATTGCGGCAAAAGAAAAAGCAAGTGCAACTAAAGAAGCCGAAAATAAAAAAGCGGTAGAAGATGCGTTAGCAAAAGCAGCCGAGAAAAATGCAGCAGCTGTAAAAGAGGAAGAAGCAAAATTAGCAAAAGCTCAAAATGAAAAAGCCGCTAAAGAACAAGAAAAAAATAATAAGGCAAAAAACCAAAAAACATTAGAAGAAAAACTTGCTGCCGAAAATTTAGCTAAACAAAAAATAAGAGACGAACAAAAAGAAAAAGAAAAAAAAGGTGGGCTTAAAATAAAACAAAAAACACCCGAAGAAATTGAAGCAGAAGCAATATTAGCGAAACAACGAGAAGGAATGGCAAAGTCTCAGGCAGAAGATAAAGAAGCTATGCAGGCTGATGCAGACAAAGCAAAAGCAAAAAGAGAAGAAAAACAAAAAGCTGCCAGAGAAAAAGAAAAGAAACAGAAAGAAGGCATGGCTAAATCTCAAGCCGAAGACGAAGCTGCTATAAAAGCAGACAATGAAAAAAGAAAAAAAGCAGCTGCTGATAGAGAAGCCGAAGAAGAAGCGAAAAGGAAAAAGGCCTTTGAAACCAAAGCAAAAGATGGAGAAGGTGAAATGGACAAAGGTAATTCAGATCATAGCATTCCCCAAGTTCTAGGAAGCAGCCTACAAAAATATAAGGAAAAAATTAAATCTGCCGACGATCTATTTAAAATGAAACGCTATGCAGAAGCTAAAACTGCATATGAAGAAGCTTTAAAATACAAAGCTAACGATCCTTATGCTACAAATAAATTAGCAGACATAGCAAAATTAACTGCGCCTAAATAACCGGTTAGGCTATTTATATTTTTACTACTGTTATAATTAAATAAATTATTTGCACCAAATTATTTTCAAAAAATGGAATCCACAAGATCATTGCCAATATTAACTCCCATAGAAATTCGGGTACTTGGCTCTTTAATTGAAAAAAGTAAAACCACGCCGGATTATTATCCGATGACTTTAAATGCTTTAACAGCAGCATGCAATCAAAAAACTTCTCGCAAACCTGTTGTTGATTACGACGAAGAAACCGTTGTAATGGCTTTAAACAGTCTTAAAAGTCAGAGTTTAATAAACACTGCCGTTGGTGGAAGTATACGTTCTGTTAAATACAAACATAATTTCACAACAGTATTTCCTTTAACAGATGGTGAATTAGCAGTTATGTGTTTACTGTTTTTACGCGGACCGCAAACTCCTGGTGAATTAAATACTAACTCTGCAAGGCTTCACGAATTTAAATCCCTAGATGGTGTGCATGATGCCTTAAATAAATTAATGTTACCTGAAAATCCTTTTGTAACAGAATTGGCAAAACGCGCCGGACAAAAAGAAACAAGATTTATGCATTTACTCGGACAAGAAATGATTTTTGATGAGGATGAAACCACTGAAGAACCTGCGCGAAGACATGTAAGCGATCTGGAGTCGCGCTTAGCTGCTGTTGAACTCGAATTAGCTGAAGTAAAAGAAACTCTGGCAAAGATCACCAAAGACCTATTTTAAATTAACTGCAAAATTATTTTGATGAGCAAAACAGTAATTACAAAAAGCAATCTTGATTTTTTAAAACTTCTTAAAAAAAACAATAATCGAGATTGGTTTAACCATAATAAAGAGCACTATTTAACCGAACTTCAAAACATCGAATTATTTGCCAACGATTTACTTACAGAGTTAAATAAGCATGATGTAATTGAAACTGTAAATGGAAAAAAAAGTCTGCATAGAATTTACCGCGATGTGAGATTCTCTAAAGACAAAACACCCTATAGTACTCATTGGGGAGGCGGTTTTAAACGTGCCTCAAAATTAAGAAGAGGTTCTTACTATTTTCATTTAGAGCCCGGCAATACCTTTATTGCGGGTGGCTTTTGGGGTCCAGAGCCATCAGATCTTAAACGCATTCGTGATGAATTTGCTTACGATGCCAAATCGTTTAGAACTATATTAAAAAATAAAAAATTTATAGAAACATTTGGTACGTTAAAAGGTGAACAAATTAAAACAACGCCAAAAGGATTTGATGCTAATGATGACGCGATAGATTTATTGCGCTACAAACAATTTTTACTTATTAAAAAATTTACAGATAAAGAAGTACTAAGTACTGATTTTGTAAAACAAGTGAGCGCCTCATTTAAAATTATGCGTCCTTTTTTAGACTATATGAGCGATGTATTAACAACAGACATAAATGGAATTTCGAACGTATAATTTATTTAAATTAATGAGAAAACAATTTCTCATTTTTTTATTATCATTTTTTAGCATAACTAATGTACCTGCTCAAACTAATGAAATAAATTTTCCAATTAGTGCCGATAGTTTGGTTGCCTTCGCAAAACAACAAATTGGCACAAAATATTGCTACGCAAATTGTAATCCAAAAAAAGGTTTTGATTGTTCGGGATTTGTGTATTATGTGTTTGGACATTTTAATTTAAAAGTCCCTCGCGCTTCAATGGATTATGAAAAAGCAGGTAAAATAATTCATCCAGACTCTTGCAGGATTGGCGACGTAATTGTATTTACAGGTACTAATGCAAAAAATAGAAAACCCGGCCATGTTGGAATTATTTTATCAAATCCAGGAGAAGAAATAAAATTTATTCACAGCTCTTCCAGTAAAAAAGGTTCTGGTGTAAAGATTTCTACTTATAAAGAATCTCCTTACTACAAAGTGCGTTTTATAAAAATTGTAAGAATTGCATCTGTAATTTAAAACAAAAAATCATGTCAAAAATAAATTGGTACACAGCGTTAAAACCCTTACTTGATAAGTATATAGGCAAAGCGCATCCGTTAGATTTTAAAAATCTATATCAATTAGTAGTAATGGTAATTTTATCTGCGCAAGATTCGGATAAACATATTAACGAATTGGCGCCACCTTTATTTAAAGCGTTTCCAAACATGCAAGCTTTAGCAACAGCTGATGAAAAATCGTTATTTGTATTTATTAGTAAAGTGCGCAACTTTGGTAATAAAACAAAATGGTTACTGGATTTGTCGAAAATTGTAAAAGAAGATAAAAACATACCGCTTACAATGGAAGAGCTTATCCAGCTTCCGGGCATTGGCAGAAAATCTGCTAATGTAATTATGCGTGGTGTGGGAGTTAAAGCAGAAGGTGTAATAGTTGACCTGCATGTTGTTCGGGTTGCCCCTCGACTTGGTATTGCAACAGGTACCGATCCTAAAAAAATAGAAAAACAAATTATGGATGTTATTCCTGAAAAAGATTGGGGTGAAATTGGAATGGCGATGTCCTTTTTAGGAAGAGAAATTTGTCGACCAACCAATCCTAAATGCCACGAATGTATGGTAAATAAACATTGTGGGTATTTTAAAGAAAATAAACTTTAGAGTTTACTGCACATTTAAAAGATCGATATCAAAAATTAATACCGAGTTAGCAGGAATGCTACCGGTGGCACTATTACCATATCCTAAAGCAGAAGGTATTAGCAACATTCCTTTGCCACCTTTTTTAAAAAGAGGAATTCCTTCTTGCCAGCCTTTTATAACAGATTTTAAACTAAAGGTTGCTCCACTAGGTGCAGTTTGATCAAAGATACTTCCATCTTTTAAACTTCCCTTATAATTAACGGTAACGTTTGAGTTAATATTTGGTTGAGCGCCTGTGCCAACAGTGGTCATCACATAATACAAACCACTGCCGGTGGCTGTAGCGTTTAAATTATGATCTGAAATATAATTTGTAATAATTTTTTCATCCAACTCTGCTTGCGATGCAGTGCTTTTCTTTTTACAAGATAAAAAACATAAAACTATTACTAATAAAATAAAACCCTTTTTCATTCATCAAAATTATAAGCAAATATAATTTATTTATTAATATAAATTTTGCTGTTAAATAACTCTTACATCCTACAAAATCTTCAACAATTAGAAGCTTTAGATAAAGGAAAGAATGCGAGTAAAATACTTACCTTTATACGCACAAATAAATTTCTTCATTTATACCATATAACTTATGCCATTTAGCAAACTCGGTTTATCTCCATTTTTATTAAAAGCACTCGCCGAACAAAAATTTGAACAACCCTACCCTATTCAACAAGAGGCAATTCCTGCAATCTTAAATGGTAAAGATATACTTGGTATTGCTCAAACAGGTTCGGGTAAAACAGCAAGTTACGTTTTACCTATTTTACAAAAATTACAAAAACAAGCTCCTTCCAAAAACCGGCATGTTGCAGCTCTTATTTTAGTGCCAACAAGAGAATTAGCTATTCAGATAAATGATGTTTTTTCTTTATTTGGTGCTGCAATGCCCGAAAGAATAAAAACCTTAGCGGTATATGGAGGCGTTTCTATTAATCCGCAAATGATAAAATTACAAGGTGTAGAAATTTTAGTTGCCACGCCTGGAAGATTATTAGAGTTAATTGAATCGAAAGCTGTTCATTTATCTGATGTAAAAATATTGGTATTAGACGAAGCAGATAAAATGCTGAACCTAGGTTTTAAAGAAGAGATGAACAAACTATTTTCATTGCTTCCAAAAAAACGACAAAACTTATTATTTTCTGCTACGTTAAGCGATGATGTAAATAACATTAACGAAATTTTACTTCACAATCCCTTAACTATAAAAATTGAAGCCGAAGAAAATACGATTGATTTAATTTCGCAACTCGGTTATTTTGTAAGTCAAGAACGAAGAGGTCCTTTGTTACGTTATTTAATTAAACAAAATGGCATGCAACAAGTTTTAGTGTTTACCTCTTCCGTTTTTCAAGCAGATTTGGTTGCTGATAAACTAAGAATTAATGGTATTAAAGCCTCAGCCATTCATAGCAAAAAAAGTCAGGGTGCTCGCGAAGAAGCACTGAATAAATTTAAAGCAGGAAAATTACGTGTTTTAGTGGCTACCGATTTAATGGCACGGGGTATTGATATTAAATTTTTACCACATGTAATTAATTATGAATTACCACGCTCACCAAAGGATTACATCCATCGTATTGGAAGAACCGGTAGAGCTGAGTCGCCGGGAGAAGCCATTTCATTGATTTGTCCTGAGGATCAACATCATTTTAAAATTATTCAAAAAAAAATGGGCAAATGGGTAACCATGATTGATAGTAAGGACATCAATCTTCACGGCTATTAATCTAACTTGTTTTTATTTCTTCTCTTCCATCAGCATGCTTTGCAAATCTGCTTTTTTCTCTTGGATGTACTTGATCATACTTTGGCCAAGGCCATCCACCAAACTGTGTTGCATGATAATCTTCAAAAGCCTGATTAATTTCTTCCTTTGTATTCATTACAAAGGGCCCATATTGAATTACAGGTTCGTTAATTGGTTTTCCTTGCAATACTAAAATACTTGTTGGTTGCTCTCCTGCAATTAAAACAACCCCTTCATCTGGTTTAAGTTCAACAGCATTATATTTAGGAATACTTGTTCCTGCAATTTGTACTGCATCTCCCTCATATAAATAAATAGTTCTATTAATGCCTTCCGATGCTTTTGGAAGAGTCCAAGTTGCGCTGGGATTCATTTTTATGTTCCAAACAGCCACTTCATTTTTTTCGTCTGCCGCCCAAGAATCAGGGGGTGGACTGGGCGCTTTTACATTATCAATTTTTCCGGCAATAACTTCAACTGTAGTTATTTTATTATTCGAATCTGTATGTATATAATTCGGAATTGCATCGCGCCACAGCATCTTAAAATGCGGCTCAACCATTTTATTTTTCTTGGGAAGATTTAACCAAATTTGAAAAAGTTCCATCGGATTTTCTTTTTCTTTACTCAGTAAAGGAAACATTTCTGAATGCTGAACACCCTTACCGGCCGTCATCCATTGAACGTCTCCATCACCATATCTGCCGGCAGCTCCAAGAGAATCTGCATGATCAACAATTCCTTGTCTAACTACTGTAATGGTTTCGAAGCCTCTGTGCGGGTGACCCGGAAAACCAGGAACAGTTTTTCCGTGATACATTCTAAAACCATCTTTGATAATAAAATCATCGCCCATATGCCTTCCTTGCATAGATGTAATAGGTCCCATCACTTCATTTCCTTTTGGAAATTTATCTTCGTGATGCACACAAAACAAAAAAGGATCGGCAGTTTCCCATTGAAATCCTAGCGGCTTAATTTTTATTATAGGGTTCATTATTTTTTCGGATGAATGATATGATTCTTTAAATGAATTAGAAAAACTTGTTATTGGCATTGCTATTGCAGAAGTAAGCGCTAACGATACTCTTGAAATAAAATTTCGCCTCGGTAATTGTTCACTCATTGTATTGTAATTAAAAATGTAAATATACAAACTAGTTTAAAAAAAAGTGTTTTTGTTTAAGTATCTTCAAGACGCTATAGTGTTGTTAAAGAATTAAATCCTAATTCCAATAATTGCTACATCATCTACTTGCTCTAAATTGCCTTTCCATTTCAGAAAACTTAAATTAAGAACTTCTTTTTGCTCTGAATAAGGTTTATTGTAATTAGCTAATAATAATTCATTAAGCTGCCTGTATTTAAATTTCTTTCCGTCTTTCCCTCCAAACTGGTCGGCATATCCATCGGTGTATAAATACAAGGCATCTCCGGGCTGGCAGTCGATAGAGAATAATGCAAAACTATCCGTTTTCTCACCTCTGCCAACAGGCATTTTATCTTTCGGCAATTTATTTATTTCGTTGTTCCTGATTAAAATAGGCTCGTTATTTGCAGCACTGTAAGTAATTATATTTTTAGTTTTATCGATGCAAATCAAAATAGCGTCCATTCCATCTTTCTGTTCTTCTGTCTCAATACTATCAATAAGTCGTTTTCTAACATAGTTAAGAATTTCATTAGGCTTAGAAATATTTTTTTCCTTGATTGCCTCACTTAAAAATCCAATATTTAATAAACTCATAAAAGCTCCCGGAACTCCGTGTCCGGTAGAATCACAAACAGCAAGATAAAATTTATTTTCATGTTCGCTTGCCCAATAAAAATCGCCACTAACAATATCTTTAGGTTCAAATAAAATAAAATATTCGGGAAGGTGTTGATCTAATAAATTTTTATTTGCTAATAAAGCATATTGAATGCGCTTTGCATAGTTAATACTATCTTTAATATCTTTATGCTGATCTTCGATAATATTATAGGCCATTTCAATTTTTTCATTTTTTATAGCAAGTTCTAAATTTGCTTTTCTTTTTTGCATAAACCCTCTAATAGCAACAAAGGCAAGCAAAAGAATTAAAATCCCAACTATGGTAATAACACGCGAAGTCATTGTTTGACGATAAATTTCCTCTTCTTGAATTTTTTTATCTTTAGTAAGCAAAGCAATCGTTTGTTCTTTTTTCTCAGAATCAAATCTAGCCTGCATTTCTTCAATTTGCTTACTACTTTCAACGTTATAAATAGAATCGTTTAATTGCTGAAACAATTCTTGTACTTCAAAAGCTGCTTTATAATTACCAGTATTTTTATAAGCTGTAGTTATTCCTTTATACGATTGCAAAACATGGTCATTTGCATCTATTAATTTCCCTATTTTTAATCCTCTTTTATAATATTCAAGTGCGGTTGTTTCATCGCCAATAGAGTGATAAAAATCTCCGTAATTATTCATGGCTAGAGATTGCCCAAAAATATTACCGGTTTTCTCATAAAGCTCGGCAGCTTTAGTAATGTAGATAAGAGACTTTTGAAAATCTTTTAAATGCTGATAGCTATCGGCAATATTATTATAGCAAGTAGCAGCCGCATCATCATTATTTAGTTCTTCAAATAATTTTAGGGATCTAAAAAAATGATCTAAAGCTTTGTTATAATCTTTTTTATCGGCATAAATAGTACCCATTGCAATAAGGCAAGAGGCAAGTCCACGTTTACTACCAATTTCATTTGCTATTTTTAATGCCCGCTCGTAATATTTTAATGCTTCGTCTGGTTTTTTTAAACCAACATACACATTACCAATGGCTCCGCAACCTGTAAGAATTCCTTTTTTATTATTAATATTTTCCTGAATTTTTAGGGCTCTAAAATAATAATTCAAGCATGTTTTATAATCCGCTTTATTAAAATAACCATTGCCGATATTATTAAGGGCCATTGCCTGAAAATATTTATGACCACCTTCTTCGGCTAATAGTAAAGCGGTGTTGGCATGTATAATAGCCTTTTCGGGATCTATATCAACAACATACCTCGAAAGTTCATTAAGTGCTTTTAACTTTGTACTATCGTCTTTTATTGTTGGGATAATAGCCAAAAGAGAATCAGCGGTTTTTTGATCTTGACCAAAAACTGGCAAAATCAAAAATTTAAAGAATAAAAATAATGAGATAAAATTCTTTTTCAATTTTGTACTGGATTAGACTACAATGTAAAAAAATAAACGAATTAATCAAAAATTAAACTTAAGCCATTAAAGCACTAATCGTTAGTCCTTTAACATTGAATTCATTTGTATATTACACTACAATTGGGAATAAGAAAAAAAATCAAAAAAAACTAACCGCAAATTCCAATCAATAAAATTCAGCAGTTTTTCATTCATTTGCCACCTCATACTTTAAATGTGTTTTAAATATTGTTTTGCCAAGCAAAAGCTAGTGTAAATTCGCAGCTAAAAGCTTTTTTGTTTTAAACACTTTTTAATTCATAAGTAGATTTAATTGATTGTTTTGTTTCACTGGATGTTTTAATAATTAAAATTTACACATAAAAACAAATAACTTTATGTTAATTCGTGAGATTAGGCCCCTACTCCTTCAAAAAAACTCCCTTTAACGAAAAACCAAACCCATAACTTATTTACACTGTAGATTTACAAAAAAAAAGATATGAAAAAGATAAGCAAAACATTACTTCTAGGTGTGATAATTACAATTATAAGTTGTAAAAAAACATCAGTAAATACCGAATCACAAGATAGCAAAACAATCAGCAACACAACTGTTCAAACTGCTATTTCCTATTGCGGGCAACCACAAAGCCAAACGCTTTTAGCCGGACAATTTATTAATTCAGGTAGTGTAACGGTTGCAAACGATCAAACTAACCTTTATGTTACCTATGCAACAACAGGAGGATGGAAAATTCAGAAAACACATTTATATACTGGTAAATGTGCCAATATTCCAACCACAAATAATGGCAATCCGCAAGTTGGATTATTCCCATTGCAAACTACCTATAATCCTTTGGTTGCACAATTCACATATACAATTCCTTTAAGCTCTCTTGATTCGTGTTATTGTATTGCAGCGCATGCAGAAGTAGTTTTATTAGATTTACAAGGAAATATCATTCAAACCGAAACAGGTTGGGCGCAAGGTTCATCAATTGGTGGTAATAGTTGGGCCATGAAATTCAACTATTGTACTCAATCTTGTAGCACTAATACAAATACAACAGCCTGTATTATCAATCCGGGAGATTACCGCACTCAAACACAAGGTGGCTGGGGATCTGTTCCACAAGGTAATAATCCGGGAGCATATTTACATGCCAATTTTACAAATGCATTTCCATCAGGTGTTTTAGTTGGCTGTAACACTTATTCGTTGTTATTTACGACAGCTCAAAATGTAACCGATTTTCTACCAGAGGGCGGTACACCCTCTTCGCTCAATCAATCTTATACTAATCCAACTAATATCAACAATACACTTGCAGGACAGGTGTTAGCTTTAACAATATCTATTGGATTTGATAATGCTATTCCTAATTTTTCAAATTCAAATACTCCATTAGGTAGCCTAGTGATTGCATCCGGAACCTTTCAAGGTTTTACAATAAATCAATTATTAACCCAGGCTAATCTTGTATTAGGCGGATGCTCGTCAATTTACACCGCTTCACAAATAAATACTGCTGTAACTTTGGTTAACGAAAACTTTGATAATGGAACTATTTCTGGAGGTTTTATAATTTGCCCAGAATAGATTTATTTTAAACTTAAAATTTTGTTATTTATCTAAAAATGCATATTTCAAAAGAAATATGCATTTTTATTTATATTATCGCAATGTTTAAAAATAAGAGATAAAAATGTATTAACTTTTTCAGCAGCATCTACCTTCACCCAATTGACATACTAATCCGAAAAAAATCAGATTAAGTTGTTTTTGGCAACAAAATGGTTGCTGGTATTAATCAAGAAGGGTATTTAGTTTGTTTAAACTGTAAGCAAATTAAATAGTTTTATAAAATTACAAACAGCTTGCTTGAAAGGTTTTTGTAATTTTTAAGTAGCTATTTTTAGATAGAAACAAAATACTTTAAATTGCTAAGAGAAGTTTAAATGAATTAAAATTATGAAGATTAGATTTTATTTTTTTGTAGTTTATTAAAAAAAGA
>Ga0066439_1000173_pt1 | contig 32406 bp, 31 predicted proteins | sample LakWasMet57_HOW8_2_FD_59527 | JGI IMG/M metagenome (GOLD analysis project Ga0066439, IMG submission 59527) | Freshwater sediment methanotrophic microbial communities from Lake Washington under simulated oxygen tension - Sediment Metagenome 57_HOW8 | ecosystem: Environmental > Aquatic >...
TAACATTCTTTATTAATACAGTAATGGCAGTGCATGAGCATGCAGATTTAATGCGTGCATCTATTGCTTCGGCAAATAACGACCACCGTTTAGGTGCAAACGAAGCGCCTCCGGCAATTATGTCTGTATTTTTAGGCGAACAATTATCAAAAGTATTAGATGAATTGGAAAAAGCAGTTCACACTGGTAAAATGAGCCCTGAAGAAAAAACAGCTTTAAAAATGAATATTGGCCGAATTCCTGATATTTTATTAGATAATACGGATAGAAACAGAACTTCGCCGTTTGCGTTTACAGGAAATAAATTTGAATTTAGAGCAGTTGGTTCTTCTGCAAATTGCGGCGGACCAATGACCGTGCTTAACTCAATTATGGCACAACAATTAATTTCTTTCAAAAAAGAAGTAGATGCTTTAATAAATAATAAAGTTGAGAAAGACGAAGCTATTTTTCAGGTATTAAAAAAATATATTATTGCCAGTAAAAAAATTCGTTTCGAAGGAAATGGTTATGGTGATGAGTGGAAAGCTGAGGCAAAAAAACGCGGTTTAAATAACATACCAACCACACCAGGCGCTTTGGAAGCTATGATTTCAAAAAAATCGTTAGAGATGTTTGAGTCGCAAGGTATTTTAAATCACCGCGAACAGGAAGCACGTTACGAAATTAGTTTGGAAACATACACTAAAAAAATTCAGATAGAATCTCGTATCATGGCAGATATGGTTAATAACCAAATTATTCCTGCTGCCTTAAACTATCAAAAAACCTTAATCGAAAATGCAACCGGTTTAAAAAACATTTTGGGCGCCGCAGAATTTAAAAAAGCTGCAGATACTCAAATTGCATTAATTAAAGAGATTAGTGAGCATGTTAGTATTATTAAAAAGGCCGCAGATGATATGACGGAAGCGCGTAAAAAAGCAAACACTTTAGACAGTGCAAAAAAACAAGCGCATGCATATTGTGAAAAAGTAAAACCGTTTTTTGAAACCATTCGATACAATGTAGATAAATTAGAAAACATTGTAGACGATGCAACTTGGCCGTTGCCAAAATATAGAGAGATGTTATATCTTAGATAAATAAAAAAATCCGCTGAAAAGGCGGATTTTTTTTGAACTTATTTTTGCTCTCTTTAATGAGGAGGAGTTTTGCGTTATTGCGAGGGCTTTTCACCCGAAGCGATCTCAAATGACGATGAGTAAAAATAAACTATGTTTGAGATTGCTTCGTGCCTAGCAATGACGAAGGTTTTAGAACAAAAAGAAAAAATAAACCGCGGCCCATTTGATAGCAATGTTTTTGGCGTAACCAATAATTTCACTATTCTGATTTAAAACTGTTCCGTCGTTTTTAATTGTACCTAATAGTTTGTTTTCTGCATCAAAAACAGTACCGTCTTTTTTAATATTACCTAGTATTTTACGACTTTCGTTTTCTACAAGCCCATTATCGCTTACATAACCAATAATAATTGAATTTTTACCGGTAACCATACCATCTGCTTTAAATTTTCCAATCACACTATTGGCTTCGTCTAAAACAGTACCGTCGGGTTTAATAGTGCCAATAAATACATTGTCGCTGCCTTGTATCGCTTGCGGAAAAGCAATAACTGTTGTGATCATAAGGCCAAAAAAAAGTATAATTTGTTTAAGCATGATCTAATATTTAAGAAGGTTAATTTTATTTATACTGTTGCGTATTGTAAATAGGCTGGTCACTTACAAAATTTGAAATAATTTCGGGACTCATACTTCGGTTTTTATTATGTTTCACATAATTTGAATAACCTTTTACATTGGTCCATTTTTCGATTTTTAATTTCTCTTCATTTTCTTTGCTAAACCAAAGTAGTTGGTAGCCAAGCCCTGCCTCAATTGCTCGCAATTCATCATCGTAATTAATTTTGTTTTTTGCCTTGCCCGAAAGTTGTTTAAAATACCAACCAACAAAATCAAAAAAGCCGCCTGTTCTAAAATCTTCCATTCTGCTTAACTGCACGGCAATTAAACCAATTTGCGAGTTAAGGGATAAATTTTTAAGAAGCACACTGTCTAAAGTAGTTTGCGTTAATTGGCTATAATATATTTTATAGGTACGTTGTTGGGGCGCTTTAAAAATAGACGCAAAGGTTGGTTTTATTTTTACGATTTTTTGAGATTTTCTAAATTTTATTTTAATGTTTTGAAATTCCATTTTAGGATAAAATCGTAAGGCGTAAGCGAATTTATTTTTAAGATTTGAAGTAGAATCGCCATTAATAATAATTATTTTATTTGAAGTGTCTTTAAAGTGTGGCAAAACAGAATCGTTCACGTTTTTAAAATAAATGTTTTGCGAAAAGCTGTTTGCAGTTAAAAGTATGCCTAAAGAGATAAAAAAGTAATAAAGAGTCTTCATGCATCAAAAATATAAAAATAAATTTTACAATTAGCTACAATAGGTATAAATTTACCTACAAGGCACCAATGGTTTATATAATTCTTACTATAATTATTTCAGTTTCTCTTTTACTTGTATTTAAGGGTTTTCAAAAATATAAGGTAAATACGCTGGCTGCCATTGTTTTTAACTATTTGGCAGCCGCAACTACAGGAATTATTTTTTTAGATTCAAGCCTTATGCCTCAGGTTATTTTTAATTCTGAGTGGATTTATATTTGTATTCCGCTGGGCATGCTTTTTATTAGTATTTTTTACCTTATATCATTAACTGCTCAACGCATAAGTATTTCAACCGCATCTGTTGCTAATAAAATGAGTGTTATTATGCCGGTACTCTTTTCTGTAATTTTTTTAGATCAACACCTGTCCATACTTAAAGTTATTGGCATTACATTAGCCATGATTGCTGTTTACCTTTCTACACGTGCTTATGGTAAAGAACATATTAATCCAAAATTAATTTGGTTGCCTGTTTTAGTTTTTGTTGGTAGTGGATTAATAGATATTGCAATTAATGCAACTAATTCATTTTTTATACATTCGCCTACCGAGAGCGCTTTGTTTAGTATTTGCACTTTTTTATCGGCGTTTGTAATTGGCGTAATTGTTTTAAGCTTTTTAATGGTCATAAAAAAATCTATTAGTTTAAAAGAAGTTATTGCACCAAAAAATATCCTAGGTGGATTAGTTTTAGGTGTTCCAAATTATTTTAGTATTTATTTTATTTTTAAATCACTCGATTCAAATGTACTTCAAAGCGCTCAACTTTTCCCGGTTTTAAACTTGTCAAATGTGGCTTTTTCGGCTTTTTTGGGTTGGGTTGTTTTAAAAGAAAAACTTTCAATAATTAATCTTATTGGAATTGCGCTAGCTATAATTTCAATTTTACTGATATCGTTATAATGCTTTTTTCAGATTCATATTTAACCGTTAAGGCGCCTCACGAGGCGTTAATTAAAGAACGAGGTTCAAAATTCTTGGCATTTATTTTCCCGGTAAGTAATGAAATTGAAATAAAAAATTATTTGTTGCAATTAAAAAAAGAGCATCCTAATGCCAATCATCATTGTTATGCTTGGCGATTAGGGGCAGATAAAATGGCTTTTAGAGCAAATGATGATGGTGAGCCAAATAATACTGCAGGAAAACCCATTCTTGGACAAATTCAGGCCGGCGACCTTACAAATGTTTTAATAGTTGTGGTGCGTTATTTTGGAGGAACGCTTTTAGGTGTTGGGGGGTTAATTAGCGCATACAAAGCCTCTGCTGCAGAGGTAATTGCAGGTGCCGAAATTTTTGAACGTTTTATTTTATTTGAATATCAAGTAGAGTTTAGTGAAGAAAGTATTAATCCTGTAATGCGTATTTTAAAAGAAAACGGCGCAAAAATTACTTCTCACACTTATGAAACTAATAATTTAATTATTTTTCAAATAAAAAAACAATATTCAAGTAAACTTGAAAAAGATTTTGCAGACCTTTACACCTCAAAACTAACATCTCTAAGAACATTATAGTTAATTACAAAATGAAACAGTCAAAATCAGAATTCGAACTTTTAAAGGATATGTGTTTTATGCACGCTCCTAGTGGTAATGAAGTAGGCATGAAAATGTTAGTTTTAAATTATATTAAAGAAAATTCTAAAAACTGGAAACATAAACCAAAAGTTATTTTTGGAGATGGTTTTCATGATAATATTATTTTAATTTTTGGTAAACCGCGTACCGCAGTATTTGCTCATATGGATAGCATCGGCTTTACGGTACGATACGGAAAGCAATTGGTTAAAATTGGCGGACCTGTTACAAAAAACGGTTTTAAATTAATAGGTTCGGATAGTAAAGGTTTACAAGAAGTAGAATTAAAAGTGAGCGAGGATAAAAAAACCGGAATGAGAAGTCTTTCTTATAAAGGGAAAAGAGACTTTGAAACTGGTACGGAGTTAACGTTTAAGCCTCATTGGCGTGAAGATAAGACCCATATACAATGCTGTTATATGGATAACCGTTTGGGGGTTTACGCTGCACTAAAATTAGCCGAAACATTAAAAGATGGCGCAATTGTTTTTAGTACTTACGAAGAGCATGGTGGCGGAAGCGTTAGCTATTTACAAAAATATTTACAAGAAAAGTATAAGATTGCTCAAGGTTTGATTTGCGATATTTCATGGATTTCAGACGGCGTGAGTTACGCAAAAGGTCCGGTAATAAGTATGCGTGATAGTTTAATACCAAGACGGAGTTACGTCAACAAAATTATTTCTATTGCTAAAAAACACAAATGCGCCTACCAATTAGAAGTGGAAGGAACTGGAGGAAGTGATGCAAAAGAGTTGCAAATGGCAGATTATCCGTGGGATTGGTGCTTTATTGGTGCCGCTGAAGACAATGTTCATACACCTGATGAAAAAGTACACAAAAAAGATATAGAAGGAATGATAAAATTATACGAGGTTTTAATGAAAGACCTATAATTATTTTAGAGAAATTAAAAACCGTAATTTTTATTTTCTCTTACAAAATCATCCTCTTTAAACGGTTTGTTTATTTGTAATTCTGAGAAGTCATAAGATTCAAATAAGCCAGAGTCATCGTATAGACTAAGCGAAATAGGTAACATTAATTTTTCGTCAATAAACAGGATTGCTTTTTTACAATATAAATTTGGAACTTTTAAAACACTTCCTTTTTTTAAGTAACCAAAGTCGTTTAACAAATTATTTTTATCTCTTAATAAATAATCGTTAACACATAATTTGGACGCTATACTGGTTGCCGTTTCTTTTTCTTGTACAGTATACTCGGTATAGTTGTAATTTTTGTTTTCGTACTCCAGTAAGTGACACGAGTAACCATTTTTTGTAGTTGTGCCACGATAGGTAAAATTATTTATTCCATCTTTATCTTTACTTAATGTTAAGGCAATGGAGTTGCCGATAAATGCATAACCTAACTCGTTGATAGAATAATGTTGGTTCTTTCGCATTAGGTTTCCGGTAGGATCAAGGTTAAGTGTCATGTATGGAAAAACATGTGGTTTAACAAGCGCTTTATGTCCGTATAATTCGTTGTTATATAAAATTTCCAGTTTTTTTTCTCTATTAATAAAATATAATTTTCGGGGTTGAGTTTGCAGAATATATTCTGAATTAGCAACCGAAAATTTTTTATCAACGCGTTCAAGTGCTGTAACTTTAGTGCGAAGGGTTTTTACATTCCTGATTGAATCATACATGTGCAGTAATATTTTAGCCGGTTTAATATCACCGGTTTTTCTAAACGAAAAACTAATTAGAACTAAAAAAAAGAGGGATATAAGAACTTTAAACTTCACAGGTAATAAACAATAAAAATAGATAATAGTTTTTAGTTATTTTTGGGGATTGTTTAAAATTTTCAACATGTCAATAATTGGAATAATACCCGCTCGCTTTGCGTCTACCCGTTTTCCTGGAAAACCTTTGGTTCAAATTAACGGAAAATCAATGATACAGCGTGTTTACGAACAAACTGTAAAAGCAAAATTACTAAATAAGGTAATTGTTGCAACAGACGACAACCGAATTGCCGAGCACGTAAAAAGTTTTGGAGCCGAAGTAGTAATAACTAAAACGGAGCATCCAAGTGGCACCGACAGATGTTTTGAGGCTTATCAGTTAAATGCTCAAAAATTTGATTATGTTTTAAATGTTCAAGGCGATGAGCCTTTTTTAGATCCCGAACAAATAAATTCTTTAGCGCAAGCTTGTGCGGGCAATGTTGAAATAGCCACACAAATGATAAAGTGCAACAACCATGAAGTACTTTTTGACAAAGGCGAGGTAAAAATTATTTTAAATTCAAACAAAGAGGCGCTTTATTTTAGCAGAAATGTTATTCCGTTTATAAAAGGTAAAGATGAAGCCGAATGGCATAACCATTTTGATTATTATAGGCATGTGGGTATGTATGCATACCGTACTGATATTTTGGAAAAAATTACCCAACTTAAACCTTCCGCATTGGAGTTGGCAGAATCTTTAGAGCAATTACGCTGGTTAGAATATGGCTATAAAATTAAATGCGTAGAAACTTCTTTTGATAGTCATTGCGTGGATACACCCGAGGATATTGAAAAAGTAATACGTTTAATGAACATCCAATAAATTGTTGCAATGAGCCAACATCCTTCTTCAATTGATATCTTAGATTTTACTTACAATCTGCCGCAAGAAAAAATTGCAGAGTTTCCTTTACCAAATAGAGATGATGCTAAATTGTTGGTTTATAAGAATGGTGAAATAGGAGAGTCTGTTTTTAAACACCTTAGCGATTTTTTGCCGGAAGAAAGTGTTTTAATATTTAATGATACGCGTGTTGTACAAGCGCGATTATTTTTTCAAACAGCAAAACAGCAAAAAATTGAAGTGTTTTGTTTAGAGCCATTTAATGCCGGAATTGATATTACACAAGCTATGTTAAGCACCAAAACAGTGCTTTGGAAATGTTTAGTTGGCAATTTAAAAAAGTGGCGCGATGAAATGCTTTCCGTTACCATTAATGAAATAACTGTAAACGTAAAATTAGTTGAAAAAAGAGGTGAAGATGTGGTTGTTGAGTTTAGCTGGGAACCTTATGAATTATGTTTTGCAGAGGTGTTAGAAAAAATTGGTGTTATGCCAATACCGCCTTATTTAAAACGTAAGAGCGATGAGTCGGATGCAATTAGATATCAAACAATTTACGCAGTACAAAATGGATCTGTGGCAGCTCCCACAGCGGGTTTACATTTTACACCCAATGTAACTGAAAAATTAAAGGTCAAAAAAATTCAATCGCTTTATGTTACCTTACATGTTGGCGCGGGTACGTTTAAGCCTGTAAAATCGGCCACTTTAGCCGGACATGCTATGCATTATGAATGGATAACGGTAGATAAAACTGTTATTAATGCATTAATAACTTACGGCGCAAAAAAAATCATTCCTGTTGGAACTACTTCTATGCGCACCATCGAATCGCTTTATTGGCTTGGTTTAAAAGTGTTTTATAATCCACAAATTAAACCCGAAGATTTGGAATTAGATCAGTGGTTTCCATATGATTTTTCTCAACTCCAAATTTCTAATCAAGAGAGTTTAAATTCTTTACTGCACTGGTTAAGCAAAAATAATTTACACCAGTTAACCTGTAAAACAAGTATAATCATTGCACCACCCTATAAATTAAAATTAGCAAGTGGAATAATAACCAATTTTCATCAACCCCAAAGTACTTTATTGTTATTAATTAGTTGTGTGGTGGGTAATAGATGGAAGGATATTTACACCTATGCTTTAAATAATAATTTTAGATTTTTGAGTTATGGAGACAGCTCTCTTTTGTTAAAATAACTTGTTTTTATTTCGTTTCGGCAAAAAATGCAAAGAATATTTGTTTTTTTTTATATTTTTGGTGAATACTAAATCTAAATTATCATGAAAAAAATCTATTTATCAATTATTACAACTTTAGCGGCTTTTTCTGCAAGCGCGCAATTAACCGATGCAAATCATTCTCCGGTTGCCGGCGATATGTTTAGCACTTACCAATGCGATTCAACTGGAATTACTGCAGGAGCTTCAGGAGCAGGCGCAACATGGAATCACGCTACAATTACCACGCATAGCAGTATCGTAAATAATTACACAGCAGCTGTAAACTCAAATGCTTCTTATCCTCAACCGGGTGTTGCTGTTGCTTCTGCATTAAGTAATATGTCTTATTACAAAGCAAGTGCAACTTCTTTAAATTATTGGGGAGGTAATATTCAAGTTGGAGCCATTGCTGCAACGTTAATATATACTGCACCAGCAGTAATTGCAGCTTATCCTATGAGTTTAAATACTACCAGCTCTTCAGTTACAAGCGGAAGCATCAGTATTCCTTCTATTGCGCAAAATGGAACGTTTAGTGGCAACAGTAATGCTTTAGCAGATGGATCTGGTACTTTGGTTTTGCCTACAGGTACTTATTCAAATGTAATTCGTGTGGTTACTTCACAAACAATTAATTTTACGGTTCCATTAGGGGCAGGTACAGTAAATCAAAAAAACTATGATTACTATAATGTTGGTGTAAAAGAAGCGTTGTTTTCTATTACTACTTCAACAATTGTTTCTCCTGCAGGAACATCAACACAAACACTTGTTACACGTGCTAAGCCACTAACAACTTCTGTTAACGAAAACAAAATAGTAACTTTTGAATTAGGCGTTTATCCTAACCCTTCAAGCACTACTGTAAATTTTGTAACTGAAAATGCAGAAGCAAAACAAGTTTTAGTTTATGACATCACAGGTAAATTAGTTGAAAAACAAAATCTTATTGAGGGCAAATTAAAATTAGATGTTTCAAATTATAATACAGGTTTATACATGTATAGCGTAATTGGTAATGCAAATCAAACTTTAAAGTCTGGTAAAATTACTGTTAGTCACTAATTAAAGAATACCCTTTTTTTAGCCACAGATTTCGCAGATTAACACAGATTTATTTGTGTGTGATTTTCGAAATCTGTGGCTATTTTATTTTAGGTAGTTTTGGTAAACCTTACTTATTTATTCCTCGCGCCTTCGCGTAATCAGTGAAATCTGTGGCTTATTTTTTGTAATTAGTGAAATCATCACTTTTACTTTCTCGGTAGTTAAATTTATCTTTTTATCTTTGTTATAAATTAAAACAACGTTGCTATGAATATTGAAGAAAAAATAAATGGCGAAATAAAAACAGCCATGCTTGCAAAGGATGCTAAAAAGTTAGAAGCACTGCGTGCAATAAAATCTGTTATTTTATTATTAAAAACTTCGCCCGAAGGCTTAACAGATGATTCTATTGCAAAGGCCCTACAAAAAGAGGTAAAAAAGCGTAAAGAGTCGGCTGATATTTATAAGAGTCAAAATCGTGCAGATCTTGAAGAAGTTGAATTATCACAAGCTGCGGTAATGGAAGAATACTTACCAAAACAAATGAGCGAAGATGAAGTAAAAGCAGAAGTTGCTAAAATTATTGCTGCTGTGGGTGCAACAGGCCCAAGTGATATGGGTAAGGTTATGGGTGCCGCTTCAAAAGCATTAGCAGGAAAAGCCGATAATAAATTGGTTTCTGTTTTAGTAAAACAATTATTAGGATAAAATAAATTGTCATCCAACTAAGATATTATTCTATAGTTGAATGACAATTTTGTAATTGTAAGAATTATTTTTTTATTTCATGCTGAGCAAAGTACGCTCGTTTTGTAAAACTGTACGTTGCACAAGGGTTAATTGATGAAGCATTACAAAGCAACTCATAGAATTTGCCTCTTTACTATTACTTATTGTTTCAAAAACAATTGGTAAATGATTAGTGTTTGCTGCTAACGCATTATATTCTTTAGCTAAAACTTCTAATTTACCAGACAACTCACCGTACATTTCATTCCTGAAACCTCCCTGAACAGTGTGATCGTGCATAACAATATTGTTTGCCAAATCAACTTGTAAATTTTTACTTCCGTTTTCACTTTCTAACTCAATGAAACGTTTTTTAATTTCGTCGCAATGCGCAATGATCTCTCTTCCTTTTTTGTTTAGCTCCAGGTTTGTTGAATCAGGGGTTTGTTTAATGCTATTCAATTCAACCCGCAATAATTGATCGTCGTTTAAATATGTTTCGGTTAATTGCTTATCAATCATAAACGAAGCTCGGGGTGATCGCATTAAGGTTAGTAATAAGCCGGCGGCTGAAATTAAAAGTATTGACGAAACAATTGTATTTACTTTTGTTTCTGGATTACGAACTCCAGAGAAAAAATAAAAAGGTAAAAATAAAAGAAGTAGTATTGCCATTGACGAATTCATCATCATATTTGCAAATGGCCAATGCATAACTTTAAATAAAATACCTAAACTAATCAGGATGCCGGCAAAAGCGCCGATCCCAATGGTTAATTTATCTTTCAAATCTTGCTTTTCTTTTATTTTTAGGATAAACATTAGTGGTAAAAAAATAAAACTCAAGGTCCCAATTCCTAAAATAATGCCCATGCTAGCCCCGGGCCAATGCATAAATTTAAAGATTAGTCCTAAGGTTAAAAACACGGTGGATATTGTACCGCTAACTATCATTGCTTTTTTCATGGTATAATAATTTTTAAAGGTTAGTAATAGGAGGGTTTCTTCTTCTATTTCCCATAAAGCATCTTTATAAAATGTTTTTATAGTTTTTTGATAGAAGTTCTCAAAGTCTCCGTTTTCTTCGAGGTTTTGTTCAATGATACAACAGATATGATCAAGGAGGTTTTGCTGCAGGCTCTCCATCTCAACGCCACGTGCACTAATGTCGTTATAGATATAATCAATTTGTTTATCGCTGAGGCAATACATTTATGCTGTTTTTGTTTTTATGTCTAATAAAAATTTCATGGTATTCATAAAATCTGCAAGCTCATTTACTTTTTCTTTTGTTTTTAATTTGCCACTCGGACTTAAAGTGTAATATTTACGAACTCGCTTGCCGATGAATTCCGATTCGGTTGTAACAAAGCCTTCGTTTTCGAGCGAATGTAATGTTGGATACAGGGCTCCTTCGGTTATTTGAATTTTGTCTAAGGTTAACTCCTTAACTTTTTGAGTTATTTCGTAACCGTACATTTTTTTATTGTCGGCTAATAGTTTTAAAACAATTGTTTTAAGTGTACCTTTTAATAGTTCAGAAGAGTAAATCATAATAGTATAATTAATTACATAAGACAAAGATACATAAGAATATTATGTATAATGCAATTGGGTATAAAATATTTTTTAATTGATTGAAAATCAGTTTAATAAAATTAAGTAACCCCTTTTTAATTATTTGCTTTACTATAAACGAAAAAAAAGACCGGACAAAAATCCGGTCTTTTTACACACGCACACACACACTTAACACACAAATAGTATTACATTTAATTTAATTTAAATTTTATGGGTAATTGATAATATACTTTAACAGGTTCTCCTTTAACTTTTGCGGGCGACTTAAAGTTTGGTATCATAGCAATAACTCTTAAAGCTTCTTCATCCATACCGTAACCGGCATTATTTAATAAGGTTAAATGTCCTACTTTTCCTTTTTCGTCAACCACAAATTTTACGTAAACTGTACCTGATTTACCTTGCTCTGATGCACTAACAGGATACTTAACATTATTTCCAACAAAGGTATAAAGAGCCTTTAAACCGCCTTCAAATTCGGGAGCAGAATCAACAAAAACTAATTCTGTTGGTCCGGTACTAACGGTTGCGGTTGTTGTACCTGTACCTGCACCATTTCCGCCTGTTTCAGGTCCGCCACCTGTTCCTTTACCATTACCATTTTTTGTCAAATCACGGTCTGGATCTACATTTAATACTGAATGCGTATTAACACTTACCGTGTCATTAATTGTTACAACAGTGTTTTCAAGTGGTTTGGTAGACGATGCTGCTGTTTGGTTTTCTTTTACGGGTTGTATTTCTAAAATCTCTTCGGGTTTAATATCAAATACAGTTACAATATTTGAGTCGTTTAATAAATATAAATTATTATTTTGCTCTGGGGTATTGTTTCTATTGCTGAAATAAAATGCTATTGACATAAATGTTCCAAATCCAAGGATCATTATAGATAATGATTTAACGATGGTATTTCCATATGCAGAACGAATAACATAAGCACCATAACTTTTATTGCGATTAGCAAAAATAACTTCGTTTAAATTTTGCTGGTTGTTTATTAAATAGCTCATAATCTTAGTTTTTAAAGGTTAAACCCATTTTTGTATTGCGCGCTTAATACAATGTTGAATCCTGATGTAAAATTAGAGCAAAGGCATTTAAAATAAAATCAACTACTTAAATGTGGTAGCTTTTGTTTTTTAAGTGGAACGAAATAATAGGAAAATGGTTAAACGGATAAGCTTTGTTTGTTGTAAGATTAAAAGGTGCAGTCTGCAACATTAAGCTTAGTAACTTTCTCGGTCATTTCGCCACCAAATAAAGGCGAAAAGCTTACCATAATCTCACCGGTATTTGGTGAAGCGCGAAAAACTTTATTTGTTGAAAGGTCGTAGGCCAAGCCAATATTAAGATTTTTAAGCATTCTAAATTGAACAATGGCGCATACAAAGTTTTTGCTTCTAACACTTGCGCCAACGGCAAAGCGTTTGTTATAATAATTAATTACGGTTATTTCTGCCGAAGGCAAACTAACAATAGAGCTGTGCAAATTTATGGCAACCATTAATTTATCAAAATCATTTATTTTAATTTTTTGGCCTGCACTAAAATTATAATGTGGTAATAATCGTGATGGCGAACCAATGGTACCACCAATACCAGACTGTTTAAAAATGGAAACTTGCTGAAAGCAAACGTCCATAAAAAACTTTTTGTTTGTAAGTCTTATTCCGGGTACTAAATCAGGATAAGCTAACACAGAGGCACTGCTGTTTGAAACCGCTGGATCATTTTTATCTAAATTGTTTTTGGTGAGTCTGAATTGTTTTATGCCTGCAAATAAACCAAACGACATAATTGTTTTTTTTGCAAGTAACAGATGAAAAGTGTACGATAACCAAATGTCATTATGTACAAAATTTCCTGCTTGATCTTGATCAACATAAATGCCCGCGTTGTGCCATTTTGAAATACTTCGTGCCGGAATAAAATTGTAATTAAACGAAACGAAAGCAGACTTTGGATTGTTAGTAAAACCAAACCATTGTGTTCTTGCACCTAAAATAAGTTCGTACGGGGCATTAATCGAAGTGCCTGATGCCGCAGGATTATAACCTATTTTATTAAAAATAAATTGAGTGTATTGCGGAAATTGTTGCGCAACAACTTTGGTTAGGCAAAAGCAAATTAAGAGGTATGTAAAAATTTTTTTCACCTTAATATTGTAATATCTCCTTTAATTGTTTTGTGTTTATTGCCACCATCATAATAAAAAACATAATAATAAGTTTCGTCTAATACGTTTATCCCGTTCCATGTGCCATCCCAAGGAGTGTAGTTTTGTTTTTGTGAATGTACTTGTTGCCCCCATTTATTAAAAATATATAACTCAAAGTTTGGATAATTTTGAATGTTTGATATCTGAAGACGATCGTTATAATTATCGCCATTGGGTGTAAAATGGTTTGCAATTATAACCTTACATTCTATTTTTTCAATATTAAAATTAATGGTTGTATCTGTAGAGTGATTGATGATTAAGTGAACAAAATATGAGCCTGCATTTAAATTATTGATAGCATTTACATTGTATTGATCGTTACTCCAATAAGTAGATACAGTGTCACTTACCGATAATCCTTCAATCTGAATTCCCGCAGCCCCTTTACTGCATTCTTCGTTGGATAAAGAGAGTGCTACCGCATGATTTGTTTGGCAAGTAAAATTGTTTGCAAAACAAATAAAAAGTAAAGCCGTTAAATTTTTATAAAAAACCAAAGTGTGCATAATCTAATCCGCTTTAAAGATAATTAAAAAATAACTATTTTTATTTTAATCGTATATTTACAGTTAGTCTTATGGAGAATATTATTGAACAAGTTAGTAAAGATGCTTTGTTGAGTGAGCTTAATAAAGAACGTTATGTTCGCAAGACCAACAATGGCAATAATGAAATTTATATTATTACACACCACAACTCACCTAATGTAATGCGTGAGATCGGAAGATTGCGTGAGGTTACTTTTAGGCATGCCGGCGGCGGAACAGGTAAATCAATAGATATTGATGAGTTTGATACCAGTTCTCATCCCTATCAACAATTATTAGTTTGGAATCCTGAGGATAAGGAGATTGTTGGTGCCTATCGTTTTATTTTGTGTAAAGACGCTGAGTATATTAATGGAAAAGTGCAATTGGCAACTACAGAGTTGTTTAATTTTAGCGAACAGTTTTATAAAGAATATTTACCGTATACTATTGAGTTAGGCCGTTCATTTATACAGCCATTATATCAGCCAAGCGAACAATTTAGAAAAGGTTTGTTTAGCTTAGATAATTTGTGGGATGGGCTTGGAGCCTTGGTAATTGACAATCCGTCGCAAAAATATTTTTATGGGAAGGTAACGATGTATACCGATTTTAATGTAACTGCACGAGATTACATTTTATCATTTATGTTGCATTATTTTCCTGATCCCGAAAAATTGGTAACACCAATTCATGGCATTACTTATAAAACAGATGTTTCTGGTTTTTTAAATGAACTAAAAAATTTAGATTATAAAGCCGGTCATGCGCATTTAAATAAATTAGTTCGCGCTTTAGGTGAAAATATTCCGCCTTTAGTAAATGCCTATATGAATTTAAGCAGCACCATGAAAAGTTTTGGAACTGCTATAAATCCTACCTTTGGCGGTGTTGAAGAAACAGGGATTTTGGTTGCGATTAAAGATGTTTATCAAAGTAAAAAAGAAAGACACTTCCATTCTTACTTAGTAGAAAAAGGTATTTTAAAATAAATTTACATAATGTTAATCTTGTCACTTCTAACCAATTTGAGAAGTTTATAACAGCAGAAAAATAAAAATGATAATAAAAAAAGCAGTATTTAAACAAAGTGCATCGAGCATTTTTGGATGTCCGAAACCAAGTTTGCCCGAATTTGCTTTTATAGGAAGAAGTAATGTTGGGAAGTCTTCATTAATTAACATGTTGTGCAATAACAGCAAGTTGGCTAAAACATCTGCTACACCAGGCAAAACGCAATTAATAAATCACTTTACCATAAATGATAATTGGTTTTTGGTTGATTTACCCGGATATGGATTTGCAAAAACCAGTAAAGATAATCGCGCTAAGTTAGAAACCATTATTTACGATTATTGTAAAAAGCGCGAAACGTTAGTTTGCTTATTTGTGTTAATAGACAGTCGATTGCCTCTCCAACAAATAGATAAAGATTTTATGCTTTGGTGTGGCGAGAATCAAATTCCCTTTAGCATTATTTACACTAAAACAGATAAAAATTCAAAATTAGAATTAGCAAAAAATATTAAAAATATCGAAACTGAACTATTAAAATTGTGGGAAGATTTGCCAAACAGTTTTATAACTTCTTCAGAAAAAAAAGTTGGTAAAGACGAGCTTTTAGATTTCATTCAACACCACCATCAACAAGTGCAAGCTGCTAGAACAATTTTACCCGATTTGAACGAAGGTGAATTTGATGAGGATGATGAAGAATTGGATGAACAAGAATAATTTTTCAAAAAGACCATATTAAAAACTAATAATTAAAAACTAATAATTGTATTTGAATGGCAAGTGATTGGGAGGTACTCCAGATAAAATTAAAGGAACGTTTTGATGGAGAAATGGATTACGATTCTATTTTATTTTTGATAGGATTGCAAGAGCTTAGCAAGCCATTTAAGAAATATAAAAAAGACGAAAAACTCGAAGTAATGCACATTGCTATTTGTACATTATTAGAACCTTACGGCTTTTATGAATTCCTTGGCCGCGACGAAGAGGGGTGGCCGCATTGGAAACTCGTTCAAAATCTACCGCATTTAGATGCAAAACAACAAAACAAATTAATTATCGATTCTATTATCGATTACTTTAAAAAGGGTGGGTTTATTTAGGTTGTTTAAGTAAATTCTATTCTTATATCTTCAAATCGTATTCTAATAAATTTTATAAGTTTTTTTAAAAAGAGGCTCAAAATCTCCCTGTCTTTTTTATAAAATTCCCTCCGGGCTAAATTGTTAATATCCTGTTCAGAAGCATGTTTAAAAACCAGCTCGTTAAATTCTCTTTCATTCTTTCAAGCGCTTACTAATTCTATGTTCTGAGCCCTAAATGGTTTTTAACTAACTGATTGTTAGCGATATTAACATTGTTTAAAACCTCCATTTTTTCAACAATAGTGGTAAAAAATGGCTTAAAGTGGTAAAAAGTGGGAATATTATCCATATTTTTGCTAAAATCTTAATTATCAAGTAATGACAAGCCTAATAGGGGAATACGATTGTAAAGTGGACGCAAAAGGGCGTTTCATGTTTCCTATCGACCTTAGGAAGCAGTTGGAAGCGTTATTTGAAAAAGGCTTTGTAATTAACCGAAATCTGCATCAAAAATGCTTGGTTTTATACCCAATAAATGAATGGGAAAAATTAAACAAAAAACTAAGCAAACTTAATCGCTTAATAAAAGCTAACGATGTGTTTGTAAGAAAATTTACCGGAGGTGCAACAAACGTTGAAGCCGATAATTCGGGTCGTTTATTATTACCAAAATCATTAACCGATTACGCAGATATTAAATCAGATTTAAAAGTTTTAGGAAGTAATAACGTAATAGAGTTGTGGGATAAAAAATTATATGAAGACTTCTTGAATCAAGATATTGATATTGAAAAATTAGCTGAAGATGTGTTGGGAGGTTTAAATTTTAACGACGGTAACGATGAGTGAGTATCATAACCCCGTTCTTTTACAAGCCTGTATTGATAATTTAAACATTAAGCCTGATGGCATTTATGTTGATTTGACTTTTGGTGGTGGCGGACATTCTGCTCATATTTTAAAACAGTTGAACGAAAAAGGAAAACTGTTTGCTTTTGATCAAGATGAGGATGCGCAAAAAAACGCAATTAAGGATCCGCGCTTTACTTTAATACCACATAATTTCAGACACCTTAAGAATTACCTGCGATTATATGGAGTAAACAAAGTAGATGGAATTTTGGGTGACCTTGGTGTTTCCTCTCATCAGTTTGACGAAGCATCACGTGGTTTTTCAATTCGTTTTGATTCTGAATTAGATATGCGAATGAATCAGCAAAATACATTAACTGCAAAAAAAATCGTGAATGAATATTCTGATAAGCAACTCATTCATATTTTTAAAACTTATGCCGAAATCCACAACGCTGCACGTTTAGCATTTGTTATATGTGCTGCTAGAGCAGAAAAAGAGATTTCAACAACCAATGAGTTGAAAGAAGCAATTTCATCTTGTACACCAAAATTTGAGGAGCATAAATATTTAGCCAAAGTTTTTCAAGCGCTGCGAATAGAAGTGAATCAAGAAATTGAAGCGCTAAAAGAATGTTTAACCCAATGTGTTGAAATTCTTGATAGCGGTGCAAGATTAGTGGTAATATCCTATCATAGTTTAGAAGACAGGTTGGTTAAAAATATTATCAGAGCAGGCAATGTTGAAGGGGTAGAAGAGAAGGATGTTGTTTTTGGAACAAGTAAAAAAATATTCAAGAATTTAACATCAAAACCAATTTTACCAACTGAAGAAGAAATTAAAAACAATACACGAGCGCGAAGCGCAAAATTAAGAGTGGCAATTAAAATATAAAAAAAGAGTAAAGCATAAGTGGCAAATAAATACAGAGAAATAACCACAGAGGAACCTGAAGTAACAGAACAAGAAGTTGTTGTTGAAGAAACGACCGACTCTAAATCTGAAAAACCTTCTAAGCCTCGGAAAAAAGGTGTTCTCGGAAAAGGACTTTCGGCAATTTTTAGCGGAACGTTTCTTACCAACGATAAAACATTAAGACATTTACCCTTTATAATTTTTTTGGCATTTATTGCAATTCTATATATCGCAAACGGATATTATGCCGATGACAAAATAAGAGAAGTAAATAAGATTTCTAATCAACTTAAAGAATTAAGATCAGAATACATTTCAACTAAAAGCGACTTAATGTTTGCAAGTAAACAAAGTGAAGTGGCAAAAGCTGCAGAAAAACTAGGATTAAAAGAACCGGTTGTTCCGCCAATTAAAATTAAAGTAGACAGTACACAACTCTATAAAGCAAGTAACTAATTTGAACGAAAAGAAAAATATTCTATCACGCACGTATTTGATATACATTTTTATGTGTTTGTTTGCGCTTGGAATATTGTATCGTATCTGTATTATTCAGTTTGCTCAGGGCGATTTATGGCGCAGCAAAGCAGAAGCGTTTACTACCAAATTAGATTCTGTTGAGGCAGTTCGGGGAAATATTTTTGACGCAAATGGCGCTCTACTTGCAACCTCTTTACCATATTATGAAATTGCTGTTGATATAAATGCACCCAGTATTACTGATAAAATATACAAAGCTAATCGCGATTCACTTGCTTATGCATTGAGTACTTTATTTGCCGACAAAACAAGCAGAGAATATTTAAAAATTTTAAATAAGGCGCGTAAAAACAATGACAGATACGTTTTACTTCAACGTAACGTGTCTTATAAAGACTTACAGCAATTAAAATCATTTCCCATTTTTAGAAAAGGAAGAAAAGGGGGTTTGGTTACTTTGCAAACTAATCGTCGTGAGCGTCCTTTTCAAATGTTGGCAGGCAGAACTATTGGAATGGCCAGAGCCGGTGTTAAGCCTGTTGGTTTAGAGGGTGCGTTTGATAGTACATTGAGCGGTGTTAGCGGAAAACGTTTAATGCAGCAAATTGCAGGCGGTGTTTGGCGCCCAATTAATGATGAGAATGAAGTTGAACCAAAAGATGGAAGCGACCTTTATACAACTATTGATATTAATATACAAGACGTTGCTCAACAAGCTTTAATGAGATCTCTCATAAAAAATGGCGCGTCGCACGGTTGTGCTATTTTAATGGAAGTAAAAACAGGAGCCATAAAAGCAATTGTAAATCTTACAAAGAGTTCTAAAGATACCTCAAGCTACAGCGAGAGTTTTAATTATGCAATAGGTTATCCAACAGAGCCCGGATCAACATTTAAATTGGCTTCTATGTTAGCAGTAATTGATGAGTATAATATAAGTCTGGATGAAAAAGTAACTGTTGGCAACGGCGAATGTATGTACTTTGATAAAAAAGTAAAAGATTCTCATGCGCCTGAGTCACCGGTTTTAACCGTTCAACGTGTTTTTGAAACTTCTTCAAATGTTGGTGTAAGTAAAATTATTACTAAATATTATTCTAAAAATCCACAACAGTTTGCTAATAAATTAAATTCATTTCACTTAAATGAAAAATTAGGATTGTCTATTCCGGGTGAAGGCAAGGGTTCTATTCCTCAAACTAAAACAAAATATTGGTCGGGTGTAACTTTACCGCAATTAAGTTATGGCTACGAAAGTTTAATTACACCGCTACAAACTTTAACCTTATATAATGCGGTTGCTAATGATGGTAAAATGGTTAAGCCACGCTTTGTAAAAGAAATAAAACGCAATGGTATTGTTGTAAAAACATTTGGTACAGAAATTTTAGAAGAACAAATTGTAAAAAAAGAAACCATTGTAAAAGCCAAAAAATTATTAGAAGGTGTAGTTGCTAATGGCTCGGGAAAAACATTAAACATAACAGCATTTAAAGTTGGTGGTAAAACCGGTACCGCTCAAATCGCAAAAATTGGTGCTAAAAAAGTAAAAGGCAGACCCGTTTATGGTGATGTTGGCGATCGTAATTACCAAGCCTCTTTTGTAGGATATTTTCCTGCAGAGAATCCATTATACTCTTGTATCGTTGTAATTAATTCGCCAAGTAATGGGGTTTATTATGGTGCTGCTGTTGCAGGCCCTGTTTTTAAAGAAATTGCCGAAAAAGTTTTCTCAGGAAGTTTAGATTTTATTCAGCCGATTAATAATAAAAGTGATTATATCACAAAAGTTCCAAGTGTAATTACAACCAAGGCAAATGAAATTAGTTCTATAGCAAAAAACTTTTCTCTTCCATCCTCTGATTTAGAGAATGAAAAATTTGTGAATCGTAATACCAAAGATTCAACCAGAATTATTTTTTCAGATAATAATATTGAAGGGCAATTAAAAAAGGGAGTTATGCCAAATCTGCATGGCCTATCTGCTAAAGACGCATTATTCTTATTAGAAAATAACGGTATGCATGTTCAGTTACAAGGTTTTGGAAGCGTACAAAAACAAAGTATTGAAGCAGGACAAAAATTCATTAAAGGAAATAAAATAACATTAACACTGAGCTAAAATAGGTTACTAAAAATGAAACTGTTAAGCGACATAATTTATAAAGTTAGACTAGAGGAAATAATTGGCTCTACTCACATGGCTATTTCTTCGGTTACTTTTGATTCTAGAACTGTAAAAAAAGATTCTCTATTTGTTGCAACAAGAGGAACCGCAGTAGATGGGCATAACTATATCGATAAAGCAATTGAACTTGGTGCCATTGCTATTGTTTGTGAAGAATTACCTGAACATAAAAACGAGCTTGTAACTTATATTAAAGTGGCTGATTCGTCTTATGCCTTAGGCATCATAGCTTGTAATTTCTTTGACAATCCTTCTGAAAAATTAAAACTGGTGGGTATTACCGGAACTAACGGCAAAACAACAACCGTTACCTTATTATTTAATTTGTTTAGATCTTTAGGATATTCGGTAGGTTTACTTTCTACAGTTGAAAATAAAATTAATAATGCTATTATTCCAGCAACGCATACTACACCCGATGCTTTAACATTAAATGAGCTATTAACCTCCATGCTCGCTCAAGGGTGTGAATATGTTTTTATGGAAGTTAGTTCGCATGCCGTAGTTCAAAATCGAATTGCCGGATTGAGTTTTACCGGTGCAATTTTTAGTAATATCACTCACGATCATTTAGATTATCACAAAACGTTTGATGAATACATAAAAGCAAAAAAACGCTTTTTTGATCAATTGCCAAATACAGCCTTTGCTTTAATTAATCGTGACGACCGCAATGGAATCGTTATGATGCAAAATACAAAAGCGCAAAAATACACTTACGGTCTGCAAAACATTACCGATTTTAAATGTAAGATTCTCGAAAATCAATTAAATGGTTTACTGCTTAATATTGATAATGTTGAGGTATGGGTAAAATTAATTGGAACATTTAATGCGTACAATGTTTTAGCAGTTTATGCTGCAGCAATTTTATTGAAGCAAAATAAAACAAATGTGTTAACTGCTTTAAGTAACCTTAATTCTGTTGAAGGTCGTTTTCAATATGTAAAATCTCCAAAAGGGGTTATAGGAATTGTGAATTATGCGCATACACCCGACGCGTTAAAAAATGTTTTAGAAACCATAAAAGATCTTAGAACTGGTGCCGAGCAAGTAATTACACTAGTTGGTTGTGGTGGCGATAGGGATGCGGCTAAACGCCCTGTAATGGCTGCCATTGCATGTGAGTATAGTAACAAAATTATTTTAACGGCAGATAATCCAAGAAGTGAAGATCCTGAAGAGATTTTAAATCAAATGCAAAAGGGAATTAATCCTGCTGACATGAAAAAAACCTTAAGGATATCAGATAGAAAAGAAGCAATTAAAACAGCACTTTCTTTAAGTAATCCCGGAGATATTATTTTAATTGCGGGCAAAGGACATGAAAAGTACCAAGAAATAAAAGGAGTAAAACATCCTTTTGATGATTTTGAAATTTTAAAAGAAACAATTAAAACGCTAGATATATAACATGTTATATTATTTCTTTCAATATTTAGATAAAACGTTCGACTTCCCGGGAGCAGGCGTGTTTCAATACATTTCGTTTCGCGCTGCTTTGGCATTGATTTCTTCATTGATCATTTCATTAGTATTCGGAAAAAAAATCATCGAATTTATCCGCAAAAAACAAATTGGCGAAACTATTCGCGAATTAGGTTTAGAAGGACAAACTAAAAAAGCGGGTACACCAACCATGGGTGGAATTATAATTATTGCTGCGATTATTATTCCAACTTTATTATTTGCTAAAATATTAAATGTATATATCGTTTTAATGCTTATTTCCACTGTATGGCTTGGTGGTATTGGCTTTTTGGATGATTACATTAAAGTTTTCAAAAAAAATAAGGAAGGCTTACAGGGTAAATTTAAAATTATTGGGCAAATTGGAATTGGATTAATTGTTGGTTGCGTGTTTTATTTTCATCCTGATGTTGTAATTAAAGAACGTATTGTTTCAACTTCAAAAGATCTTGGTACCATTTCAACCGGTATGGAGAAGAATTTAAATTCACCGGTGTATTCGCAAACAGCAGTTAAAAATTTAAAAACAACAATTCCGTTTTTTAAAAATAACGAGTTAGATTATGGTAAAGCTATTTCATGGTTTTGTAACGATTGCGCAAAGTATGGTTGGATGATTTTTATTCCAATGGTGATACTGGTTGTTACCGCAGTTTCTAATGGTGCTAATATAACCGATGGTATTGATGGATTAGCCGCAGGAACAAGCGCCATTATAGGTGTAGTTCTTGGCATATTAGCTTACGTATCGGGTAATACCATTTTTGCCGATTATTTAAATATTATGTACATACCAAATTCCGGTGAGTTGGTGGTATTTATGGCTGCTTTTATAGGCGCATGCGTAGGGTTTTTGTGGTATAATTCTTTCCCTGCTCAGGTATTTATGGGCGACACGGGAAGTTTAGCTATTGGTGGTATTATTGCAGTGTATGCAATTGCTATTCGTAAAGAGTTATTAATTCCAATTTTGTGCGGTGTTTTCTTAGTTGAAAATATATCCGTTATTCTTCAAGTGTTTTATTTTAAATACCAAAAGAAAAGAAGAGGTCTTGAATATGCAAGCACTCATAGATTATTTAAAATGGCACCGCTTCATCATCATTATCAAAAAAGTGGTTTTCATGAATCAAAAATTGTAATGCGCTTTTTTATTATTGGAATTATGTTGGCTGTATTAACATTCGTAACACTTAAATTAAGATAGGTGAGTAAACGCATTGTGATATTAGGTAGCGGAGAGAGTGGAGTAGGTAGTGCTGTGCTCGCTAAACAAAAGGGTTTTACCGTTTTTGTGAGCGATAAGTCATTGATAAAAGAAAAATACAAAGAACAATTAATAGCAGAAAATATTTTGTTTGAAGAAGGAATACATACAGAGGAAAAAATTTTGAATGCCGATGAGGTGATCAAGAGTCCTGGTATTCCTGATAAAGCAGAGTTAATTAAAAAATTGGTTGCAAAAAACATTCCGGTTATATCTGAAATAGAATTTGCCGGACGATATACAAATGCAAAAAAAATATGTATAACAGGTTCTAATGGTAAAACAACCACCACGCTGTTAACTTATCATATTCTTAAAAAGGCCGGTTACAATGTTGGCTTAGGCGGTAATGTTGGTAAGAGTTTTGCGATGCAGGTGGCACGCGAAAATTTTGATTACTATGTTTTAGAATTAAGCAGCTTTCAGTTAGACGGTATGTATGATTTTAAAGCCGATGTAGCTGTTTTGTTAAATATTACTCCCGATCATTTAGATAGATATGAATATAAATTTGAAAATTATGTAGCATCAAAATTTAGAATTACAAATAACCAAAGTAAAAATGATGCTTTTGTTTATTGTGCGGATGACTTAACCATTCAATCGTACATGCAAGAACATCCTACTGCTGCCGAGCAAATTCCTTTTAGCATCAAAAAACCAATTGATGGCCACGGCGCATTTTTAACCGAGAACCAAATAACCCTTAATTATAAATCAAACCAACAACCCTTAATTATGACAATTGAACAATTAGCGCTCCAGGGTAAACACAATGTTTACAACAGCATGGCAGCTTCGCTTGCCGCTCGCATCGTGGATGTGAGAAAAGAAGTTATTCGTGAGTCTTTACAAGACTTTCAGAATGTTGAACACCGTTTAGAATTTATTGCCACCATAAATGGTATTGAATTTATAAACGATTCAAAAGCAACCAATGTTAACTCAACCTGGTATGCCCTTGAAAGCATGGAGAAACCAATTGTTTGGATCTGCGGCGGACAAGATAAAGGAAACGATTATAACGAATTATTTGACCTTGTAAAAGGAAAAGTAAAAGCAATCGTTTGCTTAGGAAAAGATAACAGTAAAATTGTAGCAGCTTTTAAAGATGCTGTAGATGTTATTGTTGAAACCGATAATGCAAATGATGCTGTAGCGGCTTCTTATAAGATCGGAAAAAAAGGTGATGTAGTGTTGTTATCTCCTGCCTGCGCTAGTTTTGATTTGTTTCAAAATTACGAAGACAGAGGAATGCAATTTAAACGTGCCGTTAAAGGTCTATAGTTTTTAAATTCCAATTTTAGTTTATTAAACGCAGTTAATTACTATGTGCATTGTTACAATGCATAATGGCTAACGAATAAAAATTAATGAGCTAAACACAAGATAAAATATAAATAAATGAAGCTGTTTAATTATTTAAAAGGAGATAAAGTTATCTGGGCAATAATGTTCTTATTGTCGTTACTTTCTATTTTGGTAGTATACAGCGCTGTTGTTACTTTGGCACACAAATTTAAGCAAGGTAATACCGAGTATTATTTATTTAAACATTTTGTAATTATTGCATTGGGTTTTGGAATTGCCTATCTCTTTCATAAAATTAAATACACGGTGTTTTCAAAAGTGGCGCAAATAGGTTTTATTTTATCTATTCCACTTTTAATTTATACATTACTTAAAGGTGTTAGTGCCGGTGAAGCTTCTCGTTGGTTGGAGATTCCCGGTATTGGCTTAACCTTTCAGTCGTCAGACGTTGCAAAATTAATGTTGCTAATATATGTTGCGCGTATTTTAGCATTGAAGGCAAATGAGTTGGTTGATTTTAAATCTGTTTTCAAACATTTGTTATTGCCTATTGGTATAATTTGTGCTTTGATCTTACCGGCCAATTTCTCAACAGCAGCCTTATTATTTTTTAATTGTTTAATATTAATGTTTGTTGGTGGCATCAATATTAAAATAATTTTAAAAATATTTGCTATTTGTATTTTAGTTGCTGCTCTTTTCTTTTCATGGGTTTGGTTATTGCCCGAAAGTATTCCCGGTGGTCGTGGACCAACCTGGAAATCACGTATAGAAAATTTTAGTAACGGTGATACAAAAAGTAACTATCAAAGTGAGCAGGCAAAAATCGCTATTGCAACGGGTGGTGTAATTGGCAAGGGGCCTGGTAATAGCACGCAACGTGCATTTTTGCCACAAGCATCTTCCGATTTTATTTATGCCATTATCATCGAAGAGTATGGGTTGCTTTCAGGCTTTGTATTATTATTCTTGTATATGATATTATTATATCGCGGTATTAAAATATTGCGTGATAACGATAAACCTTTTGGGTCATTTGTTGCTGTGGGCTTAGCATTTAGCCTCGTCTTTCAAGCATTGGTAAACATGGCGGTGGCAGTTAATCTATTTCCTGTAACGGGTCAGCCATTACCGCTTATAAGTATGGGTGGAACTTCTATTTGGTTTACCATGATAGCCATTGGAATAATATTAAGCGTTAGTAGAAGCGTAGAAGATAAAACAGAAGAAAAACTTGAAACAGTTTAAAGTCATATTAAGCGGTGGTGGCACCGGTGGACACATCTTTCCGGCTGTGGCAATTGCTAACGAAATTAAAAAGTTAGTGCCAAATGCAGAAATTTTATTTGTTGGCGCATTAGGCAAAATGGAAATGGAAAAAGTTCCATCTGCAGGATATAAGATTATTGGTGTTCCTATTGCAGGTTTGCAACGTAAGTTTACTTTGGCAAATTTAAAATTGCCGTTTTTAATTATTAAAAGTTTATTAAAAACCAGAAAAATAATTAGCGATTTTAAACCCGATGTTGTGGTTGGAACAGGCGGTTATGCAAGTGGCCCCTTGTTAAGAGCAGCAACCTCAAAAAACATTCCTGCTTTAATTCAAGAACAAAATTCGTACGCCGGTATTACCAATAAAATTCTTTCAAAAAAAGTAAATAAAATTTGTGTGGCTTACGAGGGAATGGAAAAATTCTTCCCTAAAGAAAAATTATTATTAACTGGTAATCCGGTAAGACAAGATATTTCAAACATCGAAGAAAAGAGAAACGAAGCATTTTCATTTTTCAAGTTAGATCCAACTAAAAAAACAGTTTTAGTTGTGGGCGGAAGTCTTGGTGCCAAAGCAATTAACGAAGCTATTGGCGCTGGTTTGCAAATTTTTGCCGATAACAATATTCAATTAGTGTGGCAAACCGGAAAAATTTATTTTGAAACTGCAAAAAAACAAACAGAAGGTTTTGAAGCTAAAAATATTACAGCAGTAGATTTTATTTCGCGAATGGATTTAGCTTATGCATTTGCCGACGTGGTAATTTCGCGTGCTGGTGCTGGCGCTATTTCAGAATTGTGTATCGTGCAAAAACCTTGTGTTTTAGTTCCTTTACCAACTGCGGCTGAAGATCATCAAACACAAAATGCAATGGCACTCGTAAATAAAAACGCCGCCATTTTAGTAAAAGATACTGAAGCAACAAAAATATTAGTAGAACGAGCCATTCAATTAGTGAATAATGTTACTGAACAACAACAATTAAAAACAAACATGAAGCAATTAGCTTTTTTTAATTCTGCAAATGTAATTGCAAAAGAGGTTTTAAAATTGGCGAATTATAAATTAGATAATTAAAAAATTTTGTCATGCAGAGGAACGAAGCATCTCTTTAATGAGATTCCTCCTGTAGTCGGAATGACATGGTTGAAGTGATAGAAAAATGAACATACTTAACTATAAACTATATTATTTTCTTGGTGTTGGCGGCATTGGTATGAGTGCCTTGGCGCGTTTTTTTAATCATTATAAAAAAGAAGTAATTGGTTACGATAAAACAGCAACGGTTCTAACTAACCAGCTGCAGGACGAAGGCATTCCTTGTCATTTTGATGATAACGTAACGGCTTTAGAATCTATTTTAGCTTCTTATTCTAAGGATGAAGTTCTGATTGTTTACACGCCTGCTGTTCCAAAAGAACATGGTGAGTATCAATTTCTTTTGAGAAATAATTACACCGTTTTAAAACGTTCGGTTGTTTTAGGTGAAATCACAAAACAATTTAAAACAATTGCTATTGCAGGCACGCATGGTAAAACTACCACTACAACATTGGTTACACATCTGTTAAAAAGTGCAGGGATTAATTGTTTTTCTTTTATGGGAGGTATCTCTAAAAATTATAATACCAATTTATTGCTTGGCGATGTAAATGATAAAGATGCCTATGTAGTGGTTGAAGCAGATGAATACGACCGTTCTTTTTTAACATTGCATCCTCAAATAGCCGTTATTACGAGTGTTGATGCCGATCATTTGGATATTTACGGTAATGCCGAGCATGTTAAAGAGGGTTATGCATTGTTTGCCAAACAGGTAAAAAGTGATGGGATTCTGATTGTTAAAAAAAATGTTGATAACGATTTGACGCTGAGTAATAAACGCCTAATCTACTCACTAAATTTAGATACGGAATATTGTGCCGAATCTATTACTATGGCTAACGCACAATTTTCTTATAACATTAAAAGTCCTGTTGAGGCTATACATGCTGTTACGCTTGGTTTACCGGGCTTACACAACATTGAGAATTCAATTGCTGCAGTGGCAATTGCGCAACAAATTGGAATAAAAGGTGATGTTATAAAAAATGCTTTACGTTCTTTTAGCGGAGTAAAACGCCGTTTTGATTATAGGGTAAAAACCGAAAAAGTAGTTTATATTGATGATTATGCACATCATCCTGAAGAATTAAAAGCTACAATTGGATCGGTGCGCAAGTTATACCCTACAAAAAAAATAACCGGCATATTTCAACCGCACTTGTTTAGCCGCACGCGCGATTTTGTAGATGATTTTGCTGCAAGTTTAGATCTTTTGGATGAATGTATTTTGTTAGATATTTATCCGGCACGCGAAAAACCAATAGAAGGTGTTACTTCTGATTGGTTGCTGAGTAAAATGAAATTGAAGGATAAAAAAGTGATGACCAAGCAGCAAGTGTTAGAGAGAGTGAAAGAGGCAGCGCCGGAAGTGCTGGTAACGATGGGAGCAGGAGATATAGATTCGCTTATTGAACCGCTAGAAACAATACTAAAAAATTAAAGTTTGAAAAAACTTAACTATAAAAAAATTTTAATTACCGTTCTTTGGATTATTGCCATTGCAGGCTTAGCAAGCTCCTGGGCTTTCGTTTCAAAAAGTGAAAGAAATATTGTTGCCAAAACATTAAATATTTCAATACACAATAACGACGAAAATTTATTTTTGAGTGAAAAAGATATCACCCAATTTTTTATTGATAGAAAAGATTCGATTCTTCTTAATCAATACAAAAACATAAATATCCCTGAGTTAGAAAAAAGTTTAAACTCTCATCCCGCAATCGAAAATGCAGAAGTTGCCGAAAATATTAATGGAGAAATAAAAATTGATATTACGCAACGAACCCCCGTGTTAAGAGTAATTAACCGCGACGGTGAAAGTTATTACATCGATTCGCAAACGAAATTAATGCCTCTTAATCAAAATTATTCGGCACGCGTTATTGTTGCAAGCGGTTTTATTTACGAACCATTTGCAAGACGATACGAATATTCGGTTAATCAAATAAGCAAAAATGAATTGTTTAAAGAGGTAAGTATGCTCGACGATATTTACGATGTAGCCAATTTCATTAACAGAGATTCTGTTTTGGTGAATTTAATTCATCAGATTTATGTTAACGAAGAAAAAGAAATAGAGCTCTTTCCTGCAATTGGTGATCAAAAAATTGTTTTTGGTAACGCAACAGATGTTGCCGAAAAATTTAATAAACTGAAATTGTTTTATACTGAAGGATTAAATAAATCCGACAGTTGGACAAAATATTCAAACATTAATTTAAAATATAAAAACTTAGTAGTTTGTACTAAAAAATAAAACTTATGGAAAAATCAACAAATCAAAGCAGCCCAAACATGGCATCCGAACTTGTGGTTGGGGTAGATATTGGAACAACTAAAATTGCTGCAATTGTTGGCCGTAAAAATGAATTTGGAAAAATTGAAATTCTAGGAGTTGGTAAATCCGAATCTCTTGGCGTTAATCGTGGTGTGGTTGTTAATATAGAACAAACCGTTGCTTCTATAAAAGCCGCAGTTTCTATTGCTGCCGATAAAGCTAATGTTGATATTGGTGAGGTGATTGTTGGTATTGCGGGGCAACATATTAAAAGTATGCAACACCGTGGTATGATTATTCGTCAGAGTTTAGATGATGAGATTAATCAAAAAGACATTGACAATTTAATTGATAATATGCACCGTTTGGTAATGAGTCCGGGCGAAGAAATAATTCACGTTATTCCTCAAGAATATATTATTGATAACGAATCTGGAATTAAGAATCCAATTGGTCACGCAGGTATTCGTTTAGAAGGTAATTTTCATATTATTACCGGACAAGTTTCTGCAGTAAAAAATATTTTTAAATGTATTACACGTGCTGGTTTAGAAACAGTGGATTTAAATCTTGAACCACTTGCTAGTGCTGATGCGGTTTTAAGTGATGAGGAAAAAGAGGCTGGTGTAGTGTTAGTGGATATTGGAGGTGGTACAACCGACGTAGCTATTTTTTATGATGGCATCATTCGTCATACTGCAGTTATTCCTTTTGGTGGAAATATAATTACTGAAGATATTAAAGAAGGTTGCGGTATTATTAAAACACAAGCCGAACAATTAAAAATGCGTTTTGGTTCTGCTTTATCACAAGAAAATCAAGAGAACGAAATAATTTCTATTCCTGGTTTGCGTGGTCGCCCACATAAAGAAATTTCAGTAAAATTTTTAGCGCAAATTATTCAGGCGCGTATGGAAGAAATTTTAGAATTTGTTTTATTTGAAATTAAGAGCAGTGGCTTTGAGCGTAAATTGGCTGCAGGTATTGTTGTTACCGGTGGTGGCGCTTTATTAAAACATTTGCCGCAATTAGTAATGTTAACTACCGGTATGGATTGCCGTATTGGCACACCAAATGAGCATTTGGCTGGTGCAGACGACGAATTAAAAAATCCATTGTATGCAACCGGTGTTGGTTTAGTAATGAAAGGAATTGAGAAATACGAACGCGATTCTAAACGTGGTACAAATAGTGTAAAAGTTGAAACTGAAATTTTATCGAAAGAAGAAACAATAAAAAAAGAAGAGAAAACAATTGCCGGACACTCAAAGAAAAAAATTGGAAGTTACTTTACTGATCTTATTGGTAGAACAAAAGATTGGATGAGTGATGACATAGAGTAAGAACAGATAAACGATAAATGACGAATGATAAAAGACAATTAGGTTTAGTTCTTTAATCATAAATCCTTCATCTTTAATCAAACTAAAATAATAATCATTAACTAAGTACTAAATAATAACCCTTAAAAAAATATATCATGATGCAATTTGAATTACCACAAGAAGAAAACTCAATCATTAAGGTGATTGGTGTTGGCGGCGGCGGAAGCAACGCTGTAAACCATATGTACCGTTTAGGTATTAAAGGGGTAGATTTCATTATTTGTAATACAGATAAACAAGCTTTAGATAAAAGCCCTGTTCCTTATAAAATTCAATTAGGCGCTCAATCAACTAAAGGATTAGGTGCAGGTTCAATTCCTGATGTTGGCCGTGATGCTGCTTTGGAATCGATCGAAGAAATAAAAGGATTTTTAACGCCTAACACGCAAATGGTATTTATTACTGCCGGTTTAGGTGGTGGTACCGGTACCGGTGCAGCGCCTGTAATTGCAAGCGTTGCAAAAGAATTAGGTATTCTTACTGTTGGCATAGTTACCATTCCGTTTACTTTTGAGGGTAAGAAACGTCGTGCACAAGCTGAAGCAGGTTTAGAAGAAATGAAAAAGTATGTTGATACTTTATTAGTTATTGGTAATGATAAGTTGCGTGAAATTTATGGTAACTTAAAAATGAGCGAAGCTTTTGAACATGCTGATGATGTTTTAACCGGTGCTGCAAAAAGTATCGCAGAAATTATCAGTTTACACATGCATATTAACGTTGACTTTAATGACGTTAAAACAGTAATGAAAGATAGTGGTGTTGCCATTATGGGTTCTGCAGTTGCTAGTGGCGAAAAGCGCGCTATTAAAGCGGTTGAACAAGCATTAAATTCTCCTTTATTAAATGATAACGATATTAGTGGTGCTCGTCATGTATTATTAAATATTATGAGTGGTACTGATGATATTGATATGGATGAGTTTGGTGAGATCACCGATTTTATTCAGGAAGCTGCCGGTGGTACTGCTGAGTTAATTACAGGTTACGGTACAGATGCATCATTAGGTGATAATGTAAGTGTAACCATTATTGCTACAGGTTTTAAATCAAAACAAACTACCGGTTTTGAGCCAATGTCGTTTAAAGACCGTAAGGTTGTAAATTTAGATGAGAAAGTAATTGAAACGCCTGTTGCAGAAGTTGTTCAAACAACTATCATCGACGAGATTCAAAAAGTAGAGCCGTTTGTATTTATTAAAGAAGAAACGCAAGAGACTACTAAAGAAATAAATATTATTAGTTCTATAGAAGAAACTCAAAATGATACAGATTACACGGTGACTTCTTCTATAGAAGAAACTAAAACTGTAATTACTGAGTTTACTTTTAACGATGTTGTTTCTGAAGAAATAAAACCGGTTTCAAATCAAATTACCGAAGAGCCAACATTTGAGCAAGATGTAGTTAGCAGAGAAGAGCAAATTAAATTAGCTCAAGATCGTATTCGCAAACTAAAAGAAATTACGCTTAAAATGAAAAGCCCTGAAGGTTTAGCTGCGTTAGAAAAACAAACAGCTTTTGAACGTAAGAATATTAGTTTAGAACAAAAAACACCAAGCACTGAGTCGAGTGTTTCGAGATTTACTTTAGGCGAAAGCGATGATAAAAAAATCGAGATCCGCCCAAATAACTCGTTTCTGCACGATAATGTAGATTAATTATTTTAGGGGTAAATTAATTAATAAAAAAATGCGGTTCAATTTGAGCCGCATTTTTTTTGTAGGAGAAATTGTATTATTTTTTTTAATACAGTTTTGTGTTAATTCGTGTAATTAGTGGCTTTTTTTTGCAACGAAATACAATAATTTTCATAAATAATTT
>Ga0066439_1000192_pt1 | contig 29923 bp, 19 predicted proteins | sample LakWasMet57_HOW8_2_FD_59527 | JGI IMG/M metagenome (GOLD analysis project Ga0066439, IMG submission 59527) | Freshwater sediment methanotrophic microbial communities from Lake Washington under simulated oxygen tension - Sediment Metagenome 57_HOW8 | ecosystem: Environmental > Aquatic >...
AAAACAAAGCGTTTGGTTTTTCTGCAGCTTATGCCGTTAATCAAAACATTTCTATAAATTATAATTTTTTAACCTGCGATGAAACGCCGGACGGCATGCCAACAAAGCATCAGCGCTTGTATCATAATCTTTATTCAACCTTTCAACTTAATAAATTTATTCTTGGCCTTGAGGCAAATTATGGTACTCAGCAAAACTCTTTAAAAAGTGATAGTTCAAAAACAGCCAGTATGTATAGTGGTTTAATTGTTGCTAAATATCAAGTGTTAAAAACGTTGGCGCCTTTTGTAAGATTTGAAACGTTTAACGACCCAAATAAAATTTTAACCGGCAGTTTAGATATTGGTAAATATATCCGTGGCACCACAGTTGGTATTGAGTTTAAGCCTCAAAAAACAGTAAGCTTAAATGCAGAGTGGAGAATATTGGAGTCGGATAATTTGATATTTAAGCAAGGAAATAAAACTTTAAACCAACGAAATGAATTTAATCTTTGCTTAGATTTGTGGTTTTAAATAGTGTTAATGGATAATATAAAATCATATAAACCTATTGGTGTTTTTGACAGTGGCTTTGGCGGACTAACCGTTTTAAAAGAAATTGTAAAACAAATGCCACAATATGACTATTTATATTTAGGTGATAATGCGCGTGCGCCATACGGTTCAAGAAGTTTTGAAACAGTTTATGAATATACACTCGAATGCGTTACTCATTTGTTTGATATGGGCTGTGAGCTGGTTATATTAGCCTGCAACACCGCATCGGCAAAAGCTTTAAGAACTATTCAGCAAAAAGATCTTCCAAGAATTGCACCAAATAAACGCGTTTTAGGAGTAATACGCCCAACTACTGAAATTATTGGCAACTATACAAAAACAGGAAGCGTTGGTGTTTTAGGCACCTCCGGAACCGTTAGTTCGGGTTCATATTTAGTGGAGATTGAGAAATTCTTTCCTAATTTAAAAGTATATCAGGAGGCTTGCCCAATGTGGGTTCCGTTGATAGAAAATAATGAATATCAAAACGAAGGCGCTGATTTTTTTATAAAAAAACACGTAACGCAGTTAATGCAACAACAGCCAAACATTGATGCAATTATTTTGGGATGCACACACTACCCATTAATTATTGATAAAATAAAACAGTATTTGCCGCAAAACGTTCAGTTACTTTCTCAAGGGCCAATTGTGGCAAGTGGCTTATGTGAATATTTAAAACGTCATCCTGAAATGGAGGCCAAATGCAGCAAGTCACAAACCGTTAGTTTTTATACCACTGATTTGCCTGAAACGTTTGATAAGGCAGCATCTCTTTTTTACGGCGAAGCTGTTAAATCAAAACATTTGGCACTTTAGAAACAAAAAAAATCCTTGAGATAATAAAATCTTCAAGGATTTCTTATTAAAAAAGATAAACTGAAAAATTATTTTTCTAAGATTTTAAATTCGGTTCTACGGTTGTTTTGTCTTCCTTCGTCTGTATCGTTTGTATCAATTGGTTTAGTTTCGCCATAGCCTTTCGCAACTAATCTTGCTGTACTAATACCTTTGCCAATTAGATAATCCACAACTGATTTAGATCTGTTTTCACTTAACTTCCAGTTATAATCATCAGAACCTTTGCTATCCGTATGGCTACCTAATTCTATTTTAAGTGTTGGATTATCATTTAATAATTTTATTAAACGCTCTAACTCATTAGCAGATTCTGGACGAATGGTTGCTTTATCAAAATCAAAGAAGATGTTACGTAAAACAATTGTACTTCCAATTTCGATCTTTTTTAAAGCCACATCTTTTGTAAACTCTTGAAATGCTGCGTTATCGGGTATATTAAAGTTTTCTGAATGGAATAAGTATCCATCGCGTTTTACAGCAATACCATAATTTTTACCACTTGGTAAGGTTACTAAATACTTACCTGTAGAGCTGTTTGATTTAAAGGTTGCCAATACAACGTTTTTATCATTATCAATTAAATCAATAGAGGATTCTAATGGTTGATGTGTTTTGGCATCACTAACAACGCCTTTTAAAATTGTAAGTTTTGCAGAGGCAACTTCTACAGCGTTTTCTACCTTTAAATTACTTACAGGATTTGCTGCTATAGCAATTAGTTGATCTTGTGTGTTTAGTAGAGGCGCTTTTTCCGGACCTAAAAAAGTAATTCTGTAAAGGTCTTTTTCTCCAAAGCCTCCTGTTTTTGAAGAGGCAAAATAGGCTCGGCTTCCGCTTCCGCTTACAACAAAAAACACATCGTCATCTGGTCCGTTAATTGGGTATCCCAAATTTTCTGGGGCAGACCAAACACCATTTACCAAAGTTGATTTAAAAATATCATATCCACCCATTGAGTTATGGCCTTTACTGCTAAAATACAAGGTTACACCGTCAGGGTGCATAAACACAGCCTCTTCAGAATATTTTGTGTTAATTACCGGACCAATGTTTTTTGCAGCGCCCCATTCTCCTTTTACATCCATGTCGCTATAATAAATATCTCTGTCTCCTAAACCCGATTCTTTATCGCTCACAAAATACATTCGCTTTCCGTCAAAACTTAAACTTACGCTTGACTCGTGATACTTTGTGTTAATATATTTATTCATGTGTACGGGCGCCTCCCAATCGGCACCAAACAAAACACTCTCGTATAAATCTCCTCCATCTTTACCCGAATGTCTGTAAACATAAAGTTTACTTCCATCTGATGATAAACCTGCAGCAGCATCGTGATTATCGGTATTAACCGTTTTGCTAAGTTGTTTTGATGGTTGCCATTTACCATTTAGTTTAACCGAGCTGTAAACATCTTCGTAATATCCATTGTCATTTTCATCGCGCTTACCACCGGTTGAATTATCCCTTCTTGCAGTAAAAATTATGGTTTCTTCATCGGCTGAAATGGAAGGGCCATATTCAGGAAACGAACTGTTAATTGCCGAACCTAAATTATCAACAAAAACACGCTCAGGGGTGGCGCTATATTTTTTTCCGCTATTACACTCAGCAATTTTTTTATTTACATCATCTGTTTCGCCGGCATTCTTTTTTCCTTGTGTAAGATAAAGTTGGTAGTGTTTTATTGCATCATCCCATCGACTATTTAATTGATAGCACCACGCTAACCAAAAAGCCATATCAGGCTCTGCCAAGGGATCTAATTTGTAGGCTGTTTCAAAATATTTTAAAGTTTGTGGCGTTGTTGGGTCTGTAATAAAAGAAATAAAACCCAACATATAATTTACACGCGCGTTATTTGGATTAAAACGTTGCCCTTCACCTAATGGAGAAATAGCATCTCTAAAATTACTATAACCTGCTTTTTGGTAATCGTAATGACTTACCGGATAATATCTGTGTTCAGAATAATACGATCGTTTAAAATCTTCAAATTCTTTTCGGCCTTGCATATAAAACTCAGTGCCAATATCCACTTGTTTACGAGCGGCTTTCATTTCATCTTTTTTACCCGGAAAATTATCTTTATCAAACTCGATTGACTGCGAAAAAGATAAAAACGACAAGTAGATAAGCGTTAGTGTAAAAAGTAAATTTTTCATATTCTCAATTAAAGAATTAGTATTGGGTTAAATAAATTAGTCTAAGCAAGATGAATTAATAAATTGTTTTGCGCCGGTAACGCCAAGCTCTAAAGCCTTTTTCCAATCGGCGCAGCATTCGGCTTCTTCTCGCAGCATTTGGCGGGCAATGCCGCGATTATAATAAGCGGGTCCGTTTTTTGGATCACTTTCTATAGAACGGGTAGCCATATCTTTTGCTTTTTTGTAATCTTTACTTTTAATGGCAATAGACGATAAGTTGTTGTAAGCAAATGAATTTTTTGGATCTTTTTTTAATACGTCTTCAAAATCTGCCTGTGCCGCTTTTAAATTATTATTCTCAAAATTTGCCGAGCCTCTATTGTTTAGGGCTACTAAATAATTTGGATTTGTTTGAATTGCTTTTGAATAAGCTTCTATCGCTTTTGTATAGTTTTTATTTAGGCGATATGCCGAGCCTAAATTGTTATGAATAAATGCCAAAGAGTTATCTAAACTTAATGCTTTTTCGTAATCGGCAATAGCTCCTGCATAATCGGCTTTTGCTCTTTTTACACTGGCGCGATCGTTATAAGCGTATACGTAATTTGGGTTTGCTGTAATTGCTTTTGATAGAAACTCGATAGATTTTTCGTAATCTTTTGTGTCGTATAAACAAATGCCTTTGTAATAACAAGCTTCGGCATGTGAGGGATTTAATCTTAAACAATTATCTAGAGCAACCATTTCACTATCTTTTTGGTTGAGGTCGTAAAATATTAAACTTTTATTAAAATAAAACTCTGGGTTTTGTGCATTAATTTTAATGGCGCTATTTATATCTGCAAGAGCTGCCGCGTGTTGTTTTAAGCGGGTGTTGGCAATTGCTCTATTAGCAAGGGCTTTATCAAATGTTGGTTTAACAGCTAATGCTTTTGTAAACAAATCAACCGCCCCTGTATTTTCATTTTTTTTTAGTGCAGCAAGGCCGCTGTTATAGTCTTGTTCTGCAAGCTGTTCGGGAGTTAGATTGGTTGCTACTTTTACAGTGTCTTGCGATTTTGCGCTTACCATAAAAAAAACCAGGAGGATTAAAAAGTAGTTATGCTTCATTTTATTAGATTAAACACTAAATATAAAATATTATTTGAAATATTAAAAAAGAAGTTCTTAAACGCGTATTTACCTTCATTCTGCCTAATAATTTCTAAATTTAGGTTCACAAAATTGAAACATGCAGAAGATAATTTTTATTTGGTTTTTAGTGATAGTGTTCGGGTTTAAAAGCGTTTCGCAAATTAACGTAGGCGGTTTTATGAAGGATAAAGCCACCGAGGCAAAAAATAAGGTAAGAGAAAAAACTACCGAGAATTGGGAAAAGAAGCAGAAAGAGTACGATGAAAGTAATTTTAATTATGCCATTTCGTTTTTAGATAACAGCGGTGTTTTTGAAGCGGATGAAAAAGGCGGAACTTTTAGTAGTAATTTACGAAGCGCTTCAAAATTTGCAAATAGCGAAGAAAAAACGCTCGAAGAACGCGCTTACACCAATTTAAAAAATGGTGAAATTTTAATGGCCAGCAATAAATTTAATTTGGCCGAACAAAGTTTTAAAGTTGCAAAGACATTATACGAGCAAGATGGTAAAAACAACACCGATAATTATTCACAAACAATTAGCAACTTAGGGCTTTTGTATCAATCGCGAGGACGGTTTACAAAAGCAAAGCCTTTTAATGAAGATGCCATAAAGCTACGCGAAAACAGCAACAACAAAAGCATGCTCATTGTTTCTATAAATAATAATGCAGTATTAAAAAAGGAAACCGGTTTTTATACCGAAGCCGAAAGTGATTTTAAGAAAGCATTAGAATTAGCAAAAACCCAAAACGATCCATTAGCTAAAGCACTTATTTGCAATAATCTTGCTATGACGTATTTAGACATGAATAAGTTAAAAGATGCTGAGAACTACATGAACACAAGCATTGCAGAGGCAGCAACTGTTTTAAAAGACAATTCAAGTAACGCCATAAAACTCCAAATTAATTTAGCTAACATTTATCGATTCGAGAAAAAATATAATGAAGCCGAAAAACTTTATTTAAGAGCCATTGAAATTAAAGAAAAAAAGTTGGGAGCACACCCCGATTTAGCACATCTAAAAAAAGGTTTAGCCCAATTGTATATGGAAATGGGGAAAAATAATGAAGTTGAAAAATTATTGCAAAGTGCTTATGATATCAATAAACGTAAATTGGGCGAAACAAACCCCGCAACGGTTTCAACACAACAAGAATTAGCTAATTTTTACCGCTTTAATAACAATCCTATAAAAGCTTTAGAATTAATGGAGAAGGTTCTTGTAAAGAAAAAAGAAATTTACGGCGAGGCTCACCCAAACTACATTCAGGCACTGGAAGATTTAGCACTAGCGCAATGGCAAAACAATAAAATTGCAGAGACTAAAGCAAACTATAAAATAGTATTGGATAACACCTTATCGTATATTAATACTTTTTTTAATTCATTAAACGATAACGAAAAAACATTGTACTGGGAAAAAACCAACACCCGCTTACAACGCTTTTATTCTTTTGCTCAAACAAACGCAAGTGATGCAAGTTTAACACGGCAATTTTATAATACGGTAATTAACACTAAAGGATTTTTGTTAAGTAACTCATCAAAAATAAGAAACATTATTTCGGGGAGTACCGACGAATCGCTAAAGACGGCTTATAAACAATGGCTAGAAACCAAAGAAAATTTAAACCAAGCCTACCAATTAAGCAAAGAGGAGTTGGTGCAGGAAAATGTAAATGTAGATAGTTTAAAAAGGAGAGCAGATGAATTAGAGCGTGAATTGTCACAAAAAAGCGCCTTGTTTAACGAAAGTAATAATGATACACCTGTTACCTTCGAATCTATCCAGCTACAATTAAAAACCGGAGAGGCTGTTATAGAAATTGTTGAACTAAATGAATATAAAAACGGTTTTACCGGTAACGATAAGTATGTAGCTCTACTACTAACGCAAACAGAATTAAAATTAATCGAGCTTGGCGAGGCCAAAACTATTAACCTCGCTATTGGCGAATTTAGAACCAAAACAATTGATCAAAAGCCCGAAAACGAAGCGTATGCAACAACTTGGAAGGCGTTAGACGATCACTTAAGTGGCATGACAAAAATTTATTTGTCATTAGATGGTGCTTACCACCAATTAAGCATTAACGCTTTAAAAGATGGCGCGGGTAAATATTTAGTCGATAAATATTCTCTTCAATTTACAGGAAACTCAAAGGATATTATTGGTGTAAAACAAACAGAAAGCGCATCCATAAAACCTACTTCTGCATTTTTAATTGGCAATCCGCAATACGGTACAAATGGAGTTGTGGCGCAACTTCCGGGCACAGAATTAGAAGTTAAAAACATTACAAAATTATTAACAAACTATAAGGTTAAAGCAACTGCTTTATATGGCAAAAATGCAACCGAAGCAAAGGTGAAAGAAATTGATTCGCCTAGCATTTTACACATTGCTACGCATGGTTATTTTTTAGCAGACCTTGATCAATTAGAAACAACAAAAATTTTAGGGGTAGATGTTTCTGCGGCTAAAGAAAATCCTTTATTACGAAGTGGCGTGCTTTTGGCAAATTGCGAAAATGTTTTTGACGAAAATTTTCATTCCTCGCCCAATAGCGAAAACGGAATTTTAACGGCTTACGAGGCTATGAGTTTAAATTTGGACAAAACAGATCTTGTGGTTTTAAGCGCTTGCGAAACAGGCCTTGGCAGTGTTAAACAAGGCGAAGGGGTTTACGGTTTGCAGCGTGCCTTTTTAATTGCAGGCGCAAAAAGTATTATTATGAGTTTATGGAGTGTAAGCGATGCGGCAACAATGGAGTTAATGACCTTGTTTTACACCAACTATGCGAAAAGCGGAAATAAACAACAAGCTTTTTCTGATGCCATAAAACAATTAAAAATTAAATACAAAGAACCTTTCTTTTGGAGCGCTTTTGTGATGTTGAGTAAGTAGATAATTTTGCAAACGGCGCAAAGGCTATTTACTAAGTAGATTTTATTTGTGAACGTATTAAGAACTATTTATTGAGAAAAGTAATTTATAGTTTTATTGCCAATTGTCCTACATATTGTGTTGGCGCGCGCATATCGCCGGGTCTTGCTTGGTAAGATTGGTTGGTAACATTATTAACTATAAAAGAAAGTTTAAGTGTTTTACTTAGGTTAACGGATAGTCGAAGATCGTGCACCCAAACACTTTTTTGAAACTCACCAAAATTTTTATTTAAGCCCGGTAAAATATAGTAGCCGTCAATCTCATCAAAATTTACACCATTACCCGGTTCGTTGTATTCATGCAAAATACTTTGAATAAATCGTCTGTCAATATTTTCGGTTTTACTTTGGAAGCGTGTGCTGTATCCAATCGAAATAAATTTATAATCTAATTGTAAATCGCTTTTTAATAAATGTTTGCTTCTGTATTTTAATGTTTTTACTCCTGGTAAACCAAGCGAATCTCTTGCTGAATTGTAATTAGGATTAATAGGATTCATATACGTGTAACCCGAAAACACTGTAACGTTGATGGGGCCTATTTTTCCGGTACCACTCACAGAAACCTCGTAACCTGTAATTTGTGCCTCGCCAATATTTTTAGATTTAAATCCTGCATAAGCAATGTCTTGATAAAAAACACCGGTTGATCCTCCGGGTTTATAAATATCAAAAACAAATTCTATCATGTCATGATATTTTGTATAAAAACCGGCTGCATCTAAAAAGCCTTTAAATCCGCCAATTTTAAAACCTTGCTTTACACCAATTTCTGCACTATAACCGCGCTCGGGTTGTAATGATGGATTTGGATAAATATGTAAAACACTTACCGAGGTGCTTACATATTTTTCGGCAACCGTAGGAAAACGATAACCTTGCCCTAGTGAGGCTCTAAAAAAAGTATATTCAAAAGCGTGGTAATTTAAACCAATTCTTGCCACCGGTTGAAAGGGCAGTGGCACGCTATGATTTTGAGGCGACAAATAACCTTTTGTTTTAGCGGTGTCTAATTTGTAAAACTCACCTCTTAAACCACAGGAAACAGTTAGTTTATCAAAGAATTTTTTATCTGCTTGAATATACCCTGCAATATTTTGGCCGCTATGTTTGCCGTATAAAGAATCGCCCAACACTTGTTGTTCCATATAAACAGCGCCTGTTGTAATATTTAAATTATTTGCAAAGTGTTTTTGATATTGTAATTCGCTGTAATATAATTCTGCGTTACTTGCTTGGTTTTTATCGTTTCGGTTAATGGTTTTAAAGTAACGATTGCGTAGGCTTAGTTTATTGTTTTTCCAAAAATATGTAACAAAAGGATCAACATTAAAACGATCGTTGTTATATTTTTGAATAGACCTGTCTTTTGGAATATAAGCAGAATCATAATTTTGCCATAAGAAAAACAATCCTCCTCGCACATTCATCATATTTGTATTTACACCAACCGAAAGCCTCGGAGCCTTTTTAAAATTGTATTTTAAATTACAATTTAAACGTTGCCTTTCTTCTGTTTCAAGCATTCTAAACCCGTCATCATTAAACATATGTGCACCAATAACAAAATCTAAATTCCCGATTTTTTGTGCGTGCGATAAATTAATTCCTTTTTGAAATTGTGTTGTGCCTTTCCACCATTTGTATGTTTTACGAGGGGCATCGTAACTTCCAAAAAACGAAGTAATGTTTGTTATAGGTTTATCTTTTGCATAAATGGTGCGTAAATTTATAACACCGTTTAATGCACTCGAACCAAAGAGGGCCGAGGATGCGCCTTTAATTACTTCAACTTGTTCAATGTTTTCTAAGGGTAAATAATTCCATTTAATATCTCCTGCATCAGCACTAATCATTGGCATCTCATCAACCAACATTAACACACGGCTTCCAGCACCATAACTAAAACCGCTTCCACCTCTTATGCTTGCCTGGCCATCTGCCACAGTAACTCCCGGCACTTGATTAATAATTACATCTAAGTTAGTGGCGTTTTTATTTTCAATTAGCGATGGTTTAATAATATCCATGCTTACTGTAACATCACTTAATTTTTGTTCAAATTTTCCTGCACTAATTACTACTTCATCTAGCGCAGTGTTTCCATCTTCTAATAATATGTTTAATGTGGTTTGTTCGTTTTCTTTTATTTCTATGGCTTGTTTAAATAATTTGTAACCAATCATATTGCATTGCAAATTGTATTTGCCGGGTAATAAATTTAATTCAAAAAAGCCCAGTAAATTTGTAGCTACGGCATTTTTTGTATCTACGCTCACTAAAGCACCAATAAGCGTGTCGTTTGTTTTTGCATCAACCACATAGCCTTTTACAAAACCAAAATTAGTTTGCGATTTTAAAATACTACAAAATAAAGCAAGAACTACTATGAGTTTAGTTGTAGATTTGTTCATGTTTACCTAAGAATAAGTTTACAATATAGTAAATGGTTTTTTTATTTAGAAACAAAATTTAGATTAAATATGAATTTAAATGAATTGCCTTATCAGATCGGATTAACCTTAATTGAAGGGATTGGTGATGTAAATGCAAAGTCTTTATTAGCATATTGTGGCAGTGCCAGCGAAGTGTTTAAACAAAAAGAGGCTCACCTATTAAAAATTCCTGGTATTGGTGCTATGTGGGCAAAGTCCATCATAAACAGCAAAAGTGTTTTAAAAAGAGCCGATGAGGAGATTAAATTCATAGAAAAATATACTATAACACCTTTGTTTTTTACAGATGAAAATTATCCAAGACGATTAAAAAATTGTAGCGATAGTCCGGTGTTGATGTACTATAAAGGGAATGCTAATTTAAATCACGAAAAAATTATTGCAGTTGTTGGCACCCGAAAACCAAGCGACTATGGTAAAGAAAAAACGCAAGAGTTTGTAACTGAATTAAAAGAAAGCGGTGCTATTATTATTAGTGGTTTGGCTTATGGTGTTGATGTGTTGGCGCATAAAACCGCATTAGATAATGGGTTAAATACAATAGGCGTTGTTGCGCACGGTTTAGATAGAATTTATCCGCAATTGCACGATAAAGTTGCTAAACGTATGATAGGTCAAGGAGGGATATTAACCGATTTTATGAGCGGTACAAATCCTGATGCAGTTAATTTTCCCAAACGAAACCGAATTGTAGCAGGCTTGTGTGATGCTTTGGTGGTAATCGAAAGTAAACGCGGCGGCGGAAGTTTAATTACTGCAACCATTGCAAACAGTTATAATAAAGATGTGTTTGCTTTTCCCGGAAGAGCAGGTGATGTTTTAGCCGAAGGCTGTAATGGTTTAATAAAACAAAATCGTGCCGTGCTAATCGAAAACGCCACAGATTTATTATACGCCATGCAATGGCAAGAGGTAGAGAAGAAATCTAAAGCCTCTAAACAAATACCCTTACTTATAAATTTAAGTGACGATGAAAAAATTATTATAGACGTGTTTTCAAAAAAACCAAGTTTACACATTGATGAAATTTGTCAGACAACCGGTTTTACAATCAGTAAAATTTCTGCCTCATTGTTGCAATTAGAATTTGCTAATATTATAAATTCTCGTCCGGGTAAGATTTACGAGTTGGCATGATGCATTTGATTTTTAGTTATGGTAGCCAACAATAATTTGTTTACATAGAAAACAAGTCCAATTGCCAATTTGAATTTTTCGATTCATGATCTAATAACCATTTTTTGCGCCACAAGTCGCCGGCATATCCGGTTAAAGAGCCGTTGCTGCTTATTACTCTGTGGCAAGGAATAATAATGCAAAAACGATTTTTTCCGTTTGACGAAGCAACTGCTCTAATTGCCTTTACATCGCCAATTTGTTTTGATAATGTTAAATAACTTATGGTTTTTCCGAAAGGAATTAATAATAATTTTTGCCAAACGGTTTTTTGAAACACTGTTCCTTGAATTTCTAAAGGCAAATCAAAGGCCTCTAACGTGCAGTTAAAATAAGCGTCAAGTTGGTTTTTTGTTTTATTAAAGAGCAGGGTATCTGTAATTTGTTGTTTAGGCTTTATCGCTTTTTCTGTTTCCAAAAATTTAATCCATAACAACGCTTCGCTAGTTGCCGCTATCTCTATTTCGCCAATTGGCGAACTATAATAATTATACAACAGCGATTCCAAAAACTACAATCTGCCGGCAATTATTTCGTCAACTACCAATGGGTCTAATAGTGTTGAGGTGTCCCCTAAACTACTTAATTCCCCTTCAGCAACCTTTCGTAAAATACGGCGCATAATTTTTCCACTTCGCGTTTTGGGCAACCCGCTTACAATTTGAATTTTATCGGGTTTTGCAATTGGACCAATTATTTTGGTTACTTCTGCAAGAATTTCTTTGCGCAAATTATCATGGTCTTTTGTAGTAGAGGGGGCAATAATGTAAGCGTAGATACCCTGTCCTTTAATATCATGCGGGTATGCTACTACAGCGCTTTCAACCACATCGGCATGCATGTTAATTGCACTTTCAACCTCGGCAGTTCCTATTCGGTGGCCAGATACATTCATCACATCATCCACACGACCGGTAATTCTATAAAAACCATTTTCATCTCTTCGGCATCCATCGCCGGTAAAATACAATCCTTTGTAGGTAGAAAAATATGCTTCTTTACAGCGGTTATGGTCGCCATAGGTTGTGCGGATGATCGAAGGCCAGGGGAATCTGATGCACAAATTCCCTTCTACATCATTTCCGATAATTTCATTTCCCTTGTCATCAACTAATAAGGGCTGAATGCCAGGCATTGGTAGTGTTGCAAAACTTGGCTTGGTTGGTGTAACGCCGGCTAAGGCAGAAATTAAAACACCACCAGTTTCTGTTTGCCACCAGGTGTCTACTAATGGGCATTTACCTTTTCCTATATTATTGTTGTACCAGTGCCAAGCTTCTTCGTTTATTGGTTCGCCTACACTGCCTATAACTTTTAAAGAATCTAATTTGTAAGGAGTAACAAAGTCTAAACCTGCTGCTTCTAAAGCTCTTATGGCTGTTGGCGCTGTGTAAAAATGCGTTACTTTATATTTATCTATTACTTTCCAAAAACGCCCAGCATCGGGGAAAGTTGGAACCCCTTCAAAGATAACGGAGCTTGCACCCGCTAACAATGGTCCGTATGCAATGTAAGAATGCCCGGTGATCCAACCTACATCGGCAGTGCACCAAAACAAGTCATTGGATTGATTAGTTGTGTCTATTTGAAAAACATTATTAAAGGTATAGCAGGTATAAATCATGTAACCACCGCAAGTATGAACAACGCCTTTGGGTTTGCCGGTAGAGCCGGATGTATATAAAATAAACAATACGTCTTCGCTATCCATTAATTCCGCCTCACAAACGCTTGAAGCATTTGGGACAACGTCTTGCCAGATGACATCTTTTTCTTTATTTATTGTAATTGGAGTATTGGTGTGTTTATAAATTAATACTTTTTCTACGCACACACAAGTTTCTAAAGCCTCATCTACAACTGCTTTAATTGGAATATCTTTTACGCCACGGTACGCACCATCTGTAGTTATTACAACTTTGCAATCGCTGTCTTGTATGCGACCGGCAAGTGCAGACGATGAAAAACCAGCAAACACAACCGAGTGGATGGCGCCAATTCTTGCGCAGGCCAACATAGCAAAAACTGTTTCAGGAATCATTGGCATATAAATACAAACACGGTCTCCTTTTTTCACACTTAATGATTTTAATGTGTTAGCCACTTTACAAACCTCGTCGTGTAAATTTTGATAAGTTATATTTCTGTGATTTGCATCAACCTGGTTAGGCTCCCAAATAAAAGCGGTTTTATTGGCCTTTTCTGGCAAATGCCTGTCTATAGCGTTTTCGGTAATATTAAATTTTCCGTTTATAAACCATTTAATGTTTGGCTCTTCAAAATTCCAGTCCAACACGTTATCCCATTTTTTACGCCACAAAAATTTTTCTGCTATTTCAGCCCAAAAAACTTCAGGAGTTTCAACACTTTTTCTGTATGCTGTTTTATATTCTTCAAACGTGCTTATTTTCATGATAATAAATTTATGAACAAGATTACTTAAACACTAAGTTACGCAATATAATTTTTTTTATTTGGCACAACTTTATCCTTTTAACGTATTTTCGGTTAATTTAATTGTTAATAAACTAAGTGAATTATAATTATTTGCGCGAATCGTTTTTCTAAATTTGAGTATGATTAAAAAAACACACCTTTTTTATGCTGTATTAATTGCAGCAGCTACTTCTTGCGTTCCTGCAAGATTATTAGATGAATCAAAAGCTAAGCAAAAAGAATGCGAAACAGAGTTAGCATCTATAAAAAAATCCTCTCAGGAATGCGAGTCCAAGCTTGCTGAAATGAAAGAACAAATGGTAAAAAACGAGAAGGAGAATGTTGGCTTAAAACGCGATACATCAATTATAGGAAGTAATTATAGAAATTTAACTTCTAAGTATGATAAGTTAAATCAACTTAACGAACAATTAATGGATCGCTTAAATAAATTATTAAGCGGTAGCGAAAAAGACAATAGTAAGTTGAGTGGCGACCTGCAAATGACTCAAGAGCAATTATTAAAGAAGCAAGATGAGTTAAAAGCATTAGAAGCTAAATTGTTATTGCAAAAATTAGATTTAGAAGCACTAAGCGCAGAGTTAAAAAAGCGTGAGGCGCGTGTGAACGAATTAGAAGAGATTCTTAAAAAGAAAGATCAAGCCGCAAATGATTTAAAGAAAAAATTAAGCGATGCATTATTGGGCTTTGAAAACAAAGGATTAACCATTACGCAAAAGAACGGAAAGGTTTATGTAAGTATGGATGAAAGTTTGTTGTTTGCAAGCGGTAAAACAAACGTTGAGGCAAGAGGAATTGAAGCGTTAAAAAACGTTGCCAAAGTGTTAGAGCAAAACGTTGATATAAATGTATTGGTGGAAGGGCATACCGATGATGTGCCTATGAAAGGTGCTGGAGAAATTAAAGATAATTGGGATTTGAGTGTTATTAGAGCTACTTCGGTAACAAAAATAATGTTATCGAGTGCAAAAATTGATTCGCAAAGAATAACCGCAGCCGGCCGTGGAGAATTTTTTCCATTGGATTCTGCTAAAACGCCAGAGGCAAGAAAGAAAAACCGTAGAACGGAAATTATTTTAACGCCAAAATTAGATGAGTTGCTAAAAGTATTAGGAAATAATTAAAATAAAAAAACAGAAAACATGGGAATGATTCAAGAATTTAAAGCCTTTGCAATTAAAGGAAATGTTATTGACCTTGCAATAGGGGTTGTGATTGGTGGAGCGTTTAATAAAATAATAAGCTCATTAGTAGAGGATATTATTACACCTGCAGTTTTAACGCCTGCGTTAAAAGCGGCTAACTTAACCAATCTTGCAGATTTAACAATTCCGGGAACGGCCATTAAATATGGTAACTTTATTTCTACCTTAATATCATTTACAATAGTGGCTTTTGCGCTTTTTATGGTAATTAAAGGCATAAACGCTTCTAAGAAAAAAGAGGATGCTTTGCCACCTAAGCCAGCCGAGCCAAGTACACAAGAAAAGCTATTAATGGAAATACGCGATTCTTTAAAAAAGTAAACACAAAAATCTAAATATTTTAGCCCGCTTTTATTACTAAAAGCGGGCTTTTTGTTTTACAACATAACAATTCCTTAACATTAAATTGTATTTGAGTTAATGAGTTAACCTTTATTTTGCCTTCAAATAATAATTAATTTACATGAAAGCAGTTTTAAATTTACTTGTACTTGTTTTAATAATCGGTTCAACGCTAAAAGCTCAAGAGAATCAAATCATCTCGATGGATAGCCTTAATAAAAGTTTAACAGCAATAAAAAAAGATGTTGATGTCTTAAAACGCCTTAAAGTGAATGGTTGGATTCAAGCACAATATCAACATGCCGATTCTGCCGGGGTTGCAAATCTTGATGGCGGGGATTTACCAGCAAATGTAGATTCGCGTTTTATGATTCGCCGCGGACGAATTAAATTTACTTATGAGAATGGTAATGTTCAATATGTGGCTCAATTAAATATGACCGAGCGTTTTATTAACGTTTCTGATATTTATGGTAAAATTACAGATCCTTATATAAAATGGGTGTCGTTGCAAGCTGGTATTATGAATCGCCCTTTTGGCTATGATATACAAATGTCTTCTGCCGACAGAGAGTCTCCTGAACGTTCAAGATATACGCAATTGCTTACTCCAAACGAGCGAGATATGGGTGCTGAAATAATAATAGAAGCTCCAAAAAAATCAAAGCTTAATGGATTAAAAATAGTAGCCGGATTATTTAACGGAACAGGTTTAACAATTCCAACTGTAAACATTTCTGATATTGATTCTAAAAAAGATTTTATTGGTCGTATTTGTTATTACAAATCAATAAATCACGATAAAATAAAATACGGCGTAGGGGCCTCTAATTATTATGGGTATGAAAGAGTTGCCAACAATATGCTCTTTACACAAGTTGGTGTAAATCCTTTAGGCGATAATGAGTATGTGGCGGCAGACTCCACAAAAAAAACAATTAAAGGGACATATGCTAAACGAATTTATTACGGTGTAGAAGGTTTGTTTTCTGTTAAATCGGTTATTGGTACAACCACAATTCGTGGCGAATATGTATTTGGCCAACAGCCCGGAAGTTCATCAAGCAATAAGAGCCCACAAGCCGCAACAACCGGCGCAACTTATATAAGAAATTTTAACGGCTTTTATGGTTATTTTATTCAAAGAATTGCAAAAACAAAACATGAAGTAGTATTAAAGTACGAGTGGATTGACCCAAATACAAGTGTTTCAAACGATAAAATAAACAGTGCGTATCGTTTTTCTGGCGCTGATGTTAAATATACGGCAATTGGTTTGGGTTATAATTGCTACATCAACGAAAATTTTAAATTAATGCTACATTACAACATGGTTACCAATGAGTTATCTAAAAATTTATCGGGATTTACTCGTGAAATTCCCGACAATATTTTTACGGCTAGGGTGCAAATAAGATTTTAATAATTAACATTAACTTAACATTACCGGCGCTATAATAAAATAGCTTTGGCAAATAAAAACACAAAATTATGTTTGGATTAGACACAACGCTTACCGTTTTATTAGTACTATGTTTAGTATTAGCTTTCTTTTTTGAATTCATTAATGGTTTTCACGATACAGCCAATGCGGTGGCAACTGTTATTTATACTAATTCTATGAAGCCAACAGTGGCGGTAGTTTATAGCGGTATATTAAATTTTTCGGGTGTTATGTTTGGCGGTATTGCAGTAGCTATGGGTATTGTAAATTTATTACCAATGGACGCTTTGGTTGATACAAATCCTTATCACGGTATTGCAATGATCATGGCGCTATTATTAAGCGCAATTATTTGGAATTTTGGAACTTGGTATTTTGGCATTCCTTCATCGAGTTCTCATACCATTATTGGTTCTATTTTGGGTATTGGTTTAGCCTTTGCCTTTTTACCCGGAGACCTTGGAGTTTCAGCAGTAAATTGGGATAAGGCAAAAGATACAGGTTTAGCATTATTAATCTCTCCGTTAATGGGTTTTTCTGTTGCTATTATCATGATGTTTGTTTTTAAACGATTTATAAAAAATGAGATTATTTATAAAGAGCCAATTCCGGGAAAAAAACCACCTATTTGGATTCGTATGTTATTGTGGTTAACCTGCGGATTAGTAAGTTTTTTCCACGGTCAAAACGATGGTCAAAAAGGTGTTGGTTTAATTATGATGATCTTAATAGCGGTGTTGCCCGGCCAGTTTGCAGTAGACTCAAGCATCAATTTACAAAGCGTTACAGCAAACGTAAATAAAATTGAACTTTTGATGTTAAAAGCCGACACAGCTGTTCTTGCGGGAAAAGAAAAAAAGATGTATGCCGAAATAATGACTCACTCTGCGCATTTTAAAACAGAGGTTGCTAATAAATTTGATGCTCATGAAATAGCTTTAGCTAATCGTTTTTCGTTAAGAAAAGATATTATTAAAATAACTAAAGGGGCAGAAAAAATAATTAAAGGAGGAAATCTTACCTTAAGTGCAAATGAAATTAAGGAAATGACTCACGAGGTTAAGTCAAGTAAAAAACTAATTGAATATGCACCATCTTGGGTAATTATTTCAATTTCTTTGTCACTTGGTTTAGGCACAATGGTTGGATGGAAACGCATTGTAAAAACAGTTGGCGAAAAAATTGGCAAGCAACACATGAGCTATGCACAAGGTGCAAGTGCAGAGTTGGTTGCATCTATGGGTATTGGCGTAGCATCTGCTTATGGTGTGCCGGTTTCAACCACACACATGCTTTCTTCGGGTATTGCCGGATCGATGGTGGCTAAAAAAGGATTAAAGAATTTACAAAAAGGTACCATTAAAACTATTGCTTTAACATGGATACTTACTTTACCTGTTACAATTATTTTATCGGGAAGTTTATTCTTATTGTTTAGAGCCATTCTATAAGATCAATTTTTTACACAGATAAAACCTTCAAGAGTTTTCTTGGAGGTTTTTTGTTTTTATTTATATCTTCGACATATGATGTTCAAACAGATCTTTCTCACATTATTTATTCTGCCTTTTTTTCTGGCGTCACAAACCTTCCCTTCTAAACCAACAAACTATATTACCGACGAGGCAAATATTTTAACAACCGACCAGCAGCAAAGTTTAAATTCAAAACTAGGTAATTTCGAAAAAAACACATCAAATCAGATTTTTGTTTATATAGCCCCTTCTTTAAATGGGAGTGACATGGCCACTTTGTGTCAGGATATTTTTCATACTTGGAAAATTGGAGGAGAAACTAAAAACAACGGCTTGCTAATTGCCGTTTTTATTAAGGATCATAAATTTAGGATACATACCGGGTATGGATTAGAAGGAGCTTTACCGGATATACTTACAAAACGGATTCAGGATAATGATATGCGCCCGTTTTTTAAAGAAAGCGATTATTATTCCGGAATATATAAAGGCGTTGACCAACTTATTTATTATAGTCAGAACGAATTTAAACCAGATGAGGCTGAATCTATTGGCAGTAATTGGGTAAGTTGGTTGCTAGGTTATTCCGGCAACCTAATTCTCTTAACCATTTATCTCTATTTGTTGTTCCGTAAAAAGGCAAAGAAAAGAAGTTCCCTTGTTAAGAATGGTCTTTTGGTTTTGGCGGTAATAATGGCTTTGCTGCCATGTATTGGAGCAATAATTTTATTCTTTATGCTTATTTTTTTAGGGGAAATAAAATCGAGTGGAGGTAGTTCGTATAGTTCAGGCTCCGATACTTCATATAGCAGTTACGATTCTTCCTCTAGTTCCGATTCTAGCTCTAGCTTTGATGGCGGCGGTGGCGGCGGTGGCGGAGATTCGGGAGGAGGAGGAAGTAGCAGCGATTGGTAGCTTTAGACTTCTTAATAAAACTAAAACAGCCCTTCCAATAAGTTATCGTTAACTAAATTAGGCAATGTTACTTTTAAATTAGGTGTGCGAGACATTTCGCGTTTAATGGCAAAAAGCGCTTCGTCATTGCGAGCCCAAGCACGTCGCGATATCCCATTATTTACATCCCAAAACAACATTTGTTCTAAGCGCCTTTCTGCATCTGCCGTTCCGTCTAACACTAAACCAAAGCCGCCATTAATAACTTCGCCCCAACCAACACCACCACCATTGTGTAAACTTATCCATGTGGCACCCCTAAACGAATCGCCTACAAAATTTTGCACTGCCATATCGGCAGTAAATTTACTTCCATCATATATGTTTGAGGTTTCTCTATATGGACTGTCAGTTCCACTTACATCGTGATGATCTCTTCCTAAAACAACCGGCGCAGTAATTTTTCCTTCTTTAATAGCGTTATTAATGGCTTTAGCAATTTTAATTCTTCCTTCGCTATCGGCATATAAAATGCGTGCTTGCGAGCCAACTACTAAATTATTTTGCATGGCATTTTTAATCCACAAAATATTATCCATTAATTGTTGTTGAATTTCTTTTGGTGCTGTTTTATAAATTTCTTCTAAAACAATTAATGCCAGTTCATCTGTTTTTCTTAAATCGTTTTCATTTGCACTGGTACAAACCCATCTAAACGGACCAAAGCCATAATCAAAACACATTGGCCCTAAAATATCCTGCACGTAACTTTTGTATTTAAAATCGCCATTTTTTTCTAAAATATCGGCACCGGCTCTGCTTGCTTCTAATAAAAAGGCGTTACCATAATCAAAAAAGTACATGCCTTTGTTTGCAAATTTATTTACGCAATTAGCGTGCGCACGTAATGTTTTTTGAACCTCTTCTTTAAATTTTGCAGGATTTTCTGCCATTAACACGTTCGACTCTTCAAGGGTTAATCCTTGTGGATAGTATCCTCCGGCCCATGGATTATGTAAGGATGTTTGGTCTGTACCAATATCAACCATTACATCTTCTTGTAATAATTTTTCCCAAAGATCTACAACATTGCCTTGATAAGCTATGCTAACAGCTTCTTTGTTTTTTTGTGCAACTCGCACCCGGGCAATTAATTCATCAAGGTTGGCAAACACTTCATCTACCCATCCTTGCGAATGACGGGTTGTAACTGCTTTTGGATTTATTTCGGCAGTAATAGAAACAAGGCCGGCAATTTTTGCAGCCTTTGGTTGTGCGCCGCTCATACCACCAAGCCCACAGGTAACAAATAATTTACCCTTACGTTCTTCTTCTGTATGAAATTTTTTGCGCGCTGCATTCATAACGGTTATGGTTGTGCCGTGTACAATTCCTTGTGGACCAATGTACATAAAACTGCCCGCTGTCATTTGTCCGTATTGTGTTACACCAAGCGCATTAAATTTCTCAAGATCATCGGGTTTACTGTAATTCGGTATCATCATACCATTAGTAACTACAACTCTTGGGGCATCTTTATGCGAAGGAAATAATCCTGCCGGATGACCGCTGTATAAAACCAAGGTTTGTTCATCCGTCATGTTAGCCAAATACTGCATGGTAATTAAGTATTGTGCCCAATTTTGAAATACAGCACCGTTACCTCCGTAAGTAATTAATTCGTGGGGATGCTGAGCAACTGCATAATCTAAATTATTACTAAGCATATGCATTATTGCGGCAGCTTGAAGGCTTTTGTGTGGGTATTCATTTATCGGGCGCGCATAAATTTTATAATCAGGTCTAAAACGGTGCATGTAAATTCTCCCATAAGCTATTAATTCTTCTGCAAATTCTTTTGCTAAAACAGGGTGATGTTTTGTGTCAAAATAGCGCAACGCATTGCGAATAGCTAGTTTTTTTTCTTCAGGGTTTAAACTATCTTTTCTTTTTGGCGCGTGATTTATTTTAGAATCATAATCTTTTTGTTTTGGTAATTCAGGTGGAATGCCTTGTAAAACAAGGTTTTTAAAAGATAATTCTGTTGCTGCTTGATTTGACATAGAAATTAAAATTATGTAGTTTTTTTTGTGTCGGGTTTATCAAAAAGACCTGTTTTTTTATTATAGCCATATGGGCAGTGTTTGCAGCCACTCTTGCAACAATAACCACGCTTTAAGTGATACTTTTCAGTAAAAATTATATATCCTTCGGGGCTATAATAAAAGTCTTCTGGGTCGAGTTGTTTATTAAACATATCAACGGTAAAGATAAGGAAGTAAAAAGAAAAATTTAAATTATTCTAAACGTTTAATAGTACAGCCTATAGATTTAGTTTCTTGTGTTTTAGGCGTTTCGTTTTTAACTAAGTAGGTTAAAGCATCTTTTAGGTAAGGGGCTTTTACAGCAGCAGGATCTTTAACGTTATCATCAATAGCACCTTTGTAAATTAAGCCTTTCGAGTTAAATAAGAAGCATTGCGGGGTACGAGTTGCTCCAAAAGCGTTCGCTAATTGGCTTTTTTCATCTACCGCGTAAGTGCATTTTAATTTTTGAACTCCAAAATATTTAACCATTTCATCAAAGCTATCTTCTTCTGCTCTTTGTCCTTCATTGCTATTAATTAAAGCACATCCAATACCATTCGCTAAACAATAATCCGAATATTCTTTTATACGCGTTTCACTTAATTTTACATATGGACAAGTGTTACAACTAAAAATAACCAATAGGCCTTTTGCAGTTTTAATGTCGTTTAACGAAACACTTTTACCACTAACATCTTTCATTTTATAATCTGCTTGTGGAATAGCAGCGTTTATAGCTAGCTCTTCAGGAGGAGAATTAACAAAAGAAAATGTTGCCAACGAGGCAGCTAAAACGGATAAAAATAAAACAGCTTTTTTCATAACCATGAATTTACGAATTTGTAGATTAATTACATATTATACATTGTTAATTTTAACAATTATACGGGTAAAACGTTTATTTTTATTACAGTAAAAGGCAAAATTTAATATTTGGTTAATGTTTATAAAACAGTACCGAGTTAAAAATGTTTTAAATTTGTAATGCACTCAATCAAGAAGTGAACACCCTAAAGGACTTTTATCTTTTATGCTGATAAAAAGAATCCTTAACCGCTTTTTTAATTTACTGTTAATAACAGAGGATGAAAAAAGTATATCTCATATTTTTATTAATTATTTCAAGATTTGTTTTTTCTCAAGTCTCTTTTTCGGGTTGTTATATTAGCGGGGCACTAATACAGCAGGGCTCAACAGCGGGTTGCGGCAATGGCGCTAATTATTGTAATTTGGCTTCTTTATATGTACCTGCTTTTACGCCTTCAGCATGCGGTACTTCAACTGTTACGGGTGGGGCTTCTACGGCGCTTTCAACAAATTATTCGCTGCCTGTAGGTTGCACAGCAACAATAATTGCGCAGTATATGAAACGAAATTATTTTGGGGCAACAGTTACACCTTCAGGAACTGGTTGTAATAATAGTGGTATGGATGGTTCGCCCGACGCTTTATTTATTACAAATACCGGCGGGGTGGTTGTAGCGCAAAGTTCAACTATTGATGTAAATGTTGGCACATGTGGTTTATATCCGGTTTTGGGAACTTACACAACATCAACAGCCAGTTTAGCAGCAGGGTGTGCTAATGCAGACGGAACAGTTAAAATGATTTTAACGGGAGGGTCTTTTAATATTGGAGGAAATTCTAATAGAGCCGATGAGATAATTACGTTTACGGTAAACATGAGTGGCACTTGTGGGCCAAGTTGCAGTGGTGTATTACCAATTTCGTTAAAAGATTTTTATGGTGAGGTTTTAGAAAACGAGGTACTATTAAAATGGTTTGTTTCTACAGAAAAAAATGTGGCTTATTATTTAATTGAAAAGAGCAACGATGGAATTAATTTTAAACCCTTAAATACGGTTTACGCCCAAACCAATAGCAGCGGAGAAATCAATTTATCGTATTTTAATTATGATTATTCGCCCGAAAAAGGAATTAATTACTATAGACTAATTAATGTAGATAAGGATGGCTCTTCTACAATTCATAAAATAATTGCTGTAAATTATAAAAGCGCAACAAACTCTGTGATATGGCTGAATCAAACAGACGAGAATATAAAAATTGGGTATGAAAAATTACCTTTAAGTAAAAGTGTTTTAATACACGATCTATCAGGACGAATAATTGATGAAATTGCTTTAAAAACGGAGGCACCAAGCGTACTCGAAGTCAACTTGTCTGAACTTCAACGCGGCATGTATCTTGTTTCTGGGTCAGACCCCCGTGACGGCTTTTCACAAAAGCTCATTATTCAATAATCGTTTTTTATTTATTGTGATTTTTTATCTTTTTATCCTAAAAATTTATAAAAAGTCAATTGTTTATTTCTAGTAACTTTAACCTTAATAGTAGTTATAGTTTTACTGAAATTTACTTCATTGGAAAACTCACCCGAAATAACGCCTAAAAAGAACTCAATTTTTAAACGAATCACAAAGTTGTTTTTTTATCTCATTCTTGCGGGAATTATTATTTGTATTTCATTAGTGAGTTTATTATTTATTTATCAAGACGATGTAAAAAAAGTGTTGTTGGGCGAAATAAACAAACACCTAAAAGCAGAAGTAAAAATTGATCCAAAAAACATTGATTTGACCATCCTAAAAACCTTTCCGGATTGTTCGATGGAATTTAAAAACATTTTAATGTTAGAGGCCTTACAAGTTAAAAAACGCGATACGCTTTTGTTTGCTAAACAAGTAAATTTACACTTCAACATCAGCGATTTGTGGAGTAAAAAATATAATATAAAAAAAATTAAACTTAAGGATGGCATTGTAAAGCCGGGTATAACAAAAGGCGGTACCCCAAATTATATTTTTTGGGAACAAGCTAAAGACGAAAACAAAGGTAAAAGCGATTCTATAAATTTTAATTTAAATTTAATTGAGTTAGAAGACTGCCACATAATTTATCGCGATAGGCAAACAACTTTTAAAACAGATTTAGTAATTAAAACTCTGAGCTTTTCAGGTAATTTTAGTGATGAAGAATACGACCTTAAATCTAAAGGAAACTTATATTTAAATCAAATTACGTCGCACAAAAAAATTATTTTAAAAAATAAGAACTGCAATATTAATGTTGATTTAAAAGTAAAAGGAAATCAATATCTCTTTGAAAAAACGTATGCAAGCCTTAACAACATGCGATTTAATGTGAATGGAAGTTTTGCTTACAAAGACAGTTTACAAGCCATAGATATAAATTATGATGCTGCAGACCTTGATATTGCAACAGTATTATCACTCTTACCAGAAGACCAACAGCAAAAAGCAAATGATTATAAAAGTTCTGGTGAGATTTACTCAAACGGTAATTTTAAATATTCTGGAAAATCAACATTTAATCTCGAAAGTAAGTTTGGAATTAAGAACGCTGAAATAACCTATAAACCAACCGCAACAACAGCAAAAAATGTAAGTGTTGATGGAAGTTTAAGTTACTCGAATTCTTTCTCAAAGCTTAACCTTGCAAATGTTTTTCTTAAACTTAATAACGATGAGTTAAAAGGAAATTTTTCAATCACAAATTTTTCAGATCCGTTTATTAGTTTTATTATTGATGCAAATGCCAACCTTGAAAACTTGCAAAACTTTTGGCCGATAGATACTTTAAGCAAATTAAAAGGTAGTGTAAAAATAAATTCAGAAGTAGAAGGCCTACTAAGCGACCTAAAGAACAAAACGTTTTCTACCAATGTTAAATTAAATTTAGGGGCTACGGTTTCAAATTTAGAGGCACAATTTAAGGGCGATGAAAATATTTTTGCAATTGAAAGCTGCTTTATTACTGCAAAAGACAGAGAGGTTGAGGTAAAAGATTTAAAGTTAAAAAGAGGAAGTTCGGATGTATTATTAAATGGTAAAATACCAGGATTATTTAATTATTTGTCAGACAAAACTGCACCTTTAATAATTACCGGTAATTTATTTTCTAATTACATTAAGTTAGAAGATTTTATGCTGAAATACAAAGCATCTGAAGATAAAACATCACCGTTAATCCCAAACAATATTCAATTTAAATTAGAGGCAGTTGTTTCAAAATTTAGTTATGCAAAATTTGAAGCACACAATTTAACGGGCGAAATCGAAATAAAAAACCAAAAGGCAATTATTAGCGACATGAAACTTCAAACCATGCAAGGTGAAGCGGAGATAGACGCTTTTGCCGACAATTCAAACAACAAACTAGATGTTGTATTGCAAAGTAAATTAAAGAATATAAATATTAGTAATTTGTTTTTTCAGTTAAATAATTTTGGCCAAACTACTCTACAAGATAGTAACATAAAAGGCTTTGCAAGCGCCGACCTCGATTTTTCAGGCAGTTGGAGCAATGCCTTAGAACCAAACTTAAATTCCATTCAATCAACCATTAATTTAACTATTGATAGAGGAGAACTTTTAGACTTTAAACCACTATTGAGTTTATCTAAATTTGTGGACATACAAGATCTTCAAAAAATAAAATTTTCAAGCCTGCAAAGTAATATAGAGATAAAAGATAAAACAATATTTTTACCAAGCACATCCATAAAAAACTCGGCCTTAAATATTATTTTTTGGGGCACGCACTCGTTTGATAATGATATTAATTATCACATAGAGTTATTGATAAGCGAACTGTTGGCTAAAAAACGTAAGAATAAAGATGAAGAATTTGGCCCTGTTGAAAACGATCCCGATAATAAACGAAGCGCCTTTATTTTAATGACCGGTACAGTAGATAAACCGGTAATAAAATATGACAAAAAAGGCTTAAAAGAAAACATTAAAAAAGATATTAAAGAGGAAAAGCAAAATTTAAAACAATTACTAAAAGAGGAATTTGGATTATTTAAAAAAGACACAACAGCTTCAAAGCCTAAAGAAAAAGCTAATCAAGCATTTGAATTAGAAAAACCCAACAATAATAAACCTAAAAAAACGTTAGAGCCTAAAAAGAAAAAAGATGATGACGATGATTTTTAAAAATCGTATCTTTAATTAATTAAAATTTTAAGGTGAATATTTATAATAAAAAACAGCAATGGAAACTTGGGCTTGCAGCAGCGGCCCTGCTTATTATTATTGCCTCTTTGTGGTACACAAAAAACTTAGTTAAAAAAATCTCAAACAGCGAAAAGGAAAAAGTAGAGTTGTGGGCTAAGGCTGTTCAAAAAAAAGCGAACCTAGTAAAATTTACAAACGAGTTATTTGAAAAAATAAAAACAGGCGAACGAAAAAAGGCAGAGTTGTATGCCGAGGCCACCAAACAACTTAGCGCAGACGCACAAGACGTTTCGTTCGTATTAAAGGTGCTTCAAGAAAACACCTCCGTGCCGGTAATATTAACGGATGAGAATGATGAAATACAAATTTCAAGAAATTTAGATTCAGCCAAGGAAAACGATAAAATTTATTTGCAAGAACAATTGCAAATTATGAAAAATCTTTATCCACCCGTTGAGATAAATATTTATAAAGGAATAAAGCAAAAATTATATCATAAAGACAGCAGAGTGTTTAGCGATATTAAATTAGTTTTTGATAGTTTAATTAAATCCTTTATTACCGAAGTGGCTGTTAATTCTGCTGCCGTACCTGTTATTTACACTAACAGTAAACAAGATAAAATTTTGGCTATCGGAAAAATTGATACCCTTGAAGTTAACACTGCCGAAAAACTTCAAAAAAAGCTAAAAGAACTTTCTACAGAGAATACACCGATTAAGGTTGACCTTGGTGAAGGAACCAGTGATTTTATTTTTTACGCACCATCAGAATTGCTTACACAACTCAAATATTACCCATATGTGCAATTTGGGGCTATTGGTTTATTTCTGTTAATCGCTTACATATTGTTTAGTACTGCAAGAAAGGCAGAACAAGATCAGGTGTGGGTTGGTATGAGTAAAGAAACAGCCCATCAATTAGGCACACCATTGTCTTCTTTAATGGCTTGGAACGATCATTTAAAAAGTATTGGTGTTGATGAAACTATTGTAAATGAAATGCACCAAGATGTAAAACGTTTAAATACAATTACAGATAGGTTTAGCAAGATTGGTTCACAACCTACACTGGTGCCATCAAACATTAATCAGGTTTTAATTAACTCAATTGAATATTTAAAAAACCGAACCTCCAAAAACACAAAATATACTTTGATATTGCCGGAAGAAAATTTACAGGTTCATTTATGTGTGCCTTTGTTTGAATGGGTTATTGAAAATATTTGTAAAAATGCAGTTGATGCTATGGAGGGTAAAGGCGAACTTGAAGTAGCTTTAATTGATGTTCCGGAAGGATTGTTTGTTGATATTACTGATACAGGAAAAGGAATTCCAAAATCAAAATTTAAAACCGTTTTTGAGCCAGGTTATACTTCGAAGCAACGTGGCTGGGGTTTAGGTTTAAGCTTATGTAAACGAATAATTGAAATTTATCACAATGGAAAAATTTACGTTTTAAAAAGCGAAGTGAATAAAGGAACTACGTTTAGAATAGAATTAAAACGCGAATAATTTTTAGAATTTAATTCTATATATTATCGCCTCTAAATATCTGTTGGTTTTTAATTCTGTAACTATTTCAATCTTTTCATTTTCAAACACCTCCTTAAATTTAGGGTTCATATATACAAACCAGGTTTGGGATGTTGTTGAAAGAATAATTTTATTAAGTACATTTTTTAAAACAGTTTCGTTAAACGGGTTAAATAAAAAGTAAACTGTTGGTTGATTTATGTAGTTATACTCTAATGCATTTACAGTTATAAATTTAATGGTAGACGATTCTCTTTTTAATTTATACCTCTGTAAATTATCATAAGCATTCGCAATTAATTCTTTATTTAAATCTATCCCGATTAAATTTTCATAACCATACGATTCAGCTACAAAAACCGGACGGCCTTTTCCACAACCAATATCAACAAAAGCAAAATTTTTAGTTTCTGATTTAATCGCGTTTAAAATCCTAAACAAAACAAGGTAACTGGCTCCTTGGTAATGATAAAACTCTGTTGAGCTGCTTTTTTTAATCGACGAAGTTGTTATTCCATAAACCCTTTCGTTTACTGCCTCTGCCCGAATGAGCCTAATCGTACTGATAAATCCACGTAAGAATATCGATCGAAAAAAATAATATATATAGATAAAAACTTTCAACGTAAATGCTTTTTAATGTTACACAAAATTAATATCTTCATAGGCATATTTATAATTAAATTATGAATAAGCTTTGTTCACTTAGCATAATTAATTATAGCAACAAACAACTGCACTGAAAAACTAATTGCCCCAATATGAAAATTGATCTAGAAGCAGAACGCAAAGAAATTTTACACCGCTATAAACTTTTAATAAATGCTTGTAAACGTCGCCTAGAAAAAGGAGACAAAGAAATAATTAGAAAAGCTTTTGAGGTTGCTGTTGAATCACATAAGGAGATGCGTCGTAAAAGTGGCGAACCTTATATATACCATCCTATTGCAGTTGCTCAAATATGTGCCGAAGAAATTGGGTTGGGCACAACGGGAATTGTTTGCGCTTTACTTCATGATACTGTTGAGGATACTGATTTAACCCTGGATGATGTGAAGGGCTTATTTGGCGAAAAAGTATCACAAATCATTAATGGCTTAACAAAAATTTCTGGTGTAATAGACAATACATCTTCTATTCAGGCTGAGAATTTCAGGAAAGTTCTCTTAACCATGAGCGAAGATATTCGTGTTATTTTAATTAAGCTAGCTGATAGGCTTCATAATATGCGCACGCTTGAGCATATGAAGCGTGAGAAGCAAATGAAGATAGCGAGTGAAACTTTGTTTTTATACGCTCCTTTAGCCCACCGTTTGGGATTAAATAATATTAAAACAGAACTCGAAGATTTAGGCCTGAAATATACTAATGCCGAGGGGTATTATGACATTGCAGTTAAACTTCAGGAATCGGAACCGGAACGCAAACGTTTTGTTCAAAAATTTATTGAGCCTTTAAAAGAAATCTTAGGCGAACAAGGTTTTAAATTTAAAATTTTTGGCAGGCCAAAATCTATTTATAGCATTTACAACAAAACAAAAACAAAGGGTGTTGCTTTTGAAGAGATTTATGATTTGTTTGCTATCCGAATTGTTATTGATACGCCCTTAGATCAAGAGAAATCTGATTGTTGGAAGGTATACTCAATTATTACAGATTTTTATCACCCTAGTCCGGAGCGTTTACGTGATTGGATAAGCACGCCAAAAAGCAATGGCTATGAAAGTTTACACACAACGGTTATGGGGCCGGAGGGTAAGTGGGTTGAGGTGCAAATACGCACAGTAAGAATGGATGAGCTTGCAGAGAAAGGTTATGCTGCACATTGGAAGTATAAAGATGCTGCTGCTGATAAAGAAAGTAAGTTAGAAAACTGGTTACAAAAAATTCGTGAAATGCTTGAAAATCCAGATCCAAACGCATTGGAGTTTATGGATGATTTTAAGCTGAATTTATTTAGTGATGAGTTGTTTGCGTTTACGCCAAAAGGCGATATGAAAACATTACCAATTGGAGCAACTGCTTTGGATTTTGCATTTGAAATACACACAAAGGTTGGTGAGCAGTGCATAGGAGCAAAAGTTAATTTTAAACTTGTTCCTTTAAGTTATGAATTAAAAAGCGGCGATCAAGTTGAAATTTTAACCAGTAACAAACAAACACCAAAAGAAGATTGGCTGGGTTATGTAATTACTGCAAAAGCAAAATCAAAA
>Ga0066439_1000216_pt1 | contig 27789 bp, 22 predicted proteins | sample LakWasMet57_HOW8_2_FD_59527 | JGI IMG/M metagenome (GOLD analysis project Ga0066439, IMG submission 59527) | Freshwater sediment methanotrophic microbial communities from Lake Washington under simulated oxygen tension - Sediment Metagenome 57_HOW8 | ecosystem: Environmental > Aquatic >...
GCCGTCGCATTTATTTTTTTTCAAAAAGCAACTTTCCATTGTGCAAGCTACAATGGCTAATATCGAGAAAATTATAAGAGATCGTTTAATCATAAATTATACTTACAAATATAAGTGAATATTTTCGTATTTTTAGACTTCCAAAATGAATCTATTTTTTCACATAGGACGTTATTTTATGCTTTTATACAGGGTTTTTAGTAAACCCCAAAAATTGAGCATTTACATACGTCAAATAATTTTCGAGATAAATAATATAGGTATCACATCTCTTCCTATTATTGCAATCATTTCTGTTTTTATGGGAGGTATCATTACCATACAAGCTGCTCATGCTATTGATAGCCCATTGGTTCCATTATATGCAGTTGGTTTCACAACCCGCGAAAGTATTATACTTGAATTTAGTCCAACAATTGTGTGTTTAATATTAGCCGGAAAAGTGGGTTCTAATATTGCCTCTGAAATCGGCGCCATGCGCATTACCGAGCAGATAGATGCTTTAGAGATAATGGGTATTAATTCTGCAGGATACTTAATATTTCCTAAAATAGCCGGTGCTGTATTTATTTTTCCGTTTTTAATTGCAATAAGTATGTTTTTAGGAATATTTGGTGGTTATTTAATGGGCGTATCGTCGGGCGCCTGTACATCTTATCAATACCTATTTGGGATACAAGCTTTTTTTGATCCGGGGAAATTTTATTATTCCTTTACAAAAGTTGTTGTATTCGCATTTATAATTACCTCTGTTTCGGCTTATTTTGGATATAACACCAGTGGCGGTGCTTTAGAAGTTGGTAAAAGCAGTACCAATGCTGTTGTATACAGTAGCATTTTAATTTTATTATTCAGTTTAATTTTAACCAATATATTTCTTAATACTTGATTGAAATTAAAAACATAAATAAAACTTTTGGAGATAGGCATGTTGTAAAGGATGTATCGTTTAAATTCTATCCCGGAAAAACTAATTTGATGATAGGCGAAAGTGGTTGTGGTAAAACTACACTCGTTAAATTAATGGTTGGTCTGCACGAAGTGGATAGTGGAGAAGTGTTGTTCGATGGGCAAAACTTTCCGAAATTAAGCCAAGTTGAAAAGCAAGACATTAGAAAAAAAATTGGCATGTTGTTTCAAGGGGGCGCATTATTTGATTCGCAAACGCTAGAGGAAAATGTTATGTTTCCATTAGATATGTTTACGGAATTAAGTAAAGAAGAAAAATTAGAACGTGTAAATTTTTGTTTAGAAAAAGTTCAGCTAGTTGGCAAAAATAAATTGTATCCTGCAGAGTTAAGCGGCGGTATGAAGAAGCGAGCGGCTTTAGCAAGAGCTATTGCCAATAACCCAAAGTATTTATTTTGTGATGAACCTAATTCTGGCTTAGATCCAAAAACATCTATTGTTATTGATAATTTAATAAAAGACCTTACCGAAGAATTTAATATTACAACGGTAATTATCACTCATGATATGAATAGTGTAATGGAAATTGGCGAAAACATTATGTTTATCCATAAAGGCGAAAATTATTGGACCGGTGATAAAACCCAAATATTAAAAACAACCAATAAAGAATTATTTGACTTTGTTTTTGCCAGCGAGTTTATGAAGCAAGTTCTCAGCGCTACAAATAAATAAACCTAAACTTCTTCTTGTATCTCTAACCATCGAGTAGATTTTTCGTCTAACTCTTTAGTAATCGATTTTAATTCTTCACTGATCTTTTGAATCTCGTTATATTCTGAAATTCCTGATGCTAGTTTAGTTTCAAGCTCTAATTTTTTTTCTTCTAATTTTGGTAAAGCAGCTTCAATTAATTCTAACTCGCGTTGTGTTTTGTACGATAATTTTTTAGCAGGCGTTTCTGCAACTGGTTTTTCAGCTGTTTTTTTTTCAACTAGCTGCTCTTCAATTTTAAGTACCGGAAACTCATCGCCTTTTTGATTTGCCTTCCACTCTCTGTATTCAGTATAGTTGCCCGGAAAATCTTTAATAGTACCGTTACCTTCCATTACAAACGTGTGGTCAACCAATCTGTCAATAAAATATCTATCGTGCGATACAATTAAAACGCAGCCTTTAAATTCTTCTAAAAAATCTTCTAATGTTTGAAGTGTAACAATGTCCAAATCGTTAGTGGGCTCATCGAGAATTAAAAAATTAGGGTTTTTCATTAACACCGTTAATAAAAACAATCTTCTTTTTTCGCCGCCACTTAATGTGTGTGCATAGCTAAATTGTACGTTTGGCGGAAAATTAAAACGTGTTAACAAAGTTGCTGCGGTCATGCTTGTGCCATTGGCCAATGGAATATGTTCGGCAATATCACGCACAATTTCTATAATACGTTTGTCTTCGCCAATAAGCATGCCTGATTGCGAATAATAACCAAAAACAATTGTATCACCGAGCGATACTTTTCCCGAATCAACCTGCTCTTTTCCTTGAATGATATTTAGTAAAGTGGTTTTTCCAACACCGTTTTTTCCAACAACACCAATTTTTTCACCAGGTATAAATGTGTAAGTAAAGGGTTCGTTTAAAATAGTTTTATTTGGATAATTTTTTTTGATGTTATGTAGCTCTACAATTTTAGAACCCATGCGCTCCATTTTAACGGTAAGCTCAATTTTTTTCTCAATACGTTTTTGTTTTGCTTTTTTTTCTATTTCGTAAAAAGCATCAACACGCGATTTTGATTTTGTGCCACGGGCTTTTGGCATTTTACGCACCCATACAATTTCTTTACGGTATAAGTTACGCGCCTTATCAATTTCAGCATCAGTTATTTGTTCACGCTCTGCCTTCTTTTCTAAATAATAATCAAAATTGCCTTTGTACTCGTATAATTTGTAATTATCAATTTCAATAATTTTATCGCACACTTCATCTAAAAAATATCTGTCGTGTGTTACTAATAAAATACTTAATGAGGCGTCTTGTAAATAATTTTCCAGCCACTCAATCATGTCAATGTCCAAATGGTTAGTTGGCTCATCCATAATAATTAAGTTAGGACGATTAATTAATGTGAGCGCTAATGCAACACGTTTTTTTTGTCCTCCCGAAAGAGTTTTAACTACCTGATTTGTATTTGTAATTTCTAAACGGGTTAAAATTTCTAGTATATTTTTTTCGTAATCCCACGCTTCAATTAAATTCATTTGATTAAGCGCTTCCTCTAATCTATCTGCCGTTTTTGCATCGGTAGCAGTTTCGCTTAGTTTAATAACATCATCATATTCTCTTATCGCTTTAACAAATTTATTATCGGCAGTATCTATTAGTTGCTGAATGGTAAGCTCTTCGTTAAAAGTAAAATTCTGATCTAAAAATCCTACGGTAATATCTTTTCTAAAAACAACTTCACCTTCATCTGCAATTTCTATACCTTTTAAAATTTTAAAAAGAGTTGTTTTGCCCGAACCATTTTTTGCAACAAGGGCTAGTTTTTCGCCATAATTAATACCGAAACTTATTTTGTTGAACAGAACTTTGGCACCGTATGCTTTAGAAAGATTGTTTATAGATAGTAAATTCATGGCCGCAAAGGTAATCTGTTTTTAGTTAACGGCTCATTTTTATTTTTTTTTGGGTGATTGCATTAAAATAAAAAAGCCCCCTAATATAGGAGGCTTTTAAAAATACTGGTTTACGATTAATTAGCATTGTAGCTTTTAGTACTAGCAACAGCACCGTTTTCGTCCCAATTGGTCCAAATACCTGTTTTTTCTCCGTTATTGTAGTTCATTTCAAAACGTTTTTTGCCGTTTTCGTCAAAAACCAACCATGTTCCGGTTTTTTTACCTAAAGCATAAAATGCAATGGCCGAAGTTGTTCCGTTTTCGTTAAAACGCACCCATTTTTGGTCTTTTTGCCCGTTTGTAAAGGTGCCGGTTTCCATTTTATTTCCCGAAGCATAATAATAAGTTGCCTCACCATTAATTACACCGTCTTTAACGGTATAATCTGTTTTAACTGAATTTTGAGTTTTTTCAATAGTTCCGTTAAATAAACTCCCTTCACTATCCACATATAAACCTTTATCGTTTTGTGTTTGTGCGTTTAAAAAATTTAAACTCAACACTGATAATGCTATTACTAATCCTAACTTTTTCATAACCGTTTGTTTTAAGAGATTAAACAATCAATTTACTAAATCAAAGATATTAAGTTAATGTGCCGGAAACAATAGCGTAATAGAAAGTTAACCTTAACTTTACTTTTAAAGCCGTTAATTTTAGTGAAAGGCTTGGTGGTAAATGAGTTTAGAGGATTAATTTAATGCTTGTAAAGCAAGGTCGCTAAACAAACTAAGGTTGGTTGATTTTACTTCTAAAGTTTGGTAACCAATAGTGTTAATTGATAAAGAATAAACTTTATCTGTTTTTAGTGAAATTTTAAAATTTCCTTCAAAGTCTGCAAAAAAAGTTTCGCCCGTTTCGGCAATAATAATTTTTGCACCTGCTATTGATTCGCCAGCAGTGTCAGTAATTTTGCCTGCAACTGTTTTGATACTGGTTTTTTCTTTATCGCTATTTCCTGCAAAAGAAACGGCGCTAAAGGTTAAGAATAAAAATATGTAAATCAGTTTTTTCAACATGTTAAAATTAAACACACCTTTTATCTAAATCTTTAGCCAAATGTTACCAAATGGTTAACTCTTAAATTTGTTAAATATCTTTATCTTTGTGATATGAGAATCGATATTATTAGTGCTGTTCCCGACCTTATGACAAGTTGTTTTGGGCACTCTATATTAAAAAGGGCCATTAATAATAAACTAGTAGAAGTAAATCTTATTAATTTGCGCGATTATTCTACCAATAAACAAAAGTCTATTGATGATTATCCTTTTGGCGGCGGGGCTGGCATGGTATTAATGATAGAACCAATAGCCGCCTGTTTAAATGATTTAAAAGCGCAACGCCAATACGACGAGGTTATTTATATGAGTCCGGATGGCGAATTGTTAAATCAACAAATGTGCAACCAGTATTCTCTGTTAAAAAACATTGTTATACTATGCGGTCATTATAAAGGTATTGATGAGCGCGTTAGGGAGCATTTAGTAACTAAGGAGATAAGTATTGGCGATTATGTTTTAAGCGGAGGAGAAATTCCTGCAGCAGTTTTTAGCGATGCGGTTATTCGATTACTTCCCGGAGTTTTAAATGATGAAACCTCGGCCCTAAGCGACTCCTTTCAAGATAATTTATTAGCACCCCCTGTTTATACGCGCCCTGCAGAGTTTAATGGCTGGAAAATACCTGATATTTTAGTGAGCGGACATACCGCCAATATTGATAAATGGCGCCACGAGCAAAGCGTTGAAAGAACTAAGCTTCGAAGACCGGATTTATTGAAGTAAACCTTAATTATTTCATAATCATTTTTTTATTTTCTCAATAATTTTGCGTTCTTTGGTTTTCTAAAAATAAATCAACAAGAAATAGCCATTTTGCCAAATCATTTAGATAGGAAAACGGTTATGCCACAAGACAAATAATAATACTAAATACAGACACATGAAAGTTGGAATTCCATCTGAAATTTTCCCAAATGAATTAAGAGTTGCAGCAACTCCAAAAACCGTCAAACGTTTGCAAAAACAGGGCTTTGAGGTTTACATTCAGCATAACGCAGGAATAAAAGCAAATTTTTCCGATAAAGAATTTGAAGAAGCAGGAGCAAAAATTGTTCAAACAGCGGCTGATATTTATAGCAATTCAGATATTGTATTAAAAGTAAAAGAGCCATCTCTTGAAGAAGTGGATATGATGAAAGAAGGTTTGGTAATGCTGAGCTATTTATGGCCAGCACAAAATCAACCTTTGCTTCAAAAGTTAGCCGATAAAAAAGTAAATGCTATTGCGATGGATGCCATTCCTCGTATTTCTAGAGCTCAAAAGATGGATGTGCTATCCTCTATGGCAAACATTGCCGGATATAGAGCAGTAATAGAAGGTTCTTATTATTTTGGAAGATTTTTAAACGGACAAATCACAGCGGCCGGAAAAGTAGAACCTGCTAAAGTATTAGTAATTGGTGCTGGTGTAGCTGGTTTAGCTGCCATTGGCGCTGCTAATTCTTTAGGTGCTATTGTTCGTGCGTTTGATACGCGTAAAGAAGTGGCAGAGCAAATTGAATCAATGGGTGCAACCTTCTTAACTGTTGAAATTGAAGAAGACGGGGCCACATCATCTGGTTACTCAAAAGAAATGAGCAAAGAATTTATTGAGGCTGAGATGAAATTGTTTTTAGAGCAAGCTAAAGAATGCGATATAATTATTACAACAGCTCAAATTCCTGGTAGACCTGCACCAAAATTAATTATGGATTACCATGTAGATGCCATGAAACCAGGATCGGTTATTGTGGATTTAGCGGCTTCTACTGGCGGTAATTGTGCGTATACCAAGAATGGAGAAATTTTTACAACACCAAATGGTGTTACTATTGTTGGTAAACTAAGTCAATTGCCAGCTCAAGCTTCACAACTTTATGGAAACAACTTATGTCATTTATTAGATGATATGGGCAAAGCCGAAAAATGGAAAATTGATATGGAAGATGCTGTTGTTTCACGAGCAATGGTAACTTATAATGGAAAAATTAATTGGCCGCCTGCACCGCTTCCGGTTAGTCCTACAGCCGGAGGAAAAGCAAAAGTGGTTCCGCCAACTGCAGAAGAAGTTAAAGCATCCGATGCCGAAAAATCAAAAAAGGAGTCTACTTCAATGCTTATCCGATTGGCAGTAGTTGGAGTATTATTATTGTTAGTTGGAAAATATGCGCCTGCCGAATTTATTCAACATTTTACAGTATTTATTTTAGCAGTTTTTGTTGGCTGGCAATTAATAACCAACGTAGCCCACTCTTTACATACACCATTAATGGCAGTAACAAATGCCATCAGTGGAATTATTGTTGTGGGTGGTTTGTTACAAACAACCGATGATATTTCTAATCCAATGACAATATTAGCCTTTATAGCAATTTTAATAGCGAGTATTAATATTGTAGGTGGTTTTGTGGTTACTCATCGTATGTTGAAAATGTTTAAAAAATAATAAAGCTTCAGCTTCAACCAAACTAATTATTAGAATAATAAAAAGAATTAAATTATGTTTATCGTAAAAGAAATACAAACAGCAGCATATTTATTTGCAAGTATTCTGTTCATTTTAAGTTTAGGAGGATTATCTTCTCAAGAATCAGCAAAACGCGGTGTGCTTTATGGAATAGTTGGTATGATCGTAGCGATCCTTGCAACTGTTTTAGGTCAAGGAGTTGCCGGACATGTATATATAATTGGGGCTATTGCGGTTGCCTCTGTAGTTGGTTTAATGTTGGCCCGTAAAGTTGAAATGACCTCTATGCCTCAATTGGTAGCTATTCTTCATAGCTTTGTTGGATTAGCAGCCGTGTTGGTTGGTTATGGTTCGTATCTGGATCCAAAATCGCACGAGTTAACCGGAGCGGCTCACACTATTCATTTAGTTGAAGTGTTTATTGGCATTTTTATTGGAGCAATTACATTTACAGGCTCCATTATTGCTTGGGGAAAATTAGATGGAAAAGTACCTTCTAAACCATGGAGTTTTAAGGGACTTCAAACCATGAACTTAATACTTTTGTTGGTTTCTACAGTTCTTGGTGTTTTCTTTTGCAATGCAGAAGGAACAGGAGGTATGCTGTATTTATTAATCATGACAGCCATTGCATCATTTGTAGGTGTTGTATTGGTTATGGCAATTGGCGGAGGAGATATGCCGGTGGTTGTTTCAATGCTTAATTCCTATTCAGGTTGGGCGGCAGCAGCAGCAGGATTTATGTTAGGTAACGATCTTTTAATTGTTACAGGTGCTTTGGTAGGAAGTTCAGGTGCTATCCTTTCCATGCACATGTGTCATGCTATGAACCGTTCATTCTTTTCAGTAATTTTTGCAAGCGCTAGTTTAGCGCCTAAGGGCGGTGAGAAAAAAGCAATGGAAGGAGAAGTTACTTCTTTGAATCATGAAGAGGTTGCCGGTTTATTAAAAGAAGCTAAATCAGTAGTAATAGTGCCCGGTTACGGAATGGCTGTTGCAAAAGCACAATATCCTATTTTTGACATGGTACAAACATTACGTAAGGCCGGCAAAAACGTACGCTTCGCTATTCATCCGGTTGCAGGTCGTTTGCCGGGTCATATGAATGTATTATTAGCAGAAGCAAATGTGCCTTACGATATTGTTTTAGAAATGGATGAAATTAATGACGATATGCCTAATACAGATGTTGTAATGGTAATCGGCGCAAATGATGTTGTTAACCCTGCTGCACAAGATGATCCAGGATGTTCAATTTATGGTATGCCGGTTATTGAAGCCTGGAAAGCAGAAAAAGTAATTATCATGAAACGCTCAATGTCAGCAGGTTATTCAGGCGAAGATAATCCTTTGTTTTATAAACCAAACTCAGAGATGTTGTATGGTGACGCTAAAGATAGCGTGGAAAAGATTTTAGGATTTTTGAAAGGATAATTTATCGATTCTTTTCTTTGGTAAAGGAATTTTTTAAAAGGAGTAGTTATAAAAAACTACTCCTTTTTTTATACATCATATTTATATTTTAGTCTATTATAAAAATCAGTCTGCCGAATGGTTCAACTTTAAACATTGCTTTCTCAAAAATGGTTGTGTACATTTGGTAGCATCAACAAATCAGTTATAAAGAATGAAATCATTAAAAACCTATAATTCAGAAATACAGCTTGATGAGCGTGGCTTCTTAAGAATTGCATTTAATGATACCGATGACGAAATTGATTTTGATGAAATTAAACAACAAATTGATGCTTGTTATATTATTTCAGAAGGAAAGCCAATTCCTGTTTTGATTGATGTACGCAATGGTAAAAAGAATCTTTCTCCTGAAGCAAGAAATTACGCTGGAAAGCATAATCCGCATAGGCATTTAAAATTAGCAGAAGCTTTGTTGATTAATAGTTTTCCGCAGCGTTTAATGGCAAATTTTTTTATGAAGTTTAATAAGCATCATCATCCTTCAAAAGTTTTTACTCGCGAAGAAGCAGCTGTAAAGTGGTTATTACTTCACGCAAAAAAATAAATTAGCTAAATTATTCTCTAGCCGGCGGCCTGTGTGATTCTAATATGCACGGTAAATTCCAAGGGCAAATTTCAATTATTTCGTTTTTATCCGAAATTTTGGTTTCTTTTTTTGTAACAATAATTTCTTTTATTTCTTTTTTCCATTCTGCTTTTAAGCACTCTCCATCAAAATCACTAACAGCCAAACCACCGGCAGCTTTTTTATAATAACGCCAAGCTTCAAATAGTTTATAGGTCCCTACTTTTAATTTTGCACTAAATTCACCGTTGTTATTGGTTTTTACAGAATCTATTTTTCCTTTTGCCGAAACAAAAACTAGTGTTTTATTAGCATACGGTTTTGGTTTAGCGGCATCAGCAATAATTTCGGGTGTTGGCCGAGCTCCGCCGCAATAAGGTTGCATAAAGTTGATTTGCCCGCTTACTAATTTCTTTTGTGAGCAAGAAATCATAACGTTCATTACAAATAATAAAACAAGAAATTTTTTATAAACTTTCATGCTCAAATATAAATACATTTTAGGGTTTATTTTTGTTAAAAACCTTTGATTTCGGTATTTTATTTTGTAACTTAGATAGCTTAAAGATTAATAATTATGAGAAAAATTTTACTTCTTGCTCTAATATTACCATTTTTTAATCAACCTTTTTTTTGTCAAGAATGGACAAAGATGTTGCAGCAACCTGGAAAAAATTTTTATGATATTCAACATGCATTTAACGAATACTGGAAAGATAAAGATATTGATGTAAAAGGCCAAGGTTACAAACAATTTAAACGTTGGGAGCATTTTATGGAACAACGTGTTTATCCTAGTGGCGACCTTACTTTACCTAGTAAAACGTGGGAAAATTATCAAGCGTTTTTAGATGAGAATAATCAAGAAGGAAATAAATTGACTTCTTCTAGTATGGTTGCATCTACCACTTGGACTGCAATGGGACCATTTGGACCGATGAGTGGTTTAGCGGATAATGGTTTTCCGCGAAAAGCAGGACGCGATAATTTTATTACTTTTCATCCTACTGTTGCCAACACTTATTGGGTCGGGGCACCAGCCGGAGGCTTATGGAAAACTACTAATAATGGAGCTAGTTGGACAACATCAACAGATAATCTAGCTGTTATTGGTTGTTCAGATCTTGCTATTGATCCTGTAACGCCTAATACCATGTATTTAGCTACGGGCGATGGTGATGCAGGCGATACTTATTGTATTGGGGTGTTAAAATCTACTGACGGAGGCGCAACATGGAATACAACCGGCTTAGTTTTTCCGGCTTCTTCAGGATATGTTATGCGCAGATTAATCATTGATCCATTAAATCCTTTAGTGTTGTTTGCTGCTACAAATGGTGGAATTTACAGAACAATAAACGGCGGAACAAGTTGGACACAAGTAAGTACAATAAATGCTTATGATGTTGAATTTAAACCCGGATCGTCTACCACAATTTATGCCGGAGGAACTTCATTTTATATTTCTACAAATAGTGGAGCCAGTTTCACACAAGTAAGTTCCGGCATACCTATTACAGGCTGCAATAGAATGTCAGTAGCGGTAACTCCAGCTGATCCAAACTATGTTTATGTGATTGGTTCGAATAGTTCTACTAATGGTTTTTTAGGGTTATATCGTTCAATTAATAGTGCAGGAACCTTTTCAACCATGTCAACCACACCTGATGTATTAGTAAATGCTTGCAACGGCACAGGTGCCGGCGGGCAAGGTTGGTACGACTTGTGCATTGGCGTTTCACCTTTAAATAAAGACATAATTTCTGTTGCAGGCGTAAATGTATGGTCGAGTAATTTAGGCGGCGCAACCGGTTCGTGGACCTGCACAGGGTGTTGGATTGGAACAGGACCTCCGGCTAGTTATGTTCATGCAGATCATCATGAAATAGAATATAATTCTGCTGGGGTTATGTATTCTGCCAACGATGGCGGTATTTTTACTTATAATGGATCTGCTTGGACCGATTTAACTTCACCAAGAAATATTGCTCAGATTTACAAAATTGGTTTATCTACCTTATCTCCAAATATGTGGATTACCGGACATCAGGATAATGGTTCAAATATTTATAATGGAACAACTTACAATGCAAGTCATGCCGGTGATGGTATGGATTGTTTTATAGATAGGACGAATAATAATAATGTTTATTGCGCACAACCAAGCGGCACGTTTTTAAAATCTACAAACGGAGGCGCTTCATGGGCTGCAGCAACTACCGGCCAAAGTGGTACAGCAGGATGGGTTGCGCCATGGAAACAAGATCCAATAACAGCAACTACACTTTATGCAGGACGTTCGCAAATGTTTGTTTCAACAAATTCAGGAACTAGCTGGACGCAGCTTACCGCAACCGGAGGTTCTGGAACAATTGTTGAGTTTGCCGTATCGCCTGTAAATAATCAACTTTTATTTGTTATTCATGGAACTAATATTTTTAAAACAACTAATGCCGGTACAAGTTGGTCAAATGTAACAGGCACAATTCCGGTTGGAAGTGGTGCTCCTACATTTATAACAGTGAGCCCAACCAATTCACTTAATGCTTGGGTTACTTTAAGCGGGTATTCTGCAGGAAATAAAGTTTTTCAAACTACTAATGGTGGTACATCTTGGACAAATATTTCTTCTAATCTTCCTAATATTCCTGCAAATTGTTCGGTTTATCAAGCTGGTACCAGTGATCGTATTTATGTTGGAATGGATGTTGGCGTTTATTATAAAGATAATTTAACTGTTAATTGGACTTTATATTCAACAGGTTTGCCAAACACAGTGGTTTCTGATATGGAGATTTCTCCTGCTTCACCAACAAAATTAAGAGCTGCCACTTATGGTCGTGGTGTTTATGAAGTAGATCTTGTTCCGGTTTCGGCTCCTCCTTCTAGTAGTTTTTCTTATACAGGAACAACTTGTTCAGGGGTTTCTAATACATTTAATGATGTGTCTACAAACACACCAACAAGCTGGAGTTGGAGTGTTACTCCGGCAGCAGGGGTTACAATAAATACTGCTACTTCACAAAATCCAATTATAACATTTGCTACAGCCGGAACATATTCGGTTTCATTGCAAGCAAATAATGGCTTTGGTCCGGGTAATGTAAGCACGCAAACCGTTGTTGTTACAGCAACTCCTACTATTGCAGTAACCGGAAGTGTGCAAACAATTTGCAGTGGTAATACGGCAAGTATTACCGCTAGTGGCGCCACAACTTATTCATGGAATACAGGTGCCACAACTGCTGCTATAGCTCCCTTTCCGGCAACCACAACTGTTTACACTGTTACAGGCTATAACGGCACATGTTCTTCATCTAAAACTGCTACTGTTACGGTAAATGCAACACCTACTGTGAATGTTACCAGTGCTTCTATTTGTACGGGTTCTTCTGCAACAATTACCGCTAGTGGTGCCACAACTTATACTTGGAATACCACAGCTACTTCTGCTGCTATTGTTGTTTCGCCTACGTTAACAACTGTTTATACTGTTACTGGTACTACAGGAACATGTAACAATATTAAAACTACTACAGTAACAGTAAATGTTACGCCTACAGTGGTTGTAAATTCGTCTACAATTTGCAGTGGAACGTCTGCAAACTTAACAGCAAGTGGGGCAACCACCTATTCATGGAATACAGGCGCAACAACCGCAAATATTAATCCTAGTCCGTTGGTTACAACGGTTTACACCGTTACGGGAACAAATGGCGTTTGTTCATCAAATAAAACAACTACTGTAGTTGTAAATCTATCTCCAAGTATCAATGCTTCTTCAAACAACTCTGTTATTTGCCAAGGGCAACAAGTAGTATTAAATGCTAATGGCGCTAATACATATACTTGGCAACCGGGTAGTGTTAATGGTGCAACCATAACAGATTCGCCGGCTGCATCACAAGTATACACGGTTAGTGGTAGTGCTGCTAATGGTTGTGTTGGAACCAATATTGTTTCAGTAATCGTTTCTTTATGTACTGGCGTTGCTCAATTAAATGGTAATGCAGTAAAATATAATGTGTATCCTAATCCTGCTAAAGATCAAATTACTTTAAATGTTAATGCTACAAAAAATTTAGAAATTGCAATCGAATTATTAGATGCTTCGGGTAAACTTATTTTAAAGCAAGGTGTTAAATTTGATAAAGTAAAAAACGATCAACAAATTAATATTTCTTCCATTGCTAGTGGAATTTATTATCTAAAATTAGTATCTAAAGAAGGAAATATTCAAACCATAAAATTGGTAAAGGAATAAATTAAAATGACAGAATTAAAGATTTAATAATTAACGCACAAAATAAAAAAATGAAAAAATCGCTCATAATGCTTGGCTTAATATTAGTTTCAAAAAACTATTTTGCCCAGAAGTGGATAGAGATGGCAAACCAACCCAATGCTAATCTATATGAAATACAAAAAGAATTTGAAAAATCTTTTGAAGGGAAAGATCTATCAATAAAAAGTACCGGATATAAGGTATTTAAACGTTGGGAATATTTTGTTCGTCCACGCGTGTATCCTACAGGTGATTTATCTGTAATGAATCAGGCAACAAAAAATTATGCCGATTTTTTAATTAAAAATAATTTAACTGGTGCAAATAGTAATAAATTAAACAACAGTAACAATTCTGTTATGTCGGCTACTTGGGTGCCTGTTGGTCCAATGGGTGCGCCTACAGGTTCTGTTTTTGGACAACCAAGAAAAGCGGGTCGCGATAACTTTGTTACCTTTCATCCAACCAATCCGTTAATTATGTTTGCTGGAGCTGCTGGTGGTGGTTTATGGCAAACTACAAATGGCGGAACGTCTTGGACAACTAACACGGATAATCTTCCTGTTGCAGCTTGTTCCGATATGGTAATCGATCCAACAAATACTAACATTATGTATTTAGCTACCGGTGGCGGAGATGATATTTTATCAGCATACCCAATGCCATCAGATGGAGTTTATAAATCTACCGATGGTGGTGTTTCGTGGACACCTTCAGGATTAGCATTTACATTAACACAAGGCAGAGTAATTCATAAATTAGTGTTAGACCCAACTAATTCGCAGATAATATTTGCTGCTACTAATGTTGGTATTTATAGAAGTACAAATGGCGGAACAACTTGGGCTTCGGTAAGCTCAATAAACTGCTGGGATATAAAGTTCCATCCTGTTAATCCAACTATAGTATACGCAGCTGGCACGGCATTTTATCGTTCAACAAATAGTGGTACAAGTTTTGCAATTGTTACAAGTGGTGTGCCAAGTTCTGGTAGCAATAGAATGGCAATTGCTGTTACTCCAACTAACCCTTCTAATGTTTATGTACTTGCTAGTAAGAGTTCCGACAGTCAATTTTTAGGCGTTTATCGTTCAACAAACGACGGCGTAAACTTTACAACAGCTTCTACAACTCCTAACATAATTGGAAATTCTTGCGCCGGAACATCAACAGGTCAAGGTCAAGGTTGGTATGATTTAGCAATTGCTGCTTCACCAATTAACCCAAATGAAATTGTGGTTGGTGGTGTTAACGTATGGAAGTCGTTAGATGGTGGTGTAAATTGGACAAATATTGGATGTTGGATAGGTACTGGAACCCCTCCATATATTCATGCAGACATTCATGAATTAGAATATACTTCAACCGGTACATTATATTCATGTAACGATGGTGGAATTTTTTCTTATAATGGAAGTAACAACTGGACAGATTTAACTGCACAAAGAAATATCGCACAAATTTATAAAATTGGATTGTCAGGATTAACAGTAAACAAATGGATTACTGGTCACCAAGACAATGGTACCAATATTAAAACTGGAGTTAATTATGTTGCAAGTTTATCGGGCGACGGAATGGATTGTTTTATTGATAGGACAAATGATTCTTACATGTTTGGAGAGCAATATAACGGAAGTTTAAATAGATCAACCAATGGTGGTGTAAGCTGGACGGCGATTACATCTGGTATAACAGGAACCGGTGATTGGGTTACTCCTTGGAAACAAGATCCAATTTCTCCAAATACACTTTATGCAGGCTTTGGTCAATTATTTAAATCAACAAATTACGGAAGTAATTGGACACAAGCTGGAACAACTGGTGGTGGCGGAACTATTGTTGAGTTTGCTATTGCGCCATCTAACAATCAGGTAATTTACGTTTTATATGCAGGTGCTATTCGTAAAACAATAAATGGTGGAACAACTTGGACAAACGTTACTAACGGCGTAACTGGCGGTTCATTCACTTTTATTACTATTGACCCAACAGATCCAAATACTGCTTGGGTAACTGTAAGTGGATATACAGCAGGAAGTAAAGTTTTTCAAACAGTTGATGGTGGAGCCACTTGGATGAACATATCTTCTAATTTACCAAACTTACCCGCTAATTGTTCTGTTTACGAACCAGGATCAAACGATCGTATTTATATTGGAATGGACGTTGGTATTTATTACAAAGACAATTCATCAACAACATGGACTTTATATAATACAGGATTACCAAACGTAGCCGTAATGGATATGGAAATGACTCCGGCAGCACCTGGAAAAATATATGCAGCTACTTATGGTCGTGGCGTTTATGAGGCAGATGTAATTCCGGTTACAACAGTTCCTGCTCCTAATTTTTCTTATTACGGAAGTTTATGTGTTGGTACGAGTAAAACGTTTATCGATAATTCATCTAACACACCTACAAGTTGGAGTTGGACAATTACGCCAAATACCGGAGTAACTTTTAACTCAACTTCTATTCAATCGCCTACTGTTACCTTTGCAAACCCCGGAACGTATACTGTTTCATTTATTTCGGGTAATAGTTTTGGTTCGGGACCTGTAAATACTCAAACAATATCTGTTGCAACAACACCAACCATTATGCTTTCAGTTAATTCATTAACTGTTTGTGATCAAGATCCAATAAATGTTACAGCATCTGGTGCAACAACGTATACATGGAGTAATGGTGGCGGAAATAATGCTTCGGTTACTTATATCCCTGCAGGTGATTGGACGTATACTGTTACAGGATCAAACAGTGGATGTATTTCTACCGAAACATTAAATATTGTAAATGTCTCTTGCGTTGGAATAATTGAGTTAGGCGCAAATAACGCTAGCTTTAATGTTTACCCAAATCCTGCAATTGATAATATAAGTTTGCAAATGAATTCACCAAAAAATGTGGATGTAACTATTGAATTATATGATGTAACAGGAAAATTAATCATTAAACAAAACGCTAGTTTTGCTAAAGATAAACCTGAATACAAATTAAACATTGCTTCTTTAGCAAATGGTATTTATTCTTTAAAAGTAGTTTCTAAAGAAGGAAGCTCGCAAAATTTAAAAATTGTAAAAGAATAATTTCAACTCTAATTTTAATTAAGAACCACGCTCTAAACAAGCGTGGTTTTTTTTTCTTAAAACAATACTCTGTATTGCGGTATTACAAAAAAGCGAAGTTGATAATCTGTTTTTATGGTTTGATTTTTTATATCGTACGATTGTTGAAACACATTTGCATTTCTGGTTACATTCTGAATGTCGATGGTAAATTCATGTGTTACTCGCTTTGTATTAAAACGGTAGCCGGGTTTTACATCCAGTCTAAAATAGTCTGCATATTGTAATTCAAATGCTCTGGTGCCATCACGAACTTCATCCTTAGCAATTTTACTTGCCTCTAAATCTATTGGTGTATAACGTTTACCGCCGGCATAAGTACCTCTAACATCTATACTTAAAATGTGTTTTTGATTGATTTTAAATTCTTTTCCTCCCAATAAATTAAAAACATAATTACCATTAAAAGCAGTATTGCGTGTTATATTATCACTGCCCTTATATTTGCTTTCAAATAAACTGCTTGTAAACAAAAGATAATAACCCTTACTATAAAATTTTTCCAAGGTTATTTCGATGCCATAATTTTGCCCGGTGCCTTTGCTAACTAAATTATTTACATTTGGACTATTAAAGTCGGCACCTAAATTTAAAGCCGAAAAATAACTTGGATAGTTTTTTACAGGGGCATTAAAAATATATTGATAATAAACTTCTGCTTTTAGTCTAAAATTTGTTGCAAAACTATTATCATAAGCTAATACACCATGCGCGGCTCTTGTATAGTCGAGATTTTTATTTGTTTCAATTGTTTTACCGTTAACGGTATCGCTTGCAAAATAAACATAAATGGGTTGTAATTGGCTATGCAAGCCCCCGCCAACACTTAATGATTGTTTTGTGTTGATAGAATATTTTAAACCAACTCGGGGCTCTATAGCATTTGAATTGTTTAATAAAAAAAACTGATTACTTATACCAGCGTTAATCAATAAATTATCGCTGAATTTATGTTGCCATTGCACAAAGCCACGCAACAAAGCCGTTGAACCTTTATAATTTCGCAACGTAACAAAGGTGTGTGCCCCAAATAAATTATCGTTACTATCAACAAATAATGTGTTATATAATTCAGTATAAATACCTGTGTTTACAAAATTGCGCGAATTAAATTTTTTGTTGTAAGTGGTATTAAATGAATAACGAATGTTTTTAGTAGTTTGTCGGTACTCTGGTTTTAAATTTTTTGGAGTTTTAAAGGAGGTGTCAATTCTATCGGCAATAATATTGTTGTATTGACCACTAACCCCAACGTTTGTTTTTATGTAAGCATTATTTTTAAACAAGTAGGTATGCGAAACACCACTAGCGCCAACGTTGGAGCGAAAATACGTATCGCGTGCACTGTAGCCATATATATCCTGACCAGTTTTTTTATCGCTCTCTAGCAGCGCAACATAACTTAAACCCCCAATACCCCAAAACGAAAACTTGCCATATTTTTCTGTAGCAAAATCGGTTTTAAAAGTGATGTCTTGATATTGAGGAACGGCATCACCGGTTCCAAAATCAATGTTTAATGCTTTAAATACTGCCAGGGTAGAGTAGCGATAATTTAATAGATAGGAAGAGTTTTTCTTTTTATTAAACGGACCTTCTGCACCAAGCTCAAAACCGTTAAACCCCATTTGTACTAAAAACTCATGTTTCTCATCATTTCCTTTTCGCATCTTTAAATCAAAAACACCAGAGGTAGCATTGCCGTAGTCTGCTGCAAATGCCCCACTCATAAAATCAGAATTATCTAATGTATTATTGTTTAAAATGCTAATTGGACCACCTGTTGAACCCGCATTACCAAAGTGATTAGGGTTAGGTATATCAAGTCCGTTTAATCGCCATAAAATACCAATAGGCGAGTTTCCTCTTATTATAATATCATTTCTAGAATCGTTGGCGCCACTTACACCCGCAAAATTTGCCGCCATGCGTGCAGGATCGTTTCTGCTTCCGGCATAGCGGGCAGCTTCTTCTGCGCTAAATAAACGCGAGCTAACCGTGCTCATTTTATTGTTGGTTTTTGTTTTGTCTTGCTCTGCTATAACCACAACTTCTTGGCCCTGAATCACGCTTTCCTCTAATTCAATATTTGTAACTGATTCTTTTCCGGCGTTTAAATTTATGGTAATGTATTTTTCTTTATAACTAATTACCTGAATTTTTATTTGCAAACGGCCAATAGGTACATTGGTAATTTTAAACTCACCTTTATCGTTGGTGCTTGTGCCCAGTAATGGGTTAGAGTTAATAACCTGTATAATGGCACCAGGTATAGGCGTTTGACTTTGTTTATCAACTACTACACCCTTAATGGTTTGAGTTATGGTTTGTGTGTAGAAGTTTAAAAAGAGAAATGAAAAAAATAGTATAAAGCAATGTTTCATTTATTTTTTAATCAGAGTTGGCAAATGGCGAACCTTAAGGCAAGGATATTGAAAAGAACAACGGCTTGCGCTAATTTCCAAGTAAGTCATTTTGTATTGCCCATCCATTTCTATGGTTAAGTAATAATTTGGTTTAACCCATTCTTTCACTAAGCAATCCGGAAAAAAATCTGTCATTGGAGAGCCATCGGGCGTTCTTTTAAAATGTTTCCATGGTTCATATAAATAATACCTGCCAGGGGGATATTTAATAATAACAGTTCCGCTATCATTTGTTCTGATACTATCCACGCAATTACCACTCTGATAAATATAAAATCGTTGATTTGCTAAAGGTTTATCAATTTTTGAGTTTTGAATTTCAGTATCTGTCTTACATTTACCACTGCAATCAGGCTTTCCATATCTAAATTCTATTTCAATTTTCATTCTTTGCGCTTGGCAAAAAAGTGATAAGCAAAAACAAACAGCAAAAAATAGTTTATTCATAATTATGGAGTTGTTGATGAAACAGGAATAATTTTTCCGTTAAAATAGGTGTGTCCCGTTAATGCAAAATTGCAAATAAAGCTGGCCATTTCATTTGGTTTTAAGGGTGCTTTATACCCCGGAAAAGCTTTGCTTAACATTTCGGTTTGCACCGCCCCAATTGCTAAACAGTTTACAAATATGTTTTTTGTTTTTAGCTCTTCTGCTAAACACTCTGTTAAACCTGATAATGCAGATTTACTGCTTGAATAAGCACTAAGACCTGCGAATTTTGAACTGCCTTGAAACCCACCCATACTGCTAATGTTTACAATATGCGATTTATTTTTTTTATTAAATAAGGGGAGTAAAGATTGAATTAAGGTAAAGGGACCAAATACGTTTGTGTTATACACCGATTGAAGTTCTTTGGTGGTAATTTTTTCGAAAGGTTTATTTACAATTTCGCCGGCATTATTTATTAGCACATCTATTTTTAAACCCAATGATTTTATTGTTTTAACAATTTTTTTTTGTGCTATGGCACTTGTAATATCAGCCTTTATTGGTAAAACTGAATGGGTGTTTTTTTGTTGAATTAGTTTTGTTAACGGAGCAATATTACGCGAAACAGCAATTACCAAGGTATTAGGATTTTCAGAAAATTGTTTCACCATTTCAAAACCAATTCCTTTTGATGCACCTGTAATAAGTATTGTCATATTTTGTAAATTTGTACATAAAGATACTTCATTTTATAAATATGTATATGAAAAAGAAGATTTTAGCGCTTATTTTTTTATTATTTTTTTGTTTGGAATTTAATGCCCAAACGGACGATGTTTATATTGGCACAAACCAAAAAGACACAACGTATAAACCTAAAAAGCAAAGAAATACCGATTGGATGAAAAACTTTACTTATGGCGGTAATGTGCAGGCAATTTTTGGTTCTTATACTTATGTTTATTTGTCGCCAACTATTGGCTATATACCTTTTAAAAACTTAAATGTTGGTATTGGTTTTATATATAGTTATTCAAGTATTAATTACAGTGGTTATGGCCATGTAACTCAAACCATTTATGGCGGCCATTCGTTTGCAAGGTATTTTTTAAATGAAAGTTTTTTTGTTCAAGGTCAGTTTGATCATTTATTACAACCAAATTATTATAATTATACTAATCCTAATGATAAAATTTGGGTTGATTATACTTTAATAGGGGGTGGATTTAGGCAGCCAATTGGCAAACACGCAGCGCTTATTACATCATTAATGGTTAATGTTACACCAAGTAGTTTGTCAATTTATCCAAACCCTGTTTTTCAGATAGGTTTTGTTGGAGGCTTTTAATTCTAAGAATAGATATAACAGAATGCTTTGTTTCTCTGTAAAAAAGAAATTATTTTTTTTGAAAATTAATTGTTCTAATTAACTTATGAAAGCTTTAGCGTTGATTTTATTAATTAATCTTCGCGCTAAAATTTCTTTTTTGTATTAAAAGGTTTTGTTGGTTTTTCTATACTCGTAAGAATAATCTTAACTTTATTTTGATCGCTTAATAATCTTACAGCTTCTTTTAACTCATCATCATTTTTAAGAGAGAATTCAATTCTTCCTTTTTGAAAATAATAACGTGCAATAATTTCTTCCTCTAAATAACGTTTTATCTGACCTTTATATTTAGCCAAATCATCTTTTTTATTAGAAACCATTTTATTGATAAGCGCATCGTATTCTGTTTTAATATCATTAAAATATTTTTCTTCTTCAGTATTCTTTTTAAGATGTTCTAACTCTAATTCACTTCTGGTTTTATAGCTATAATCTTTATCTTTTAAATAGTTTATAAATTCAGCATATTCCGCTTCTGTTAATGTAAACGATGAAGCTGCCGCTAGTTGCGGATGCGCTATATAGTATTTTGTTCCATAATTAAAAATATGGTTTTTTGAGATTAATGAAATTAAAACATTACTAAACTTTTCTTCTTCTGTTTTTACATCCGGCATAATTCCTGCACCGTCATAAACAATTCTTCCGCCTTTTGTTTTAAATGCTGTAATTAAACTGTCGGGCACTTTTTCTACTCTTCCTTCTTCATCTTTGTTTGTGTAATCTAATGCTTGCACGCAACGCCCGCTTGGTATATAATATTTTGCAACTGTAATTTTTATTTGAGCGTTATACACTAATGGCTTTGTTTGTTGCACCAATCCTTTACCGTAAGTTCTCTTGCCAATTATTAAGGCACGATCAAGATCTTGCAAAGACCCGCTCACAATTTCTGAAGCTGAAGCAGAATTTTCGTTTACTAAAACCACTAATGGAATTTGTGTATCAATAGGATTATTTACAGCTAAATAAGTTTTATCCCAATCACTTACTTTTCCTTTTGTATAAACTACCTCTTGACCTTTTTCAATAAAAAAGTTCACAATGTTAACGGCTTCGTGCAATAAGCCACCTAAGTTTTCTCTTAAATCTAAAACTATCGATTTACAACCTTTTGATTTAAGATCCAACAATGCTTCTTTTACTTCTCCACTGCAATTTTCGGTAAACGAAATTAATTTTATATAACCCGTTTCACTATTAGGCAACATGCCGTGGTAGGGTACAGCTTTTGTTTTTATTTCTTCGCGTACTAAACTTAATTCGGTTGGTGTAGTTTGTCCTACTTTAATTAATTTTAATTTTATGGGTGTCCCGGCGTTTCCTTTCAATAGGTTTGAGATTTCGTCGCTGCGTTTACCTTCTACATTAATGCCATTTACCCCAATTATCTGATCGCCTGCTCTCATTCCGGCCTTATAAGCTGTAAACCCTTCATATGGGTCTGCAATAAGAATCTTTCCATCTACATCTCTTACCTGTGCGCCAATTCCGCCATATTCGCCGGTGGTCATAAATCTAAAATCTTCAATATCGTTTTCGGTATAATAAACGGTGTATGGGTCTAAAGAGCCTAACATGGCGTCAATACTCGTTTTCATTAATTGCCCTGGCTTAGTATCATCAACATAAGCCACATTAAGTTCGCGGTAAACGGCATTAAAAATATCCAAATTCTTACTAATTTCGAAGTAATCAGGGGTATAGGCAACTCCTACAATAATGGCAGTGGTAAGCGCAAGAGCTGCTATCCAATTTTTTATAGTTTTTTTAGCGAACATTTGATGGTAAAATAACTATCTAAAGTAGCTATAATTGTTCAGTTTGATGATTTTTTATGCTTTTTTATCTATTTTTTTGAAGATTTTTCGTCCATTAGGCTAAAAAATACTGTATCTTTAGCCTCCGAATTAATCCCGTAAGATTATGACATTTATTTTTTAGTCAGTATGCTTGAGTCGGATACTGTATTAACCTACAAGACTCAATCCTGAAAACAATCTAAGTTTCATTCTTTTGCATAAAACACAAAAAGACCTATGAAGTTATCCATGTTTAAATTTAATCTGCCTAAAGAACTTATCGCAGAGCATCCGGCAAAAAACCGCGAAGAATCACGTTTAATGGTAGTTGAGCGCGCAACCGGAAAAATTACACACAAAAAATTTAAAGACGTTATTAATTATTTTGATGAGGGTGATGTTTTAATTTTAAATGATACCAAAGTTTTTCCGGCACGTATGTACGGAAACAAAGAAAAAACAGGAGCAAAAATTGAAGTATTTTTATTACGCGAATTAAATGCAGAAAGCAGATTGTGGGATGTATTAGTAGACCCTGCGCGTAAAATAAGAATTGGTAATAAATTATATTTTGGAGAGAATGATAATTTAGTTGCTGAGGTAATTGATAATACAACATCTCGCGGACGTACTTTGCGTTTCTTATACGACGGTAGTTACGAGGAGTTTAGAAAAGTATTATATGATTTAGGTGAAACCCCTTTACCAAAATATATTAAGCGTGCTAATGAACCCGAAGATACTGAACGTTACCAAACCGTTTTTGCTAAAAACGAAGGGGCTGTAGCTGCACCAACTGCGGGTTTACATTTTAGCCGTGAGTTATTAAAGCGTTTAGAAATTAAAGGTGTGCAATTTGCACCGTTAACATTACATGTTGGTTTAGGAACTTTTAGAACGGTTGAGGTGGAAGATTTAACCAAGCATAAAATGGAAAGCGAAGAAGCCTTAATTTCTAGCGATACCTGTAAAATTGTAAACAGTGCTAAAGATAAAAAGAAACGTGTGTGTGCTGTTGGAACAACTGTTATGAGAGGCATTGAATCTTCTGTATCTACAACCGGCCAATTAAACCCTTACGTGGGCTGGACAAATAAATTTATTTTTCCGCCATACGATTTTAGCGTTGCTAATTGTATGATTACTAATTTTCATATGCCTGAAAGTACTTTGTTAATGATGGTAAGCGCATTTGGTGGTTACGATTTAATTAACAAGGCCTACAAAGAAGCTATAAAAGAAAAATATCGCTTTTATTCTTATGGTGATGCTATGTTAATTATATAATTAATTAGCAACATTAAAAAAGCCCATTATCTGAAAAGATAAGGGGCTTTTTTTGTTAAACGTAATGGTTAATTTAATTTTATACTGCCGTTACCAATTACCACACCATCGCAGGTAATGTCAATTACATAATTACCAGGTACAAATTCACCTTGACCTTCGCAATAGGTTACGCCTGTTATTTCTACATTGGCATAATTAAGGGTTTCTTTTCCGGCGTAATAACCACTGCTTTTATTAAATGTAAATTTATAGGTTTCGTCGTAACTCTTCGCTAACTCTTTACCATCCGGGGTCATAATACGAATGTAAACCGTTTTTTCGCCCGACTTTGCAATTTTATTTTCGCCTAAACTAAAGCTTACTTTTATTTTTTCGGTTTTGCGCGCCTTAGTTGTTTCTACCTCTTTTTTACCACCTTTTTTAAATAAAACAGCTTTAGCACTCACGTTAAAGCAAGTTAATATACTTCCTTTTGCAATAGTAGTTTTAAGCTCTTCTTTTTCTTTAACTAAAGTATTTTGTTTTTCCTTTTCAACATCTAATTGTTTTAATACCGTTTTCTTTTCGGCAACTAAATTTTGATTTAAAGTGTTTAATGAATCAATGGTTCTAACATATCCTTGCATGATACTGCGCAATGTTTCTGCTTCTTTTCTTAATTTAGAGAGCATATATGCATCGCCTTTATGTTTTTCGGCCTCAATAATTAATTCTTCAATGCGTGCTTTTTTCTCGTCAATATCTTTTTGCATAATCGCATCTTTAGCAACTATGCCTTCATAATCTTTTTGAAGCACTAATAAATCTGACTTAACATTGTCGCGCTCAACAATAATAGTTTCGGTAACTACTTTTTGTTCAACAACCCTGTTTTGCTCTTGCAAAAGCAACCAAATTGTGTAGCCATTGGTGCCCATTAAAAGCAGGATAATTATCCATAAAATAAGCCCCTTTTTTTTGTTAGATTTTTCTTTTTCTTCACTCATAACACAAAAATAATACACAAAAACTGTATTTTAGTGCCTATTGTATGACACTTATTAACGACTTCATGTCATTAATTTACCCAAGGCACTGTGAGGCTTGTGGTAATGGTCTTTTTAAGCACGAAGCTTACATTTGCAATTACTGTAAATTAAACTTACCAAAGAGCAATTACCATAAAAATAACCTAAACGAACTCAGTTTAACGTTTGCCGGAAGGGTTCCTTTGGTAAACGCTTTATGTTTTTATTTATTTGAGAAAAGCGGTAAAGTTCAAAAACTGCTACATGCCATAAAATATCAAAATCAAAAAGAACTGGCGCAGTTTATTGGCGAATTATACGCTCAGGATTTGAAAACAGAAAAGACGTTGGAAGAGGTAGATGTTATTATTCCAATTCCATTACACACAAAAAAATTAAAATTACGTGGGTTTAATCAAAGCGAATGGTTTGCGAAAGGCCTTGCTAAAGTTATGGAGAAACCAATGGATATTAGTTCTTTTGAGCGTTTACAAGAAACCAGCACGCAAACTAAAAAGAAAAAATACCAACGTTGGGAAAATGTTGAAGGAATTTTTAGTGTAAAGAATAACACGACGTTAATTAATAAACATATTTTATTGGTTGATGATGTTATTACTACGGGCGCCACCATTGAAGCCGCATGGATGGCTTTAAAGGAGGTAGAAGGAGTAAAAATTTCGGTAATAAGTATTGCTTTTGCGGCAAGGAAGTTGGGTGTTTAAGAAACACAATAATTCAAAAAAATTTAACCACATAGGTACATAGACTTTATTGTTATTTTAAGGAGAGTCGCATAGATATTATTTCATCCCAAAAAGGATGAAATAACTATGTTTTCTTTGATTTTCTTCTATGTGACGATGTGTTTTATTTGTCACTTGATGTTGTTAAATATCCAAAAAACGCTCTTTGTCCTCTTTAGGCAGCAGAGCACAATTTTCAACCCTTCCAAAAAATTTCATTCTTCGTTTTGCGATCACATCATAAACAGCATTGCGAATAAAAGGAGGGATAATTACGAAAACAACCATGAAAGGCCACAGGCCTTTCATATAAGGCATTACACGCAGAATGGCGCATGTTTTAATATAGGCCGAATGATCTTTAATTAAAATAACACTGTCTGTTTTTTCTTCAATTTCAAAGTAGGCTTGTAATTCTTTTCCAATGCTTGAGGTTAAAGGAGCAAAATGCATGGCTTTATTTTTTTCTCTTGCTAAAAAAAACTGAATGCTTTTATTGCAAAAGCCACATTCACCATCAAATAATAAAATAGGTTGTTTTTTTAAGATTTCGTTTATGTCCATTAGGGTCGGGTGTAAATAAAGTAAGGGTCAACACTTAATTCGTATCGTTTTGGTAAAACAGAAAACGTGTTTAAGTCAATAAAATTTACAAAGCCATTTCGTCCTAAACATTGACTGGTGTGGTGTGGTGCAGGCCCATTAGATTGCACGTTGCGTGAAACAACATACAATGTTTTTTTTGAATCGTCTACCGCTAGCCCATGAGGCTGATACCCCACTTTTAAATTTGTGGCCATTAAACTTGAACCACTAATTTTAGTTACTACCCCCATTGAATTTGAAAACGTTGTGCTATCGTAGGTGCAGGTTACAAAATAGGAATCATAAAGTTTTGAATAAACAATTTCCTGCGGATATTTTCCTGTAGAAATTGTAGCAGTTACTATGCCTGATGCCAGATTAAACACGCGTACCTCGTTTGATTTTTGGCAGGTAATAAACAGCTCCTGGTTGTTTGGAGACAAATAAAGGTCGTGTGGGTCTAAGGATGAATTATAATTGAGTGTTGGTGTGTTTTCTAACGAAATAGGATTGGTAATGGTAAAGCCGGTATCTATTTGAGTGATAAAATTACCGGTTTGCGCCGCCACATATACCGCATCATTTAAAGGGTTTAATACAATACCATGTGGGTAATACTGGCCACCTAAAAAATGAATGAGTTTTCTGTTTTCTAAGTCAACGGCTGCCACCTTGCCGCTTGCTGTCCACGAAACACAATAGGCACGTTTACTGTCTTTAGAAATAACAAAAGTATTCCAATCCATGGCGTTATCCGTTCCTGTTCCTGCTGCTAAAGGGGTTAAGGGAATATCGCCTACATAACTATCATCGCTGCAACGGAATTTTTGCATGATGTTGTTATTTATAAAAACTACGTACCAATATTTTCCGTCCGGCGAAACGCGAACATGATGGGGCGTGTCTCCATTGGTTTTATTTCCAACTTCAATATATCGCATGGGTAATTGCGTTTCACTATCAAAAACAGTCACTACATCACAGCCTTGATTAACGGCATAAAGTTTTTTTCGCAAAGGATCATTTGCCCACATAATATTACCTTTAATATCCGGGGCTCCAACGTCTATCCAATCTTTAATTAATTTTACTTCATCAAACGATAATGCTTTTTTATTAAGCGGCATGGTAGGCGAATTTTGTGAGCCTAATTCTGCGTACGTATTAATATAATAACACAACGATGAAAATTTGCTACTGTAAGGAATTACCGGCGAACCACTGCCACTGCCCGAAAACATTGCCTGCCAGGACTCTAAATTATAACCGCTTGCTGCCTGAAAACTCTTGCTGTTGTGGCAGCCCGATACTGCACAACTTTTAGAAACAATCCTACCTATTTCTTTTGGGTAATCTCCATAATTTACATAACCAACATCTTTTTTACAAGAAATTAAAATGGGAAAAACAAAACACAAAAGATATTTTAAATATGATTGCAATTAATTAATGATAATTTTTTTAGTAATGCTATTTGTTTGAGTATGATTAGTTAAGCTTATTTTAGCAAAATAAATGCCTTTACTAATATTGTTCAACAAAAATGTTTCT
>Ga0066439_1000225_pt1 | contig 26980 bp, 21 predicted proteins | sample LakWasMet57_HOW8_2_FD_59527 | JGI IMG/M metagenome (GOLD analysis project Ga0066439, IMG submission 59527) | Freshwater sediment methanotrophic microbial communities from Lake Washington under simulated oxygen tension - Sediment Metagenome 57_HOW8 | ecosystem: Environmental > Aquatic >...
CAATAATTATCAAGGTATTCGTCATAATGCATTAGCACGCCATCAATTTAAAAATTTAAGCACCAGTTATGGTGGTAGTTATTTAACTACTAACGATAATTTAAATTTGCAAAATACAGAGTTTTATAGGCATAAAACACTTATATCTCAACGTGTAAAAAAATTAAAGTTTAGTTACAGCGATGAATTTGAAAATAATTTATTTAAAAGATCAAGTGATAAAACTTTGTTACCAAGAGCTTATCAATTCTGGGAATGGGAGGGCAGTGTATCAAATGCAGATAGTTCAAAAAATAATGTGAAGTTGTTTTATAAAGAGCGCAGAGATAAATTAGCTTACGGTAATCAATTACGTGATAGCACCTTTGCAACTAACATTGGTTTGCAATCTTCTATTTACTCTATTAAAAATAATCCAATTACAGTTTTAGTTACATATCGTAAATTAGAATTAAAAAATGTGGTGGGTACTTTTTTAAAACCCGATAACACGGTGTTAAGCAGATTAGAATATAATCCCCGTTATTTTAAAGGCTTTATTACCTCTAGTTTATTTTACGAAACCGGTTATGGTTTAGAAAACAAAAAAGAATTTTACTATCTCGAAGTGGCGCCAGGGCAAGGTCAATACGCCTGGAATGATTATAACGGAAACAGCATTAAAGAAATTAACGAATTTGAGATAGCACAATTTAGCGATCAAGCAAAGTTTATTAGAATTTTTACGCCTACAAATCAATATGTAAAAGTGTTGCAAAATCAAATGAGTATCTCTGTGTCATTAAGGCCTGCTTCGCTTTTAAAACAACCAAAAAATAGCGCTTCACGTTTTATCAATCGTTGGGTAACACAAACTGTTTTTCGGGTGGATGGTAAAACGGCCGATAAGGGTGACGTTTTAAATTTTGATCCATTTTTAGATGTACGAGATACTTCTATTTTAGCAAGTAATAATAATTTACGGCAAAGTATTTTCTTTAATCAAAGCTCTGCCTTATTTGGTGCCGATTATACCTACATTAACAATCAAGCAAAACAATTATTGGTTAATGGCATCGAACGAAAAACCTTATTATCTCACGAAGTAAAAGCCCGCGTTAATTTTTTAAAAGCGTGGGCAATAAATAGCAGTGTTGTTTTTAGTCAGAAATCAAATGCTTCGCAATTTTTTTCTACTCGTAATTATTTTATTGAAGCCTATGAATCTGAGCAGCGATTAATCTTTCAGCCAAATACGGTTTTTAGAATGAGTGGTATTTACAAATACAACGAAAAAAAGAATAAAATTGAAGGTGGCTTTCAAACAGCATTCATAAATACATTTGCAGGAGAACTAAAATTTAATCAAACCGAAAAAGGAAGTTTAACCGGGCGAATGGATCTTGTTTTAATTAAATATAACGATACTGAAAATTCGCCTATTGCTTATGAAATGCTAAATGCTTTAAGTAAAGGACAAAATGTAACATGGGAGCTGTCTTACCAACGTAATTTAAATAGTAACATTCAAATTAGTATTAATTATAATGGCAGAAAAACACCCAATTCAAATGCAGTGCATTTAGGTGGAGCGCAGATAAGGGCATTTTTTTAAGCCACGAATTACACTAATTTTACAAAATAAATTTTTATTAGCCGGTTAAGATCGAAATTATAGAAATAATATCTTGCAAGCAAGACTTCCAAAATTCACTAATTAGTGATTAAATAGTTTAGTGTTATTCGTGAAATTAGTGGCTTAAAATTCCGCAATCACCGTTTGAGATCCCTTTACAACATCACCAATTTTTACATTAAGTTTTGTACCAATAGGAAAGAAAAGATCAACACGAGATCCAAATTTAATAAAACCCATTTCGCCACATTGTTCGGCAATATCGCCTTGTTTACAATACCAAACAATTCTACGGGCCAAAGCACCGGCAATTTGTCTGAAAAGAATTTCAGTGCCATTTGCATGTTTTACAACAATGGTTGTGCGTTCGTTATCTGTGCTGCTTTTAGGCTCCCAAGCTGCTAAAAATTTACCGGGATGATATTTAAAAAAGCTAACAACCCCTGCAATTGGGTAGCGGTTTACATGCACATTAATAGGGCTCATAAAGATGCTTACTTGTAAGCGTTTATCCTTAAAATATTCGTTTTCGGTTGTTTCTTCAATAACTACCACTTTTCCGTCTGCCGGAGCAATAATTAGCTTGTCGCCCTTAGTGTGTTGGCGGGTTGGGTGCCTGAAAAACTGAACAATAACGATGGTTAAAAACGCACTTAAAAGGTATGCAAACCAATGTGCAATGGCAAAAGTGGGGAAGAAATGATGTGCTATAAATATGATAATTGTGCTAAAAACAAGCACTAATACTAAGCTAACGTAACCTTCTTTGTGAAATTTCATCCAATATAAATTTGTTCAAATATAATAGTTTAAAACCAATAAATATTAATCGAAAAAACTTGGTTCTTACTCAACCTTTTCTAAATTTGTGAAGTATTTTCAAAAAATCTTAAAACCAAGAATATGAGCAAAATTAAAGTAGCAAATCCCGTAGTTGATCTAGACGGTGATGAAATGACCCGAATTATCTGGAAATTTATTAAAGATAAATTAATAGTTCCTTATTTAGATATTGATATTAAATACTACGACTTAGGGATGGAGCATCGCGATGCTACAAACGACCAAGTTACTATTGATGCTGCTGAAGCAATTAAAAAATATCAAGTTGGTATTAAATGTGCTACTATCACTCCTGATGAGGCACGTGTAAAAGAATTTAATTTAAAACAAATGTGGAAGTCTCCAAACGGAACTATTCGTAACATCCTTGATGGTACTGTATTTCGTGAGCCTATCGTTTGTAAAAACGTACCGCGTTTAGTTACTAATTGGACTTCTCCCATTATTGTTGGTCGTCATGCTTTTGGCGATCAGTATAAGGCAACAGATTTCGTTGTTCCCGGAAAAGGAAAATTAACCATGAAGTTTGAAGGTGAAGATGGAAAAGTAATTGAGCACGAAGTGTTTAAATTTACTGGTGGTGGTGTTGCAATGGGTATGTACAATTTAGATGAAAGTATCCGTGGTTTTGCACACTCTTGTTTTAATGTAGCCTTAAACAAAAAATGGCCTTTATATTTATCTACAAAAAATACCATCCTAAAAAAATACGATGGTCGTTTTAAAGATATTTTTGAAGAGATTTATCAAGCAGATTACAAAGCAAAATACGAAGCTGTAGGAATTGTTTATGAACACCGTTTAATTGATGATATGGTTGCAAGTGCATTAAAATGGAACGGAAGTTTTGTTTGGGCTTGTAAAAATTATGATGGCGACGTTCAATCAGATTCAGTTGCGCAAGGTTTTGGTTCATTAGGTTTAATGACTTCAGTTTTAATTACTCCCGATGGAAAAATTATGGAAGCTGAAGCAGCTCATGGAACTGTAACTCGTCACTTCCGCGATCACCAAGCAGGAAAGCCAACTTCAACAAATCCAATTGCAAGTATTTTTGCGTGGACAAGAGGTTTAGAATTCCGCGGTAAATTAGATGGCAATAAAGAATTAATTCACTTTGCTCAAACATTAGAAAAAGTTTGTGTTGAAACTGTTGAAAGCGGTAAAATGACTAAAGATTTAGCGGTTTGCGCACACGGTAACAATGTAAAACATGGTGAGCACTATTTATACACTGAAGAATTTTTAGCTGCTATTGATGATAATTTGAAAAAAGCATTAGGAAAATAATTTTCAGTTTTTCTTTTTAAGAAGCCTCGTTTAAAAAACGGGGCTTTTTTGTTGTCCTCCTCTGGAGGAGTTGCCCAAAGGGTGGAGGAGGAATTTTTGAGATCTTAAAAATAAAAAGTTTTTAATAAATCCCTCCAACTTCCTTTGTTAAAGGGCGAAAAAAATAGTTTTATTTTCAAGAATTGCTGTCACTTCGAGTAAGACTGAGGAACGAAGGCTGTATCGAGAAGAAATAAACCGCTCTCGATACGGTTTTTATAGAGGCAAAAAATCACCCGAGCTGACAGAATCAACAAATGTCAGGCGAAGGATTAAAATGTCGAAGTTCGTCTTTGTGAGGGGGTTACGACGAAGCAATCTCATACACCTGTGTGTTAGATTGCGTCGCTATCGCTCGCAATGACGATACTATGTCTCTTCGAGTGGAGTCGATAAGCAGCGGATGAGCCATAACCTGGTTCGAAATACTAAAATATAGATCCGGTTTAGTGCAAATCAGTGAAATTAGTGGCTAACGATTTACTGATATTCGTTCAAATACATTTTACAAAAACGTTCCATGTATTGTTTAATATCTCTTTTAAGTTCCTCTAAATTTTCTTTTGTTTCTTTTTGCGGAAGCGCAAAATTGTAATTAAATTTTAAAGGCGTTTTAAATTCTGTTTCAACAAGTGTATTTGCGCTTGCACTCAAACTCAAAATGTAATCAAAGTGTGTGGCTTTTAATTCAGTTAACAAATTAATTAGGTTAAACTCCGGGATAATACCGTCCTCTTTAAGAAGCTCAATTACGATTGGATTTACAGGTTTATTGTCTATTCCAAAACTGTAAATTTCGGCCTTACATTTTCTGAATTTAGTCATATAAGCCTCTGCCAAAGGACTTAAGATTGAATGTGTATCACAAATTACCAGTACTTTTTTCACCTCACAAATGTACACAACCTTGTTAATAATCCCTTCTGGCAATGTTGTATTTTTTCGTGCTTTAGCGTTATCTTTAAGTATGTCTAAAAACAAAAAACCAAAACGTTATTTATTTGAAGAAGTTTTAGACTTTTTAAAACATAACGATACAAAAATATTTAACTATAAGCAGCTTGGGGCTGCTATGGAAATAAATACAGATGGCGAACGCCTGGAATTAATTCAAGTATTAGAGTCGCTTAAGCAACAAGGTTTTGTTGTGGAGCCTGAAACGGGTAAATATAAAATTAAAGAAACAAAACAGATTGTTACCGGGACCATTGATTTTACTACACAAGGCACTGCATTTGTTATTTTTAGCGAAACCGAAGATGATATTTATATTCCTCAATATAAATCAAAGGATGCCCTGCAAGGTGATCTTGTAAAAGTGCAATTAATACAACGCCGCAGCGGTAAACGCAAAGAGGGCGAAGTAATAGAGGTGATTAAACGTGCTAAAACGGAGTTTGTAGGTACCATAAAAATAAATCCGAAATTTGCTTTTGTAATTCCGGATAGTCATAAAATTCACGTCGATTTTTTTATTAACAGTAGAGATATTAAAGGTGCTGAGGATGGACAAAAGGTAAAAATTAAATTAAAAGAGTGGCGCGCCGGCGATCAAAATCCTACCGGGGTTGTTGAAGAAGTATTTGGTTTTCCGGGAGTTCATAAAACAGAGATGAACGCTATAATGGCGGAATACGGCTTGCCGGAACATTTTCCTGACCAGGTAGAAAATGCCGCCAAAAAAATAGACACTGCCGTTACTAAGGAAGAAATTGCTAAACGCAGAGATTTTAGAAATATCACCACGTTTACTATCGACCCTGTTGATGCAAAAGATTTTGACGATGCTTTGTCTCTTCAAAAATTAGAGAATGGTTTATGGGAAGTTGGGGTGCACATTGCCGATGTTACTCACTTTTTAAAAGTGGGGAGTATTTTAGATGATGAAGCTGTTAATCGCGCAACCAGTGTGTATTTGGTAGATAGATGTATTCCTATGTTACCAGAAGTGTTAAGTAATTTTGCTTGCTCGTTACGTCCTAACGAAGATAAATATTGTTTTAGTGCCGTTTTTCAATTAGATGAGAATGCAGATATTCAATCGCAATGGTTTGGTAAAACAGTAATTAATAGCGATAAGCGTTTTGCTTATGAAGATGTGCAAACGATTATTGAAACCGAGGAGGGAGAATATAAAGAGGAGATTTTATTGTTAGATCGCTTGGCTAAAAAATTACGCACAGAACGTACAAAAAGAGGCTCTATCTTTTTTGATAAGGCAGAAGTGAAATTTAATTTGGATGAAGAAGGAAATCCAATTGGTGTGTTTTTTAAAACGCAAAAAGATGCCCATAAATTAATAGAAGATTTTATGTTGCTTGCAAACCGCACCGTTGCAGAGTTTTTAGCTAAGGGTGGTAAAAATGATGAAGATCCAAAACATCAAAATGCAAAAAAGAAAGACGATCCAAAAAACTTATGCGTTTACCGTATTCACGATGTGCCAAGTGATGAGAAGATGCAGGAGTTAAGTGGTTTTGTTGCTCGCTTTGGTTACGATATGCAATTGGGTGGCAGACAAAAATCGGCACAAGCCATTAATAAATTATTAAGTGATGTAAAAAATAAAAAAGAACAAGGCATGATAGAAATGCTTGCGGTGCGTAGTATGCCAAAAGCAATTTATACCACTAAAAATGCCGGGCATTATGGTTTAGGTTTTCAGTATTATACCCATTTTACTTCTCCTATTCGTCGTTATCCGGATGTAATGGTGCATCGTTTATTAGAGGCAAGATTAAACGGAACAAAATATTCTACTCAAGAAGATTTAGAGTTGTTATGTAAACACAGTAGTGATATGGAGCGCACTGCCGCTGAAGCAGAGAGGGCCTCAGTGAAATACAAACAAGTTGAGTTCATGAAAGATAAAATTGGCGAAACCTTTGATGCAATTATTAGCGGCGTTACCGAGTGGGGTATTTATGCCGAGATAGTTGAGAACAAATGTGAGGGGATGATTAAAACAAGAGATCTTAAAGGCGATCAATTTACCTTTGATTCTGACAATTATCGCTATGTTGGCCGTAATACCGGAAAAATTTATACACTTGGCGATGCAGTTAAAATTGTGGTAGTAGATGCAGATCTTGTAAAGAAACAATTAAATTTTGCTTTTCCTGAATCAGAAACTGGAGGAGGACGATCAAATTTTGGAGATAACAGATCAAATTTTGATGATAACCGATCGAGATCAAGAGGAGGAAGCGGCGGTTCCAGAAGGGGTGCCAAGAGTAGTTCTCATGGTGGAGAAAAAAGTACATCAGGTTTTGGCGATAAAAAAAAATCTGGCTTTGGAGATAGAAAAAGTGGCAGTAATAAAAAAAGAAGAAGATGAGAAAACAATTAGTTATAATTTTTTTATGTATTTCGTTTTTTGGATTTTCTCAAACCATAACTACCGATCTGGTTTATAAAGTAAATCAACCATTAAAAAAAACAGAAAAAGCACCACCGCTTTTAATTATGCTACATGGTTACGGCAGTAATGAAGAAGATTTGTTTGATATTTCAAAAGCCTTAGATGAGCGTTTTATGGTTATATCCTTGCGTGGTCCAAGAGCCCTTAAAGATGGTGGTTTTTGTTGGTACGATATAGAGCGCATTACCGATCAACCATTTAAATACGATTATGCACAAGCTAAAGAAAGCAGAACAAAAATTTTATCTTTTATTAGTAATGCATGTAAAACCTATAAACTGGATAGTAATAATGTGTTTGTAATGGGTTTTAGTCAAGGTGCTATTATGGGTTATGATTTAGCTTTAGCGGCCCCAAAAAAAATTAAAGGAGTTTTGGCATTAAGTGGTAGGATGATGGTTGAATCAAAAAATTTAAAAACTGATTGGGCCAAAGCGGTAAAAACAAAATATTTTATTGCTCACGGCAACTCCGATAACGTTATAAAAATTGCAGAGGCTGATAGTGTAGTTAAGTTTTTTAAATTAAAAAAGGTTAGCGATGTAACTTATAATAATTACGAAATGCCGCACACTATTAATGGAAAAGAATTAAACGACATTAAACGCTGGTTAAAAAAAGCAATTGATCCACCGGAGAAGGTAGTTGCAATTCCTACATCCACTGCTGCTCCAACAAAAACAGCAGAACAGAAAAAGAAGTAAATATTATGTTACGTCGAGCGGAGTCGAGACGCATATATTTTTCTCGATTCGACTCGAAATAATACCCCGGTCCGTCACCGCAAGGGTTTTTCGCTTTTGGCAATCTCAAACGTAGTTTTATTTTAAACAATTGTCATTTCAAAGGCTTCTCAATTAAAAAACTAGAGCCTGAGAAATCTGCACTCAATTATTTTCAAGCCATTAAATTAGATTTCTACTATCGTCGAAATGACACAGTTAACCGTCATTCCGGCCTTGAGCCGGAATCTCAGTTCTAGAGTATTTATAAGTATTGTACTGAGACTCTGAATCAAGTTCAGAGTGACGAACAATTCTATAAAAGATTCTCTTATCTTTACGCCCCGAATGATTGCGTCTTTTTTTAAAAACATACATACCAAACAAACCTTGCACCTTGCATGGCCACTTATAATTACCCAAGTTGGGCATATTGTAACAGGCATGGTAGATACTATTTTTTTAGGTAAAATTGGTGCGGCAGAGCAAGCGGCCTGCATTTTGTCAAATAACTTATATGTATTATTATTAGTTTTTTGCATTGGGGTAAGCTACGCTACAACGCCTTTGGTTACCGATGCTCACCAAAATAATGATGTTGTAAAAAAAGCTTCGTTGTTTAAAAATTCACTAGTACTTAATATCAGTGTGGCAACTTTGTGTTTTATAATTTTGTTTTTATCATCGGGAGTGCTAAAACATATGCAGCAACCGGTTGAGGTTGCAGAATTGGCAATTCCATTTTTTGATGTATTAATCTTTTCTATTATTCCGGTTTCACTTTTTTTTGTGTGTAAACAGTATTGTGAAGGACTGGCTAATACCCGAATGGCTTTAATCATAAGTATAATAGGTAATTTACTTAACATTGTTTTAAACTGGCTTTTAATTTACGGTAAGTTTGGTTTTCCGGAGTTAGGTTATTTAGGTTCTGCCTGGGCTTCTTTTATTGCCAGAGCATTTATGGGCATTTCTTTTTTAATTTTTATTTTTAAATCGCCCTTAACAAAAGAAATTAATTTGGTTTACAAGCAAGTAAAAATTAATTGGGTTGAATTAAAAGATCTTGCTCGCATTGGTTTAAACTCTGGTGCACAATTTACATTTGAAGTGGCGGCCTTTGCTATTGCAGGTTTAATGGCTGGTACCTTTGGTAAAGAACAAATTGATGCGCATGGTATTGCCTTAAGTATTGCTGCTTTTACATATATGTTTGCCAGCGGAATAAGCAGTGCCGCAACCATTCGTATTGGTGTTTACAAAGCACAGCAAAATTGGTTAGAGATAAAAAATGCAGGTTTTACCGCCCTTAAATTGGTTTTAATTGTTATGGCATTTTTTGGTATTGTGTTTTTACTTTTGAGTTCGGTTTTACCAATGGGTTTTAGTAACGAAACACGCATTATTGAATTAGCATCTAAATTATTAATCATAGCTGCTATGTTTCAGTTGTTTGATGGCATTCAGGTTACTGCTATTGGTGCATTAAGAGGCTTAGAGGATGTTAAATTTCCAACCGTGGTTGCATTGGTTGGCTATTGGTTAATTGCGTTACCCTTAGCTTATTTTTTAGCCTTTGTTTTAAAAATGGAAACCATTGGTATTTGGATAGCTTTATTGGTTGCACTTATGTTTGTTGCAGCTGCCTTGTTTTGGCGCTTTAATTTTTTGGTAAAGAAAAATCTAACCTAGATTCTTTCCAGTAAAGATGATATACATCATCCTATTTTATGTTAAAACGCTTAGTGGAATTAAACTTCAATGATTAATTTTAATCTAATTATAAAATAGCATTATGAAAGTGTTTGTGAAAATAATTTTTTGGGTTTGTTTAATTACAAGCGGTTCTGTTTTTGCTCAAGACCAAACAGATTCGCTTGGTTTGCCCGGAGATAACTTTGATTTGTATGGGGCATTAGAGTTATTTAAAAAGTCTGATACACCCGAAGCTTTTGAGAAGGCAATTAACACTAACGATAATGAAATAAATAACCTCGACCTTAATGCTGATGGGAAAGTAGATTATGTAAAAGTTATAGATAATAAGGAGGGAGAGGCACATAGTTTGGTTTTGCAAGTTGCGGTTACTAAAACCGAAACTCAAGACGTTGCAGTAATTGAAGTAGAAAAAACAAAAGAGGGTAATGCACACATACAAATTGTGGGCGATGAAGAGTTATACGGTAAAGATTATATTGTTGAACCAAAAGATAAAAGTACCCTTGCATCTGAAAAAATAAAATCGGATGTTGAAACTGATGATGTTTATAAAGGAAAAGATGAAAAGGACGAGAAGAAAGATAATGCTACCGAAAATTCAATTGATAACTCAAGCTCAAACGTGGTAGTAAACGTATGGCCATGGCCGGCTGTTCAATATATATATTCACCGGGTTATGTGCTTTGGGTTTCGCCTTGGTACTGGGGTTATTATCCGGGTTGGTGGAGCCCTTGGTATCCGGTATATTGGCGTAATCATTACTGGCGCACTTACCATTATCATCATCATTATCATAGAGCCTACTATTACCGTTCACCAAACTTACATAAAGCGTATTATGGACGTCGTATAAGTTCTGAGGTTGTTCGTGAGAATCAACGCAGTGGCCGTTATGCGGAAAAACAAATTTCTTATAAAGCTAATGTGCAACCTGGAAAAAAATACAATGCCATGCCTGCTAATCCTGAAAAAAATAGTAATAAAAGAATTGATGGTAATCCGAAAGAAAAAAGCGGGCAGCCAATAAATAATAATCCACGACAATTGCAAAACAACACACAGCCTCAAAAAAGGCAAGGGGTTAACATGCAACAAAATCCTTCGTCACGTCAACAAGGTGGTGTTATAAAACAAAGCGGAGGAGGAAGAAATACCGGAGGTGGTGGAGGTGGAGGAAGACGAAAATAAAATAATTTTCGTTTAACTTTTATTAAGTTGTTGGGTTTTTTAATTCTTAGTTTTAATTTTCCACTTTTGCATATCGTAAGTTTTTGGAACCATAGACTTATACAAATTTTTGCTATAGTAGGTTAAAAGAAAACCTACTACAATAGAACCACCATAATAAGGAGATAAAACTGCAATATCTTTATATAATAATATTCCAAATAAGATTGGGAATACTTTTAATTCTGTTCCAATAACAAAAGCACTTTGTGCGCCAATGGCTCTTCTTTTATTGTAGTGTTTAGAGTAAATAATTGTTTTTAGTTGATCTGTAGAAAGCGCAAACGTACTGTCGTATTTTAGAATCTCAAAGTTGGTTAAACGGTCGTATAAATTGTTATACTCAAATTTAGAAAAATAAATAGAGTCTTTTGAAAAGCCTTCGATATGGCAATGCGTTAAAACAGTGGTGTCTGTTTTTAAAATCATTGATATTAATGCTCCTGAGCTTATTTTAACGCCAGTTTTTTCATCTGTAAGTAAAGCCTCTTTTAATTTTATTCTTGTTACGTAATTTGTGTTTTTTAAATGTCTTTGTTTTCTGTATTTTTTGCGAATATAAACGTCATCATCAAATTTATTTTCATCAAACTGTTTTATTACCTCGCCTTTAGAATTATAGTATTTACTAATGCCTGTTGGCTTTACAATATGAGAATATATCGTTCCGTTATTTCTGTAGGAATCTGTTATGTATTCATCTTCTTGTTTTCCATGGTAAGTGATAGAAGAGAGTTTACCATTTTCGTAATATGATTTTTCGGTGCCAAATGCTGTTTCTCTTTTTTCGCTCACAACCAGCCAAATAGAATCGCCTAATTGCCCGTTCTTATAATATTTGCGAATTTCAAAAGTATCAATACCATGATAATAGGTGATAAATTTTGGTTTTCCGCTTTTATAATATTTCGCCTCAACAACACTGTCTTTTTTTTGTCCGAAAACAAAATTAGAAATGAAAAAAAGTATAATTAGTAATTTGTTTGTCATAAACTAAGTTTTAAATTATATACTTTGATTCACTTTTAAGTCTTCTATCATAAACTGAATACTCGTAACGCCTCTGAATTCATTTTCCTGAATTTTAAAAACAATGTCCATCGGAATTTTACGTTGAAAGAAATGAATAAAATCTCCCTTATCATAAGCAATTGCCTGAAAACGAATGTTAGGGTTTGATTTTTGAAATAATTCTAATTTTAAATGATTGTTGCCAAATACTTTTCCCCAGCCGGTTTCAAAAACATTCTTACAATAAAAAGTTGGGGTCATGTTATGCGGCCCGTGTGGTGCAAATTGTTTTAATATCCTAACTAGTTTATCACTTATTTCATGAAACTCTAATTCAATATCAATATCTACTTTTGGAATGAGTTGATCTTTTGTTATCGTTTCTGAAACGACTTTTTCAAATTTATTTATAAACGCATCCAGGTTTTCTTTTTTCATGGTTAAACCTGCAGCAAATTTATGTCCGCCAAATTGTTCTAACAAGTCACTGCATTTTTCGATAGCACTGTATACGTCATATTCCTTAACGCTTCTGGCACTTCCCGAAACTTTACCATCACTCTCGGTTAAAATAATTGTTGGACGATAATATTTTTCTATCAACCGCGAAGCAACAATTCCAACAACACCTTTGTGCCAGGTTGGACTAAACAATACAGTAGAGTTTTTTTCAATTAGTAATGGATCACTCTCCATTTGCATAATTGCTTCAGAGGTGGTTCCTTGGTCAAGGTCTTTACGTTGTGTATTTGTTTCGTTAATTGCTTTTGCAAATTCTTCGGCATGAATTTCATCTTCACAAATTAAAAGCTCTACAGCTTTACTACCATGCTCAATTCTACCGGCAGCATTTATTCTTGGGGCTAAAACAAATACTAAGGTTGTAATAGTAACCGTTTGTTTTGATTGGTTTAAATTTAATAAAGCTTTTATGCCAGGTCTTGGATTTGAATTTATTTTATCTAAACCAAAATGAGCCATGATTCTGTTTTCTCCATTAAGGGGAACAATATCTGCGGCAATGCTAACTGCAACTAAATCTAAATAATTATAACAAGTTTCTAGGGGAAAATTATTTTTTATAGAAAAAGCTTCAATTAATTTTAAGCCGATACCGCAACCGCTTAATTCTTTGTAAGGGTAGGGGCAGTCGTTTTGTTTTGGATCAAGTACAGCAAAAGCATTTGGCACTTCATCTCCTGGTAGGTGATGGTCGCAAATAATAAAATCGATATTTTTTGAATTAGCATAATCAACTTTATCGTTTGCTTTAATGCCACAATCTAAAGCAATAATTAATGAAAAATTATTTTCTTTTGCAAAATCTATTGCTGCAAAAGAAATGCCATATCCTTCTTTATAACGATCAGGAATGTAGTAGTCAATTTTTGCAATGTGGTCTTTAAAAAAACTGTAAACAACGCTTACGGCTGTTGTTCCATCCACATCATAATCTCCATAAATTAAAACTTTTTCGTTTTTTTCAATGGCAGTATTTATTCTGTCAATGGCAATTGCCATCCCTTTCATTAAAAAAGGATCGTGCAATTGTTTAAGATCGGGTCTGAAAAAATCTTTAGCTTCCTGGTAATTAAAAATATTACGTTGCACTAAAAGTTTTGCTATGATGCTGTCAACATTTAATTGTTGCTCTAACTCTTCAATAGCTTTTGTATTACTATTGGAATATATTTTCCACTGCTTTTCCAAGTAGGTTAAGCAATATTATGGTAAACAGCTTCAATGTCATCGTCCTCTTCCATTTTTTCTATCATAGCCATTACTTCTGCTTCTTGCTCAGGAGTAAGTTCTTTGGTAGTGGTTGGACTGTATATTTTACTAGTTTCAAGTACATTTATTTTTCTTTCTTCTAATGCAGATTGCATTTTTCCAAAATCAACAAATTGTGTTTGAATAATTAATTGGTTATTTTCTTCATCAAGCGAAATGTCTTCTAATCCAAAATCAATTAATTCTAATTCTAGATCGTCTTTATTTAAACCGGTAGCGTCAATTTTAAATAACACCACGTGCTCAAACATAAATGCTACCGAGCCGTTTGTACCCATTGCGCCGTTTGCGCGGTTAAAATATAAACGTACGCTTGCAACAGTGCGGGTTGGGTTGTTGGTAGTACACGCAACAAGCACAGGTACTCCATGCGGAGCATATCCTTCGTAAATAATTTCGTCGTAGTTACCCGAATCTTTTTCGCTTGCACGTTTAATCGCTGCGTCAACATTTACCTTTGGCATATTTACTGCCTTGGCATTTTGCATAATCATTCTTAAACGCGGGTTGTTTTCGGGGTGAGGACCACCCGCTTTAACCGCCATTACAATTTCTCGTCCAATTTTTGTAAAGGCCTTGGCCATTTTAGCATAACGTTTAAACATGGTTGCTTTACGTGTTTGAAATATCCGTCCCATTTTGTTTTTTTATTAAGACTACAAAGATAATTTTTTTAATGAAATTTCAGGAACAACTGCATCCTTTTTTTGCCACAGATTTCACAAATTCTCGCAGATTTTTTTAAGGTTTGTTTTCGTTAACCACAAATAAAAAAGTCGCTTTGTCTTATCTGTGCAATCTGTGCCTTTATTTTTTAAACTTTAAAATGATCGCTAAAAAGATTAGTAAAATAGAAATTACAGTGCAGGAATAGGCTAAGAGATCGCCGAATTTTGAGAAAAAAGTATGGTGGTTGTTTTTATAAAGGTCTTTTACAATTACCGCTTCTTGCCAATAATTTGTGGCCTCAGATATTTCCCCAAATTCGTTAATAAAACAACTAATACCTGTATTGGCGCTTCGTGCAATTTGTAAGCGATTTTCAATGGCTCTTAATTTAGCATAATTCAAATGCTGTACATGTCCGGGTGTATTGCCCCACCAGCCATCGTTAGTAATAATAAAAATGATGTTAGCGCCTTTTCTCACATATTCAGTTACAAAATCAGAGTAAACACTCTCGTAGCAAATAATAGGAGCAATGTTAGTAGCAGAAAGGGTATCGGTAAAAACACTTCTTTCATTTTGTGTGCCAAGACTGCCAAAGGTTCCGCCCATTTCAATAGCAAGTCCTTCTAACGGTTTTAATAGCCAAGGAAACGGCATTCTTTCAACACCGGGCACAAGTTTTGATTTATGGTAGAGTTGAACCGTGTTAGCGTCTATTTGCAAAGCGGTATTGTAAGAATCATAATAAACGCCGGGTTCCTGATAAGGTCTGGCGGTAGATGAAATAACATCTTTATTGGTAAAAAAACGATAACTATCTGCACCTACAACAATTTTTAGCTTTGGAAATTTTTTTATTAAGCTATCTCTAAACCATTGTAAAGTTTCGTTTTCGTTAATATACCCTTCGTCCATCCCTTGCCCAATAATAAAGGTTTCGGGTAAAACAAGATAGTCTGTTTTATCGGTTACCTTACCTTTAATTAAATTTAAAAACTTAGCAAATTGCATTTCAAAATCCATAACAAACTTAGCGTTATACGGGTCAATATTGGGTTGCACAACCACTGTATGTAATTTGTCTTGTGGGTTTGAAAGGCGAGGTCTTACACTATAAATTAAGTAGGATATTAAAATTGGAACAATAATACTTGCAGCAATTTTTAAAATAGGCTTTGAATTAATTTTTAAAGACGGATTTTTTTTGAGGATCGTAAAAATTAAAATATTTACAAATAGGGCCCAGAGCGTTCCGCCACTTGTACCGGTAAATTCAAACCATTGTATCCAATTGGTGTTAAAGGCAAAAACATTTCCTAAAATTAGCCAGCTCCATGATAGGTCCCAAATGGTATGTAGAAATTCATACCCAATCCATAATGGAATGAACAACCAAATTGCCATTGGATGGTTTATTCTGTTTTTGAGGTTAGAGAAAAAAACAAAAACGATACTCATAAATAATGAGTTAAAAATAAACGCCGCGCAGGCACCCCCAAACGATGCCAAACTTACCCACCAAGTAGTTGCAATATTCCAGATTAAAAAAGTTAGGTACGAATAACCAAATAATTTTAGTTTGCGTTTAGGAAGATCTAATTGTTTTGAAAGGCCATCTTCTAATTGCAATAGAGGCACAAAGGCAAAGAAAATAAAGATAGATAAGTGTAAAATCCAGCCGGCAGATAATAGAATGGCTGAAAGGAAACTTAAAATTAAATAATTTGATTTTTTCTGCATTAGGCGAATATACCAAATTATTGTATCTGAGGATTTATTAAATCTTCTTAAAATGTGGCTAAATCTTAATAAAATATGATGCTTTTTAGCTGCTTTAGCCGTATATTCGCAAATTGCCAATTTTTTATGACTGAAGACAAAATTGAAGCAGCCGAGCCTCGTAAACTTTATCCTTATCAGGAGCAAGCTGTAACAAATATATTTAATCGTTTGTTAGAGTTGCCGCCTAACGCGAACTTATTATTTCAACTACCAACAGGTGGAGGGAAAACAATTATTTTTAGTGAAATAGCAAAACGATACATTAAAAATTTTAATCGTAAGGTTTTAATTTTAACGCATCGAATTGAGTTAGGTAAACAAACTTCAGATGTGTTATCAGAAGCTGGCATTAGCAATAAAGTAATTAATAGCGAAGTAAAACAATTACCCCACCAAAGTGATTACCAAAGTTTTATTGCGCTGGTAGAAACTTTAAATAACCGTTTACAAGAGAACGACCAGTTTTTAGAAGATATTGGTTTGGTAATTGTGGATGAGGCTCACAATAATTCATTCCGTAAAATTTTTCATTATTTTAATGATGTAAATATTTTAGGGGTTACTGCAACACCTTTAAGCAGTAATAAAAAATTACCATTATTTCAAACTTACAATTCTTTAATTGTTGGGGAGAGTATTTCTGCTTTAATTGAGCAGGGGTTTTTGTGTGAAGGCCAAACTTATTCTTACGATGTTAATTTAAGTTCGTTACGTGTTGGTAACAATGGTGAGTTTACAGTAGGCTCGCACGAGGTGCTATATACCCAAGCCATTATGCAAAGTAAGCTAATAGAGGCTTATGAGGAAATGGGCAAGGGTACAAAAACCTTAATTTTTAATGCCGGTATTTTAACCAGTAGAGCAGTTTATGAAGCGTTTAAGAAAAAAGGATATCCTGTAAGACATTTAGACAGTACGTTTAGTGATAGAGAGCGTGTTGAAACATTAGAATGGTTTCGCAAAACCAAAGATGGCATATTAACGTCTGTAAGTATTTTAACAACAGGTTTTGATGAGCCGGAGGTTGAAACAATTATATTAAACAGAGCAACAAAATCGCTTACACTTTACCATCAAATGATTGGTAGGGGTAGTCGTATTTTACCTAATAAAAAAACATTTAAAATAATTGACCTTGGAAATAATTCTCGTCGTTTTAATTTATGGCAATACCCAATTGATTGGAAACACGTTTTTGCCGCACCACATTTATATTTAGAACACAGGTATAAAGATGAGTGGAATTATGAATTAGAGAATGATTACGATATGCCTCCTGAAATTAAGGAGCGCTTTTTAAATTCTAGTGCCGAAGCGTTTATTGTTAGAGATCGTTACAATATGGCTACCCGTAAAGGACACAAGCCACAAACAGTTTTAGAACAAAGTTTAGAAGATCATTTTGCTCGAATAAAAGATAATGCCGCAGATTTTGATGAGGCATTAGAATTGTTTAATTTGTTGGGTGAAGAAATGAAATACAGAGTAAGGCAATACGGCAAATGTATTAATTCAACTAACAATCATACTGATTGGCAAGCGCAAACATACGCTAGTAAATTACGCCGCAGATTAATGACATTTTACGCAGAAGCATGATAAGTCACCGACTCGTTTATAAAATTTTAGGATATCTTTCAATTGTTATCGGCGTTCTGGCTGCATTATCAATTTATAGAATTCAATTTGCTTTTTATGGCATTGCATTAGGTATTTTAGGGTTTATTGTTTCGGGAATAAATATTTTTTTAAATACAAAATACTATTACGAAGAAGAGAAATATCCGAAAGGTTATTTAGGAATGGTGTTAAGCTCTTTACCTGTTTTATTTATGCTTTTTGTAATAATGAAGCACAGGCACTAGCTGCTAATGTTTTAAACCACATAGGCACATAGAATTAATAAAATCCATTAAGTTTTATTTTTAGAGTACATAGCCTTCATCTACGACGAAGAAAAACCATAATTTGCTTTTTGTGATAATGAAACACAGGTATTAAACCCAATTAATGTCTTTCTTTAAAAGATTTAATGTTTTCTCTTCTTCAGAATCCTTCTCTGTTTTAAAATCGTATTCCCAGCCGGCTATTTTTGGCAAGCTCATTAAAATAGATTCTACTCTCCCATTTGTTTCTAAACCAAACTTTGTGCCTTTATCGTAAACTAAATTAAATTCAACGTAACGGCCACGGCGCAATAATTGCCATTGTTTGTTTTTTTCGGTAAAGCTTTTGTTTTTATTTCTGTTTATTAGCTCTACGTAAATTGGTGCAAAAGCCTTACCAACGTTTTGCCAAAACGCAAAGTTTTTTTCAAAACTCATTTCATTATCAGAATTTAATCTGTCAAAAAAAATGCCGCCAATGCCTCTGGTTTCTTTTCTGTGATTAATATAAAAATAATCGTCGGCCCACTTCTTATATTTAGAATAATAGTTTGTGTTGTGTTTATCACACACTTTTTTTATTTCGGAATGAAAAAATTTCGCATCCTCTTCGAAAATATAGTGCGGCGTAACATCTATCCCTCCACCTAACCATTTTACACCACCAGTCATTTCAAAATAACGAATATTCATATGAATGATGGGTACCATTGGGTTATTTGGGTGAATAACAATGGAGACACCGGTAGCAAAAAATTGTGGTTTTAAATTATTTTCTTTTGAGGTAGCAGTTGAAGCTGAATGTGCATGTTCTTTAAATAAAAAATCAGGAGCATCGCCACTAACTGCACTAAATAACACGCCTCCTTTTTCTATTACGCCACCGTCTTTAATTATACGAGTTCTGCCGCCACCGCCTTCTGCTCTTACCCAGTTTTCTTCTGCGAATTTCGCTCCTCCATCTGCCTGTTCTAATGCGAGGCAAATACTATCCTGTAAAGACTTTAACCACTCGGTAATGGTTTCTTTATTTATTTCCATCCCGTTTTTTGCAGCTGGTAATTGTTGTATTTAAAAATATATACTCCTCGGTTGTCAAACCCTGTGGAGTTATCCGGACGATAAAATTTAAAGCGCATGTAATTTGTTTCTGCTGATAGGTTGTTAAGATTAAAAACAAAATTAGGGCCTTGTTCTTTTAAATTTTTTAAATAATAATTTGCAATGTCATATCCTATAAAATAAAATTCACTTGGGTAGGAGGCTTGAATAGTTTTGTATTGCTCAATTAAAGAGTTGTAGGCTGCAACATTGTTTATATTGTATTGGTGCGGGAATGTAAAATGTAACTGATTTAAATATTCCTGATCAATGTTGTCAATTGTAGTTGTGTTTTGCCAGCCACATAAAACCACATCTTTTTTATCAGAAAAAATAGCTAGTTGAGTTGTAAAATCAGCAATAAAAACCTGATTGTTACTAAGTGTAATAACAATGTTTTTTGCATTTGGTGTATATCCTGCTCTAACCCCTTCAAGGCCTCTTACAATGATAACGGTATCTTTAAGAGATTTGCCCAATAACTTTTGTTTTTCGTTGTAGTATTTTTTAAATGCGTTTACGTACGCAGCTTCTTTTGGATCTTTTTGAAATGCAGAAATTAAAAACACTTTGGCGTTATTATTTGCTAATGAATCAATACAATAATCGGCAAGACTTTCTAATAACGTAAATTGCGACGGATTTGTTTTTGAAGCGTACACGTTGTTATACAACATTTTATTTTGTTGGATAATTGGTGTAATAATGGGGATACTTAACTCTTTGGCTTTTTGCGAAATAACTTTAAATCCATTGGCGTAAAGAGGGCCAAAAATAAAATCAATTTGTTTTGTTTTTAAATCATTTAATAATTGCGTGTGTTTTAGCGAATCTTTTTCTTCTTCATCATAAAGGTTTAAATTAATCTCAAAGTCTTTACTAGTTAAAGAATCAACTGCGTTTTTAAAACCTAAATAAAAATCAATGGCGTAACCTGAAACAACCGGAAAATTTGTTCTTGTTTTAGCAAGATTGGCCATATCTAAAGCCAGTGTTTGATCTAGTTTAAAAGGTAGTACTAATGCAAGATTATAATTTGTTTTTGAAGGTTTAGTAATAGCCTTTGCTTTTGTTGTGTCAATGGTAGAAACTTGAGTGGTTGTTGTGGGTTTAGTTTCTGTAAATTCTTTTCCTGTTTTACGTTTATTTCGCTCGCTAATGGCAATTAGCTGTCCCTCTTTTAAACCTTGCCCTAAATTTGGATTAAATGCATTTAATTGCGCCTCGGTTAAATTAAATTTCTTGGTAATAGAATAAATAGTTTCTCCTTTTGTGATCTTGTAGGTGAAGTATTTTGAGGTGTCTACTTGATAGGTGAGTAATGCGTTGTTATTGGTGTTAGTTGGCGCAACCGTTTTATTTGGTATGGTATTGTTTAAAATTTTTATTTCCTGATTTGCTTTAACCCCCGTTTTTAATTCAGGATTTAACGTGTAAAGTTCGTCTAAACTTACATTATAAAGTTTTGAAATAGAATATAAACTTTGTCCTTTTTCGATGGTGTGTATGTAATAGGTTTTTCCATCAATTACTTGAGTGTTTGTTGATTTTACCTGACCTAAAAAAATTAATGATGCAAGACATAAGATGCAAGACAAGTAATATTTATTAATCGTATTTTTTTTAATCATTAATTCTAAATCTTATTTCTATAATCAAACGTCATAACTAACATTACTCCCATTCAATGGTAGCAGGTGGTTTAGAACTTATGTCGTAAACAACTCTATTAACACCTTTTACTTTATTAATAATTTCGTTACTCATTTTTGCTAAAAACTCATATGGTAAATGACACCAATCTGCAGTCATGCCATCGGTAGATGAAACCGCTCTAAGTGCAACTGCATTTTCGTAGGTTCTTTCGTCGCCCATTACACCAACGCTTTGTACGTTTAGTAAAATAGCGCCTGCTTGCCAAACTTCGTTATATAAATTATGCGATTTTAATCCTTCTATAAAAATAGCATCCACATCCTGTACTATTTGTACTTTTTCGGGAGTAATATCTCCTAGAATACGAATTGCTAAACCAGGGCCGGGAAAGGGATGGCGACCTAATAAGGCTTCGTCAATTGCTAAAGCTCTTCCAACTCTGCGTACTTCATCTTTAAATAATGCACGAAGCGGTTCAACTATTTTTAATTTCATGTAATCCGGCAAACCTCCCACATTGTGATGCGATTTAATAGTTGCGCTTGGGCCGTTCACACTTAAACTCTCAATAACATCAGGATAAATGGTACCTTGTGCTAACCATTTTACATCTGTAATTTGGTGCGACTCTTCATCAAACACATCAATAAATACTTTGCCAATAGCTTTACGTTTTAATTCAGGGTCACTTAATCCTGCAAGGGCAGAGTAGAACTTGTCTTTTGCGTTAACTCCTTTTACGTTTAAGCCCATGTGTTTGTACGACTCCAACACTTGTTCAAATTCGTTTTTACGAAGTAATCCGTTGTCTACAAAAATGCAATATAAATTTTTACCAATAGCTTTGTTTAATAATACGGCAGCAACGCTAGAGTCTACGCCACCAGAGAGACCTAAAACTACTTTATCGTTACCAACTGTTTTTTTAAGGTCGGCAATGGTTGTATCTATAAAAGAGTCAGAGGTCCACAAGCCTTTACAGCCGCATATACCGTATACAAAATTCTTTAAAATTTTTGCCCCTTCATCTGTATGGTATACTTCAGGATGAAACTGAATAGCATGTGTTTCTTCGCCTACAACCGAATAAGCAGCAATTTTAACATCGTGGGTACTCGCGGTTATTTTATAATTTTCAGGAATGCTTAAAATTGTATCAGCGTGGCTCATCCAAACTACAGAATCATCCTTAATATCTTTAAATAATTTGCATGTTTTATCTTTAATTTCAAGGTGTGCACGGCCATATTCGCGGGAACTTGATTTACCAACTTCGCCACCAAAAAAATGCGCTAAATATTGCGCGCCATAACAAACACCTAATAAAGGTAATTTGCCTTTAATGTTACTTAAGTCAGGCTGTAATGGGTTTTCTTGACGCACACTGTGTGGGCTTCCAGAGAGGATAACGCCTTTAATATCTGCGGTAATTGGTGGAACTTTATTGTATGGATGAATTTCACAATAAACGTTTAATTCGCGTAAACGACGAGCAATAAGTTGCGTAAATTGTGAACCAAAATCTAAAATCAGGATTTGTTCTTGCATAGAACGCAAAAATACAATTAAATTTTACTCAATAATGCTTATAAACAGTGGGTTAAACATTATTTAAGAAAAATGAGAACTTTTTTTGAAAGAATTAAAAAATATGTATATTTGCACTCTCAATTTTGAGACGCACACTTCGGGGTGTAGCGTAGCCCGGTATCGCGCCTGCTTTGGGAGCAGGAGGTCGTCAGTTCGAATCTGGCCACCCCGACAGATCAAAAGCCTTTCACGTAGTGAAAGGCTTTTTTTGTTTTAGCGCGACAAGAATTTATTCTTGTAAGCGAAAAAACAAAAAAAGCAAGTTTTTGCGCAGCAAAAAAAGGCTTTGATTTGCAACGTTTACTATACCAGATCAGCGCAGCTAATCTGTAACTTAAATAAGCTCGCTTTCGTGAGGTAGAAAAATAAAAAAACCTGCTTTAATTATTCATTCTCATTTACCCATGCCTTTACCTTAGTTCCAATTAATTCGATAGAGCGCATTAATTTTTCGTGTGGTAACGCAGCATTATCCATTTGAAAGGTGAAGCGCGATATGCCTCCGAGAGCTTGGCTATGACGAATAATTTTTTCTGCTATTTCTTCAGGGCCACCAATTAGCAAGGCGCCTCTTGGTCCGTTTTGAGCATCAAAATGACCGCGCGTTACAGCCGGCCAACCACGCTCTTTACCAATTCGCGTAAAGGTTTCGGCGTAACCAGGATAAAAATCATTTATCGCAGTTTCGCTTGTATCTGCCACATAGCCTAATGAATGTAAACCTACTTTTAATTTTTCGGGGGCATGCCCTGCTTTTTCTCCGGCGCGTTTATAAAGATCTATTAAGGGGCGAAAGCGATGCGTCTCTCCACCAATAACCGCAACCATAAGCGGTAAGCCCAGTGTGCCTGCGCGAACAAATGATTCGGGAGTGCCACCAACACCTAACCAAATTGGCAATGGATTTTGCAAGGGACGTGGATAAATGGCTTGATGTTTAAGGGCCGGACGAAATTTACCCGACCAGGTAACAAATTCATTATTACGAATAGTTAATAAAAGATCTAATTTTTCAGAGAAAACTTCATCATAATCGTTAAGGTTATAACCAAATAACGGAAACGCTTCTGTAAATGAACCGCGACCAACAACTATTTCTGCTCGGCCTTTAGAGATAAGATCTAAGGTTGAAAAATTTTGAAACACTCTAACAGGATCGGCTGCACTTAATACGGTTACAGCGCTTGTTAGTTTTATTGTTTTAGTGCGAGCGGCAGCGGCAGCAAGTAGTATAGTTGGCGCAGAGTCTAAAAATTCTCTTCGATGATGTTCGCCTATCCCAAAAAGATCTATGCCAACTTTATCGGCGTGTTCAATTCGTTCAAGTAGCTGTTCTAAAGCGAGCATGCTTTTTGTTGTAGTATCGGCATCGTTTCCAACTGAAGCGGCTGCAAAGCTATCTATTCCTATTTCCATTGTATATGTTTTTTATTTTCTTGCAATAATTCGTTTACGGTGTTTACTTCCCCATTTATGAAGTTCTTCAATTAGCGGGCGCAATGTTTTACCATAAGGTGTTATTTCGTATTCTATTGTAACAGGCGATGTATCATAAACATGGCGGCTGGCTAATTCGTTTATCTCAAGTTCTTTTAATTCTTTAGATAACATTTTTGGAGTTAAGCCCGGAATTTCGCGTTGTATTTGTTTAAAGCGTTTTTTGCCAAACGTAAGCGATAGAATAATTTGTAATTTCCATTTACCGCTTAAAATATCTAAGGCATCTTTTACAGGTAAGAGGCGCTTTGTGCATTCGCCGCCTGATAAATGCGTGGGGCATTTTCTTTTATCGTGCTCTAAAATTTCCATAATTTGAATATAATATACAAAGGTAGTTAAGAAATTGCTTTCTTTTTTATAGTGGTTTCCTAAAGTATACCGATATCCTTTGGGAAAGTAGTATCAAGTGGATACTTAATCGGCGTAGTTTTGTTGTATAATTTAAAATTAAAAATATGACAAGCAAAACAACACGTATCGTATCAATAGCTCTTATGGCTATACCATCATTAATGTTAACCATGAGTGCAGTGATGAAATTAATTGGCGCAGAACAAATTGTGCAAGGTTTAACTAATGCAGGATTGGGTAATTATATTACACTTTTTGGAATTATTGAATTGGCTTCTGTTGCACTTTTTATTTATCCCAAAACACACAAAGTTGGATTTTTATTGCTTTGTTCTTATTTGGGAGGTGCTTTATCTATTGAGCTGGCAAGCGGTCAGCCTCCTATGGCTACTGTTTTTTTAATTCTTATTTGGGTAGGTGTTTACTTAAAAGATAAAACAGTATTTGCTTCAAATTTTAAAGTTGATGCGAATAAACAATAAGCATCGCGATATTTATTTTTTCAAAAAGGGTTTCTGATAGTAATGTTAGAAACCTTTTTTATTTTACCATTTTTTTTAATGAATTTGTTTTGAAAAAAATGTATTTTTCTGTTTGGTTAAATTAATTTATGCAAACAGTAATACTTACACACGGAGCCCTTGGTTCAAAAGCTGATCTGGATAAGCTGGCAGAAGCTTTACAAAAAGTAAATTATAATGTTTTTGCTTTTTCTTTTTCAGGGCATGGTGAAAAAGAATTTGAAAATAACTTTGGGATTGAACAATTTTCAGGTGAATTAGAAAATTTTATTTCACAAAATAATCTTGTTAATCCTTCTGTTATTGGCTATAGCATGGGTGGTTATGTTGCGTTAAATTTAGCAAGGCGTTCTCCGGAAAAGATTAATAAAATTATTACCCTTGGCACTAAATTTAATTGGAGTAAGGAGGTTGTTGAAAAGGAAGTGAAACTGCTGGATGCAGAGGTGATGCTTACTAAGGTTCCGGCATTTGCAAAAGCCTTAGAGCTTAAACATGGCGAAAAATGGAAAACGCTATTGTTGCGAACGGCAGAGTTGATGAAGGATATTAGCGTGAATAATTATTTAAATTCAGAATCCTTAAAAACCATTAAAAACAAAATCTTAGTTGGTTTAGGTGATAAAGATCAAATGGTAACTTTAGAAGAAACAGTAGGGGTTTATAAAACACTACCAAACGCTAATATGTATATGTTGCCAAATACTAAACATCCTATAGAACAATTAAACACGGCTTTATTTGTAGAACTTGTTAAAGAATTTTTAGAATCTTAAATCTTCTAAAAACGACGAAAAAAATATTTGCAAATAACTATAATTAGTAGTAATTTTAAACTATAAATTATAGCAATGAGTAAAATATCATCTAACATTCGTTTTCTTCGTCAATTAAAAGGTCTGTCGCAAGAGCAATTGGCCGACGATTTAAAAGTTACACGTTCAAGAATTGGCGGCTATGAAGAAGCCAGAAATGAACCGCCTATTGATTTGTTAATTCGTCTTTCGGAATATTTTCATATAGCCATAGATGCTTTGGTAAGAGGTGATCTTAAAAAAACCAATTTAGATGGGTTAATGAAAATTGGTAAGAACCGTATTTTATTTCCTATTTTAATAGATAGCGATGGTAATGATATGGTAGAGTTAGTGCCGTTAAAAGCATCGGCCGGTTACACGAGAGGTTATGCCGATCCGGATTATATCGAAAAATTGCCGCAAATGAAATTACCGTTTTTACCTTCGGGTAAGCACCGTGCTTTTCCAATTAAAGGAGATAGTATGCCTCCTATTAGAGAAGGTTCTTTTGTAATTGCAAAATTTTTAGAAAAATTTGATGAGGTTAAGTTCGGGCAAACTTATATTATTGTTACCAAAGACGACGGCTTATCTTATAAGCGTATTATGGGCTTTAATAAAAAGGAGGGCGCTTATGAATTACATTCGGATAATAAAATATACCAACCATTTAAAGTTAAGGCTAACGAAATTTTAGAGATATGGGAATACACTTGTTGTTTAAATATGAATCAATATGAAAACGATGAATTGAATTTAGACAGTATTATGAATATGCTAAAAGGATTAAAGGTTGAGATTTCTGAAATTAAGAAGAAGTAATGGTTATAATGAAGTTTAATATTAAAAAAGTGGTTTTTTGCTATAAATAGCTCTATATATTTTATATTTGCTAATAAAATAAAACAAGATGTTTAATCGTTATTTATTGCTACCATTATTTTTCTTTATTATTATCGGATCTTCCTGTTCTTCAAAGTTTTCAGTGTCTAAACGAAAATACATGAAGGGTTATCATTTTAACGTTGCGAAAAACAAAGCCGTTAAAGTAAATGGAGTGAGCGAAATACAAACAAAAGAAGTTAGACTTCATTCTTTAGTTGCGGAAAACAGAGTTAAAGACGAAAATGTATTTGCTAGTGTTGATAAACAGCCGAACCAGAATATTGGAAAACCAATCAATTTTTGTATAAAAACAAAAATAAAATCACCAAGTCAATTAAAAAATTTGAATTTGTTGGTTGTTGATAGATCGATTTTAAATAAAAACTGTTCAAGCTCGAAAATTCAAAACAAATTAACCTCAAATTTTAATAAACTCAGTGCAAACAAACCATTTGATTTTTTTGGAGGAGGCTTTGGTAGTTTTGGAACAACTTTGTTGTATGCATTTATGGGAATTATAGTCTCAATTTTATTTATGTTTCTAATTTTTGGTTTTTTCGCAT